>Ga0194118_10005883_pt1 | contig 12504 bp, 5 predicted proteins | sample TA2MahsurfametaG_2_FD_148662 | JGI IMG/M metagenome (GOLD analysis project Ga0194118, IMG submission 148662) | Freshwater microbial communities from Lake Tanganyika, Tanzania - TA2015013 Mahale N5 surface | ecosystem: Environmental > Aquatic > Freshwater > Lake | place: Tanzania: Lake Tanganyika...
ACGACATCGAGAACGTGGGCCGCACGGCGCGGCATCACACGTTCTTCGAGATGCTCGGCAACTTCTCCTTCGGCGATTACTTCAAAGAGCAGGCGATTCAGTGGGCCTGGGAGCTGAGCACCGGTGTGTTCGGCCTGTCGCCGAAGAACCTCGTGGTGAGCGTGTTCCGCGAAGACGACGAAGCCGAGGCGATCTGGCGCGATGGGGTGGGAGTGAATCCCAAGCGGATCATCCGTATGGATGAAGCCGACAACTTCTGGGCGTCCGGTCCTACCGGACCCTGCGGCCCTTGCTCGGAGATCTACTACGACTTCAAGCCCGAACTCGGCGACGACGGCATTGATCTCGAAGACGACTCCCGCTTCATCGAGTTCTACAACTTGGTGTTCATGCAGTACAACCGCGATGCGGAGGGCACCCTCACGCCGCTGGCCAACCGCAACATCGACACCGGCATGGGTCTCGAGCGCATGGCGCAGATCCTGCAGGCGGTGCCCAACAACTACGAAACCTATCTCATTTATCCGCTGATTGAAACGGCGGCAGGCCTGGCGGGTGTGGATTACAAGGCCCTTGATGAGAAGGGCAAAACCAGCCTCAAGGTGATCGGTGATCACTCCCGTGCCATCACCCAGCTGATCTGCGATGGCGTCACCGCCAGCAACCTCGGCCGCGGCTACATCCTGCGCCGCCTGCTGCGCCGAGTGGTGCGCCACGGACGGCTCCTCGGCATCGACAAGCCATTCCTGACGGCGATGGGTGAGGCGTCGATCACGCTGATGCAGGACGCCTATCCCCAGCTGGTGGAGCGCCGTGAGGTGATCCTGGCGGAGCTGGCCCGCGAGGAGGCCCGCTTCCTGGAAACCCTCGAGCGGGGCGAGAAGTTGTTGGCGGATGTGCTGGCGGCCAAGCCCAAGCAGATCTCTGGCGAACAGGCCTTCGAGCTCTACGACACCTACGGCTTCCCGCTGGAGCTCACTGAAGAGATCGCCGAAGAGCACGGCCTCACGGTGGATCTCGAAGGCTTTGAAGCGGCGATGGAGGCCCAGCGCCAGCGTGCCAAGGCGGCGGCGGTGAGCATCGATCTCACCCTGCAGGGGGCGATCGATCAGGTGGCGGGCGATTTGGAGGCCACCGCTTTCCGCGGTTATGAGCTGCTCGAGCACAGCAGCTCGGTGCAGGCGCTGGTGGTGAATGGTGAACCGGCCGAGCGCGCCGTGGCTGGCGATGTTGTGCAGGTGGTGCTCGACACCACGCCCTTCTATGGCGAGGGCGGCGGCCAGGTGGGGGATCGCGGCGTGCTCAGCGGCGACGGCCCCGACGGCAACGGCCTGATCGTGGTGATCGACGCAGTGAGCCGCAACCGCACTGTGTTCGTGCACAGCGGTCGCATCGAGCGCGGCACGCTCAGCGTTGGCGATGTGGTGCACGGTCAGGTGGATCGCGCCTGCCGTCGCCGCGCCCAGGCCAACCACACCGCCACGCACTTGCTGCAGGCGGCCCTCAAGCAGGTGGTGGATCCGGGCATCGGTCAGGCCGGCTCGCTGGTGGATTTCGATCGCCTGCGCTTCGATTTCCATTGCCCGCGCGCCGTGACCGCCGCTGAGCTCGAGCAGATCGAGAGCCTGATCAACGGCTGGATCAGCGACGCCCACAGCCTCGAGGTGCAGGAGATGGCGATCGAGATGGCCAAGGCTGCCGGTGCCGTGGCGATGTTCGGTGAGAAGTACGCCGATGTGGTGCGGGTGGTGGATGTGCCCGGCGTGTCGATGGAGCTCTGCGGCGGCACCCATGTGGCCAACACCGCTGAAATCGGCCTGTTCAAGATCGTGAGCGAGAGCGGCGTGGCCGCCGGCATCCGCCGCATCGAAGCGGTGGCCGGCCCGGCGGTGTTGGCCTATCTCAACGAGCGCGACGCAGTGGTGAAGCAGCTGGGCGAGCGCTTCAAAGCCCAGCCAGGCGAGATCGTGGAGCGGGTTGGGCAGCTGGCAGATGAGCTCAAGGCCAGCCAGAAGGCCCTGGCCGCGGCACGCGAGGAATTGGCTCTGGCGAAATCAGCGGCGTTGGTGTCTCAGGCGGTGACCGTTGGCGAGCATCAGCTGCTGGTGGCCCGCCTGGACGGTGTGGAGGGCGGCGGCCTGCAGAGCGCTGCCCAGGGGTTGGCGGATCAGCTCGGCGAGGGTGCCGCTGTGGTGCTCGGCGGCCTGCCCGATCCCTCTGATCTCGCCAAGGTGATCCTGGTGGCCGCCTTCGGCAAGGGTGTGATCGCCAAGGGCCAGCAGGCCGGCAAGTTCATTGGTGGCATCGCCAAGGCCTGTGGTGGCGGCGGCGGCGGCCGTCCCAACCTGGCTCAGGCCGGTGGCCGCGATGGGGCCGCGCTGGATGGGGCGCTGGAGCAGGCCCGCACGGAACTCAGCGCGGCATTGGGTTGAGGTGCTGCGCAAGGGCCAGCCGGATCAGGAACCGTTCCTGCTGGCTGGCGCTCTGAAACAGCGGGGGAATCCTGTTGGTATCGAACGCCGAGGAGCTGCACGCCATGGCCAGCAGCTTTGAAATCCAAGCCCAACAGCACTGGAGCTTCCAGCTGGTGCTGTTGGGGAGCCGTCTACGCCTGGAAGGCTGCCGCGATGCGGAGATGCCAGGAGATGAGCCCCTGCACTGCTCCACCTGGTTGCAGCCGCAGGACACGCCTTACGACGTGGCCCATGAGCTGATGGCACACCCCAGCTGTTGCGTTTGAGTTTGATTGGATCTTCTTGCCAGCTCGGCTGGCATTCATCACTCTGGGGTGAGCGCTTCTCCGTTAGATGTCTCGTCGCTTTGTGATGGCTCGTTTAGGCCAAGCCAGTTGTGCGGCATTGCTGTTGGCTGGCGCGCCTGTTGCAGGGTGGGCTCAGGTGAATCTGCGCAACACCTTTCCAGGTAGCCGCATGGGTGGGGGAACGCGGGGGGAATGCAGTGCACGACTTGTCGCTCACCTTGTGCCTGTGACCAGCGTGTATGCCCCTGGTGCCAGTGGGATGATTGGCATTCTGGAGGGGCCAACCGCGAATCCCCGCCCTTTGCAGATCCTGGTGAAACCTGAGGGCCAGTCCTCAGGGGTGGCGATTCAGCGCGACCTCCCCGCAAACGGCCCTGGGGTCACCTTGCTAACAATCGGAGCGATTCAGGGATCGAGGCTCTGGGAGTCGGCTTATCGCTGTGATCAATCTCAGCCAGCGGGCAGTGGGCTGGGCCTCGATTTTGTTGAGTCAGCCTCGCCACCGGCCAAGAGCAGGCTCGTCCCCGATGTGCAATCGTCGGATCAGCGTGTAGCTGTATCTCTGCAAACGTTGAAAACCTCCTGTGGGAAGGCGGTGCCAACCGCGACAGTGGCGAAGGCCTTTGGACTTGAGGACGCGATCACGGCTGAATGGCCGCAACAGTTGCCGGTGCGATGCCTCTGAGTTCCCAGATCCGCAGGGGTTCTTCGCGACCCTTCACCTTCATCGAACCCCAGTCGACCCAAGTCAGGCGACGGATCCATTCTTCGTCCGTGGCGGTGACCTCCTGATTCAGGAGGTCACGGGTTTCCTCGGAGATCAGAATTCTGCAGAGGTTGTCGTGGCGCTCTTTCTCGATGCTTTCGAGCCTGGATGCACAATTCACCGTGTCGCCGATCACGGCATACTCCAAGCGCTCACTGCAGCCCATTGATCCGGCAAGTACCGGGCCTGAATGAATCCCGAGGCGGAGGGCGATAGGTGGTTCACCCGACGCTTCCAGCTCAGCGTTCAGTGTTGTCATGCCTTGCTGGATCTCCAGAGCCGTTTGTAGGGCAGCGCGTGCGTCGCCTGCGGCGCCAACACCGATCGGTGCTCCATACACGGCCATGAAGCCATCACCGGTGAATTTGTTCACCATGCCTCCCCGATTGGTGATCGCTGGAACGCAATACGCCATGCACCGGTTCAACCAGTTCAGCAATGCTGCTGGTGATAAACCCTCCGACACCGTCGTGAAGTTGCGGGTGTCGGAGAAAATCACGGTCACCGGCAGTTGGCGTCCTTCAAAACGTCCATCACTGAGCAACGTCTCCCGTTGGCTCCAGAGTTGATCGGCTACTGCTGGAGAAGTGGTTTGCCCCAGCAAGCGTTCCACCTGTTGTCGTTGGACCTGGGCCAAGGCGCCGCGCCGGAGCAGACCGGTGCCACCGAACAGCAGCAGGGCGACAGCGGTTGCACTCACCTCCAGCCAAATGTGCATGAAGAGCATGAGGCTTCCAAGGACAAGCCAAGATCCGATCAGCAGCATCAGCAGCATTAGCCCTCGGCGGATCGGTGAGATCCGCTCTGCTACGAGAGCGCTAAGCAACGCTGCGAGCACAATGAGCAGGGTGCTGATCTCCACAGGTGCTGTCCAGATTTTTGAGCGATCTGGCTGGGCTTGGCGGTTGATTAAAGCCGCTAGTCGATTGGCGTGAATCTCAACGCCAGGCATCAAGGCCATCGATGCGCTGGTCTGGAAGCGGGTGTGGGGCACTTGGAACAGATCCCTCAGAGAGGGGGCTGTGCTGCCGATAAGCGCGATGGTGCCCTGCACTGATTGTGGTGGGATCTTCCCCGATAACAACTGCTGCAATGTCCAGACGCGATAGCTTCCCGGTTGTGCAAACGGCAACATCTGTTGGAAACCCGCAGCGTCTAAAGCGAAGTAACCGCCTGAGTGACTTTGCAGCCACGAGTGTTGGCCAATCCCAGACTCAAGCTTCTGCCGTAGCTGGTTATTCCCCGTGGCCACCTCTAGTAATCGCATCGGCAAGGTCACGATGCGTTCGTCTTGTCCGCCAACATGGACTAGATCACGGCGGACAACACCATCTTCGTCAATGATCAGATCGTTGTATCCCTGCTGGTTGGTTGGTGCTCCAGGGATCGGTGCGATTCCATCAGCAACATTGAAGATGGAGACCAGGGCTCGATTCCGGCGAATCGTTTCGCGTAAGCAATTCTGTTGTGCGCCAATCCCCTTGTCACGGTAGAGATCGAGCCCAATGGCCTTAACGCCTGCGTCGCTCAAGCGACCGACGGCTTCGCAAAGTAGACTGTCATCAATAGGCCATCCATAGTTCTGAATATCGCTCTCGCTAATCCCAATGATTACAATCGGCTGCGATCGGCCGGATGGTGCTTTGCTGATTGCGGTCACATAGTCGTAAGCCAGAAGATTCACGCTCTGCAGAATCCGACTCGCCTCCAGTCCCCAGAGGATTAAGGCGGCGACGCCGTAGCTGGCCATCACTGTGGCCGCTGCCTTTGCACGTTTCCTATTGATCAGCATGGGTGTGAGGGCTAGCGGCGAGATGATGTCCGATCGATCCCTGTTCAGCATGTCCACGATCAGGGGAAACAGTCAGAATCGATATTGAATCTTTGTGTAGACGCCGCTGCCGAGCAGCCAATTGGTCCAGTAAGGGCGCTCTTCGGTATCAAATGGGCTCACCCAGCCCAGCTCAAGGTTCCAGTGCCGGCCATTGAGCCAGCGCAGGAGGACACCTGCAGAGCCGACGGTGTCCGAGAAGGAGGTGTTGTTGCCGGAGAACTGAATGCCTCCTGATCCGATGAACGGCGAGAGCTGGAGGGCTTGTCGAGCGTCGTTCCAGAAGGTCCAGGCGAGTTCGGTGGTCCAGAGATAGCCGTTATCACCACTGATGTATGAACCCGGCAGCCCCTTGAGGCCTGTGTCGCTGCCGATGTTGAAGCCCATGTCAGGTGTGAGTTCGTTGAAGGCGATTTGCCCGGCGCCCCGTGCGCTGAAGAGCAGCCTGGGGGTGATCCCCCAAACTGCTGTCAGCACTGCACCAACTGCAGTGGCACGACCAGGTTGGATACCAGCTGCAGCCAGGGTGTTCAGCTGAGCATCGGTGCTGAAACTGGGCATACCCTGCAGGCCGTAGAGGTTTCCGCTCCAGCTCAGAGCCGAGCGGTTTCCACTGGTACTAACCCCGAAGCGGGCGTATCCCGTCTGCCCCCAACCCCCATTGGCTGGTGGAATGATGCTGACGCCGCTGAGGTAGATGTCGTTGCGGTTACCACTGATACCTGCAAAGAGGGTCCAACGATCCTGTAGCGACTCCTTGAATGTCCATTCCAGCTGTCCATAGCCTTGGAATTGGCGTGATGCAATGTCCCGCAGAATGCCTGTTGCCTCCACCAGGTTGCGCCGGCTGTAGCCAAACGAACCTGTGAATTTCAGCGATTCCGCCAGGGGCAGGGTGTAACTGATGGAGCTGATGGTGCTTCCCAGCTCGGCTTGCTGATCGGCATTCAGTTCGCCCACCAGCAAAAAGGTGTCCCCGCGTTGTAGCCAGTCGTTCTTCAGGGCGATCCCTAGGGCCCGCCATTCCCCGCTGCCAGCATTGCCATCATTGCGTAGGCCGATTTCCCCCTGCCAGGGCAATGAGGTGGCTTCCACCTGCAGGTTGAGCACGGCTCGAGCTGGATCCGTGCCCAACCTGCCGAGATTGCCCCTGATTTGGCCAACCCTCGGCAGCGTGCGCAGCTGAACCAGGGTTTGCTCAAGTCTTTTCAGGTTGAGCACCGTTCCCTGTAGGTTGCGCAGGCGTTTGTTCAAGCTGCGCTCGAGCCGGGCATCGGTGCTGCTCACGCGCACTTCGGCGATGCGCCCCTCAATCACCTCAAGCCGGCCGGGCTTGGGCTCGTCTTGCACGTACACCCTCGAATTCACGAAGCCGTCTTCGACAAGGCGCGTCGTGAGGGCTGCTGCGCAGCGTTTGAGGTTGGCTCCGGGGGCCGCATCTCGCTCAATGCAACCCCTGAGGATCTGCTCTAGCTCGCTAGCGCTGTAGGGGGTGCTTCCCTCGATGGCAGGCAGTCGCTGCCGAGCAGACGTGGGTGCTTTGGGTGGCTGTGTGCCGTCTTGTTGAGGGACGGATGGCTGCGGGGAGGGCAGCAGCTGAGGCTGCTCCTGCAGGATCGGCGTCTCGTCGCGGCTGGCTGGTTGTGAGGGCCGCTCGAGCGGGGCCCGCTCCGGCAGCCGGATGGGACCTGGCTGCAGTGGCGCCTCGATGAGTTGGGCCAGCAGCCACACAGATCAGACCCAGAAAGAACCCATTAAAAAGGAACTAGACGTTTTGGTAAACCCCGTAGAGAATGTTCCACTACAACGAGCGATTGCCTACGGAGGTTGCAGTGCCTGAAGTCCATCAAGCGCCCTGCGGCCCCCAGCAGCAGGACCCACGGCCATGGAGGCTGCACCGATCCGTTTGGTGGCTGTCCTTGCTTCTGGGCCCGTCGCTGGTTGGAGCGCTCCCGCTGAAGGCAGAAGTTTCGGCGGCATCAGGAGTCCAGAGTCTCGGCACTGCCGTGAATGGTGTTTTGGGTGGCAGCTGCAACAACGGTGCTTGCACGGTTAGTGGAGGTACGGCGGCGGGCGCCAATGTGTTTCATCGCATGAGTGCGTTTGATACACGCGGAGCGATTACTGGTGTGCAATTCGTGAATGGTGGTCAGTCCAATGTGATTGTTGGTGTCACCAGTCCGTTCGGCACTCATATTGACAAGTTGGTGAGCCTGAGCCATCCAGGCAACTTGTTGTTTCTTTCACCTGGAGGTCTGCGCCTGAGCGGGGATGCCGCCTTTTTCCAGGTGAACAACCTTGCTCTCACCACCGCTAACACCATGTCCTTGGCCGGTGGGGGTGTATTTGATGTTTTCAAGACCACCGCATCACAGGCCGCTGGTCTACATGGCAATCCCCAGTGGGGTGCCAGCGGTTTGTTGGTTGACCCTGCGGCCAGGGGCGCGGCAGGGATTCAGGGTGTTCCTGGCATCGTGGCCCATGGCATCAACATCAGCGTCGATCGGGACTTATTGATCGATGCTGTTGATGGTTCAGTGCAGGTTCAGGATTCCAGCCTGGCTGTCCTCCCATGGTTGGGTCAAGCTGGCACGCTCAGTGTGCTCGGCTCTGAAGTGCTTGTTGACGGTGCTTCCCAGCTGCTGGCGAGAGGGAGTGGCGGAGGCGGTTTGATTCAAGTTGGCGGTAGCTGGCAAAACAGTAATCCTGAGATTCGACAGGCTATCCGCACAGCCTTTGGCAAGAACTCCTTAGCTGATGTTTCTGCGATTGATTCTGGCCATGCGGGAACGATTGTGCTCTGGAGTGATGTCTTCAATCCGAACAGTCTCACCACAGTTAAGGGATCTCTCAAGGCTGAGGGCGGAAGTCTTGGTGGTGATGGTGGTCGTCTCGAAACCTCAGGGTATGGCTTAGATGTCTCAGGGATTGAGGTGTCAACCCGCTCGCTGAAGGGACTGACAGGTGTGTGGCTATTGGATCCTTCCGATATCACGATTACGAATGTGACTCCCACAATCCAAGGTGTTGGAAGTAATCCGACTGTTTTCAGTACTACTGCTGCTACTGCAATTGTCAATACAGCTGATCTTCAGACAGCGCTTGCGGCTTCCAATGTCGAAATTACGACCGCGGGTTCTGGAACTGGCACTGGTGATATCACACTCGACAGTGGTGTTTCGGTGAGTACATCTACGAAGCTGACCTTGAAAGCGGATCGGGACATTATTCTTAATGCCAACTATAGTCAAGCAGGGTCGGGTGCGCTTGAGCTTCTCGCTGGTCAAGGAGCACAGGTGGTTGGTGGTGTAAGGGGTGCCGGCAATATTTCGCTCAATGGCGGCTCACTTGTAGTTGACGTTAATGCTACAGCTCCTGCTGATTACACCGGTGTTGTCTCAGGTGCGGCTTCTTCTTTGGCGAAGCGTGGGGCAGGTGTATTTGCGATGGCTGGTGCCAGCACCTACACGGGCTCGACTGTGGTCGAAGCGGGCACGTTACGATTGGCTATTGGCGGTGCTCTATCCGACTCCTCTGCCTTAGTGGTTAATCAGGGTTCCACATTCTCTCTTTCCAAAAGCGCATCTGAAACGATTGGATCGCTTTCGGGAGGAGGAGGGATTGTCCTTGCTACGACGAACGACAATCTAAATGTAGGCGCTGATGGTACTGATACAATATTCTCTGGCTCGATTTCTGGCAGTGGTGGGATAACTAAGCTTGGCTCTGGGACGTTGATTTTGCGTAGCAGTAGTACCTATTCTGGTGGAACAACTGTTGTTGCCGGGCAGCTTGCGGCGGGCCGCTATGACTCTGTTATTAGCGATGCAGGAACTGATAGTTCTTCCTTCGGTTCCGGATTGATTACTGTTCAGGCTGGTGCCGAGTTGAATCTAGTTGGAAGAAAGATTGTAAACTCTGTAAGTCTTTCGGGTGATGGCAGAAATCAGCAGGGAATGCTTACCGGGGCATTAAGCAATAGTGACCCTTCTAATCCAAATAACTACAATGGTGCATTTAGTCATGCTGATGTCACCGGTGCAGTCACTTTAGCTTCGCAAGGGGCTCGTCTCCGCTCGCCTTATCCGATGACGCTCAGTGGTTCAATTAGTGGCTCTGGCCCGTTGACAGCAGCGGGAAGTGTGTTGACCCTTACTGGGACTAATACTTATTCTGGGGGCACTACTCTTGACGGTGCAACGATAGCTCTTGGTGCTGCTGGCGCTATCGGCACTACTGGGAGCATTCAGTTTCAAAATGGAGGAACCCTTCGGTATGGCACTGCAAATACTACTGATTACTCGGATCGATTGTCTTCTCTGGCTGGTCAAGTCTATCGTATTGACGTTGATGGTAGCAATACTAATGTAACTTTCGCAAGTGCGCTTGGCAGTCCAGATGCATCTCTGGTGAAGTCTGGCGCGGGCACGTTGACGCTAGCGGCGGCAAATACTTTTACTGGCCCAGTCAATCTTGAGGCTGGATCGTTGATTTTGGCTCATGGCGGCTCGCTATCCACCACTTCACCCATTAGCTTTCTAGGCCCAGCGTCTTTTCAGATTCAGTCCTCAAAAGTGATTGGATCACTTACCGGTTCGGGATCTGTCAGTGTGCCGACGGGCTCGATACTGTCGGTAGGCTCAAACAACACCACGACAACATTTTCAGGCGTTATTTCTGGGAGTGGGGGCCTAACCAAGCTTGGCTCTGGCACATTCACGTTGTCTGGGAACAATACGTATTCCGGCCCAACGCGTGTTGAAGGGGGATCGTTGGTCGTCACCGGCAGCGCGCCAATCACGGCAACTTGTGCGGGCGGCACCTCCAGCATCTGTCCAACGCCAACACCAACGCCAACACCAACGCCAACACCAACGCCAACACCAACGCCAACACCAACGCCAACACCAACGCCAACACCAACGCCAACCCCAACCCCAACACCAAAGCCAACCCCCACACCCCAGCCAACGCCAACCCCCACACCACAGCCAACCCCAACCCCAACGTCTTCCGTGACGCAAGAGGTGGTGAGTGCGGTGTTAACCACCACAGCCACAACCCCCCTTGTGATCACTGGATCGCTAACAAGCTCAACTCTTCAGGCGCCTCTCGTTTCGACATCATCAGCGCCGGTTGTTGCCTCCAGCAACGCTCCGACGGCAGTCAGCTCGGCTACACCAAGCACGACCGCTTTAAGTGCGTCTACTCCGGCACCTGATGCAACAGCCGCACCGGCTGTGAGTACCGGCGGGCCTGCTCCATCGGTCGCTGCAGTTCCGAGCGATCCCATTCAAGCGGCAGTTGTGTTTGCCAATACCGCTGGGGAAACAGAGCTGTCAGCTCCAGGCGTCGCAGTCGACGTCTCGATGGGTAGTTCCTTCACCGTTGATACGCGGGCTACAGCCGCTTCATCGGGTGTGATGCCTTCTAGTAGTGATGCCGGAACGCCAGCGTCTTCATCGGCACCGGCAGCGTCGCCATCAGCAGAGCCGGCTAAGGAGGCCACGCCAACCGCAGTCGGCGATTCCAATGCGACTGCATCAGCTGCTGCAACATCGGTAGCCGGCACCTCCGCGCCAGCTGCCGTCACTCCCGGAGGAGCGCCAGTGACTGCTGTCCCAGTTCAACAAGCTGTTGCTGGTGTCAGTCAATCCGACCAATCTCAGTCTCAGGCGTTGGTGAATTCGTTTCTACCGGAGCGAAGTGGTACCGCAATCTCGGCGCCCAGTGTGACCCAGATGCAAACCGGCCTCTCCAACGCCGCATCTTTCATCCGCTCTTCGGGTGGTTTGGGTCCTCAAAGCTGGTTGCCCCGAGGTCTGATGCTGGGTGCTGACCTCGATCTGTTGATCGGATCGGCCAACACCCAAATGCCCATGAGTGATGTGGGTCGGGCAGCTCTCCTTCCGCCAGCTTTTAACCGTGCTGCGTACAATCCGGCAATCCTGCATATTCGCTTTACGGAGTCTCGCCAAAAGCTGGCAGGTTCTAAGCATGATGCCTTTCTTGATATCACCTTGATTCCGCTTGAGGGTGAGCCAGAAGGGAGAAGGGTGGAGCTCTCGCAGCAGGCGTTTGCTGATGATTTGCGACTGTTGTATCGCCAGCTATCGCGGCAAGAACCACTGCAGGTGGATGATCCCAGGTCTCCAAGTCGAAGTTTGTATGACCGGCTTTTTGCGGCTATCACACCGGCTTTACAGCAACGCAAGATCACGACGCTATTGATTTCAGCAGATCGAGGTTTGCAGGCTGTTCCCTTCGCTGCTTTGCATAACGGCGAGCATTATTTCGGTGATCGTTACGCCTTCTCGCTCACGCCGTCGCTTGCCCTAACCAATTTGGGTCCGCCAACACGTTCTGCCGGGAGATTGTTGGCAGCTGGTGCCTCAGAGTTTGACGGTTTGGCACCTCTTCCCTTGGTTCCCACTGAGCTCTCCATGATTAGCTCAGCCCCGCAGAAAGACACTGCGTTGAATAAGCAATTCACCCCCAGCACGCTGCTGGAACTTGCTGCCGATCCTCGATATACACGCGTGCACGTGGCCACCCATGCCGAGTTCTTGCCCGGCGGGCCTGCTAAGTCCAAGCTCTATTCAGGCACCGTCCCTGTGCCCTTGTCTGAATTTGTAAAACTACGTCTCGCGCGTCGCGATACTCCTCTTGATCTGATCAGCTTTAGTGCCTGCCGCACGGCTCTAGGCGATGCGGAGAGTGAACTTGGTTTCGCTGGCTTGGCTCTTCAGGCTGGAGCAAGGAGTGCAGTCGGGACCCTTTGGTATGTCGATGATGTTGCTACCTCTGCTTATTTCGTTCAGCTGTATCGCTATCTCGATGCGGGTGTGCCGAAGGCTGAGGCCCTACAGCTCACACGGCAGGCCTTTGCACGTGGGCTGGTGCGTGTTCAATCTGGCAGCGTGGTCGGCCCTGATGGCCATCTGCTCTTGTCGGGATTACCTCCCACCCAGCAGCGACGCTTTGAGTCTGGTTTTACTAATCCTTATTTCTGGGCAGGGATTGAGTTGTTGGGATCTGCCTGGTAGTCACGCTGCTGAACATCCGGAAGCTCTGTCTTTGCAGTTGTGAACTGAATCGCTATGTTGAATCTGTAGTTCTTGCTTGTTATGGTAATCGCCTGTGGCC
>Ga0194118_10005886_pt1 | contig 12501 bp, 11 predicted proteins | sample TA2MahsurfametaG_2_FD_148662 | JGI IMG/M metagenome (GOLD analysis project Ga0194118, IMG submission 148662) | Freshwater microbial communities from Lake Tanganyika, Tanzania - TA2015013 Mahale N5 surface | ecosystem: Environmental > Aquatic > Freshwater > Lake | place: Tanzania: Lake...
TGGTAACTATTTTCTACATCTTTTTCCACTCATAATTCATAAGAAATGTTTTTTATCACTCCAAAAAAAATGGGCCTTATGCAATCGTTAATGCATGGATTCATATACACCCACTCCCTTAGAGCTCAAAACACAATTGTCTAAAACTGATACAGCATCTTTTTGTATTACAAAAGCAAGACAAACCATCAAAGAGCTCATTTCAAAAAACGATAAAAGAATCGCATTAATAGTAGGCCCTTGCTCTATTCATGATAAAAACAGCGCTCTAGAGTACGGCAAAAGACTTAAAGAGCTCTCTTTAGAAATAGAAGATAGCTGTTTTCTCATCATGCGAGCTTACATGGAAAAATCGCGCACACAGTTAGGCTGGAAAGGTTTAGCTTACGATCCCTATCTAGATGATTCGCATAAAATAGATGAAGGTTTATTTCTTGCTAGAGAGACTCTTTTAGAGCTTAGTGAATTAGAACTTCCTTTAGCTACCGAAATCGTCGATCCTTTGGTTTTTTCCTATTATGAAGACTTGATTTCATGGGGATTTATTGGCGCAAGAACAGTATCATCTCAGATCCATAGACAAGCTGTTTCTAAGCTTAGCTTACCTGTTGGTTTTAAAAATGGGATAGATGGTGATACAGAAAGTGCCTTTCAAGCCATCCAATCTGCCCGTCATCGCCACACATATCTTAGTCTTAATGAACAAGGACTTATACAAAAAACCACTTCTAATGGGAACCCTTTTACTCATCTTGTTCTTAGAGGATCAAAACAAGGTCCAAACTATCCACAGATAGACCAAATCCTTCACAGCCAATTTCTTCATGAAATTCACAGCCGAATATTGGTTGATTGCTCTCATGGCAATAGCGGTAAAATTGCTGATTATCAGATTTTTTGCTTTGATGATGTTTTAGAGAAGATCCTATCTGGAAATACAAATATCTTAGGTCTGATGTTAGAAAGTTTTCTAGAGAAAGGAAAACAAAAGATTACCTCAGGGAAAATCCATCCCAATATTTCAGTTACAGATGCATGCTTAGATTTTGAAACGACAAAAGAGTTAATTCTTAGCGCTGCAAAAAAACTTAGATCTAGCAGTATAATGCAAAAATAGAGCGCTAAGATAGACTAGGAGGATTTTTTTCCGGGTGTTACCGGCTCAACCCAAAGCTTTTGCTTAAAGGATTCGATGATATTTTTCTCACTATCAATAATTTCAGCTTTGTAAGAGATTACCCCTTTCTTTTCAGTAAACTGAGGATCTAATACAAGGTGAGAGACAAATCCTGCGATAGTATTTACTGGATACTCGACGACTTCTTCTTCTAAGTTTCCATACATCACGTGTAAACATAAGGTAAGCTTGTCAGCTTTTAGTTGCTGATACGGCAAAAGCCACTCAACAATGAGGCGTTGGCCTGGCTTAAAAGATGTTCTTTCAGGATCAGGAGATTTCACAAATGAGGAAGCAAGACGCTGTTTAGTAACAGCTTCATCTTTTACTAATACAAAGTGAGGCGTGCTGCACCCTGTAACAAAAATAGCAATGATTGCAAGACAAACAATTTTCATTTGGATAATATTACTATTTTTGGTGAATTCATGTCTAGCGTTGCTGCAATCATTTTCTCTTTGGATAGAAAAAGTGTCTATTTAATGAAAAGACGCGATGTACCTGTTTGGGTTCTTCCAGGCGGAGGTATTGAAGAAGGAGAAACTCCTGAAGAAGCCGCCATTCGTGAAGTTGAAGAAGAACTTGGTTTTACAACCTTCATCAAAAGAAAAGTTGCTTTTTACCAAGCGAAAGGGAAATTCATTCGCCCGACCCATTTTTATGAGTGCACAGTAATTAAACAAGGCCTTCCCTCACCTTTAGAAACCATTGAGGTACGTCTTTTTCCTCTTGATAAACTCCCCCCTTTGATCCCTGTATATAAGGAGTGGATTGAAGATGCGGCAAAAGAGTCTGAGGATGTACTTGTAAAAGAGCCAAAAAGTCTTAATTTTTTTATCGCTTGCAAGCTGGTGCTTCAACACCCTATTCTTTTCTTTCGATTTATTTGCGCTCGTCTTGGCAAACCATTGAATACTAAGATCAAATAGATCTAACTAGATAGAATGTTCTACCTAGTTAGACAAATACACGTATTTAGGTGCCAGTGGATCTAGCGTATAGAAACCTAAAAATATCGCTTTCCTTTTCTCTTTCTCTATCACCTTTTGCATCAAAAGTTTCAGTAAGAATTCCATGCGAAAGGAAGATGCTGAAATCCATGATTTTTTCTGCAAAATCCATATCCTGACTTGAGACAATAATCCCAGTTTGTTCAGAAACCAAATTGCGAAGAATTTTGATCAAAATCTGCGTATTTTCTGGATCTAAAGCGGATGTAGGCTCATCAAGAAGTAAATACTTAGGTCTTAATCCCACAGCTCTTGCTATCGCTACTCTTTGCTGCTGCCCTCCTGAGAGTTCGTGAGGATAAGAGTTAACAAAGATCTCCATACCAAATGCTTGCAGCAAATGGTAGGCTTGATCTTCAGCTTGCTTTTGGGAAATATTGAATAAGTGCTTCATAGGATGCGCACAATTTTTCAATACGTTCATATGGGGAAATAAGACATAAGACTGAGGAAGAAAGCTAAGGATTTGCGCTCTTTCTTTTCGAGCCATTTCCTTTAAACAAACTCCCCCATATGTAATTTTACCTCTATAGTGCCCCTCTAATTGCGCAATACAGCGTAATAAAGAAGTCTTTCCCGAACCACTCTTCCCTAAAAAAAGTGTGATTCTCTTATGAGGAATGGAAAGATTGATATTTGTAAGGATCTTCTTAGACCCCTTATTGAGCTCAATATTTTCAAGCTTTAGCATAGCAGAGCTTCCTTTCCAAGAAACGGGTAACTACATTTAGACAAGCAGACATTACTATATAAAAACAAGCTATTGTCAAATAGACAGGAACAGGTTGCATTTCGCGTGAAACGATGTTCATTCCTACACGCGTAAGTTCAAGCATTCCTATTGAAGCAACAATAGATGTGCTTTTTAATAGTGAATCAAGTTCATTATTAAAAGCTGGTAATACATTACGCACCATCTGTGGCAAAATCACATACCATAGAATTTCAAATGTGCTGTAACCAAGGGTATCGGCACATTCCCATTGAGCAGAAGGAATAGAATTGATTCCTGCCCTTACAATTTGCGTAACATAGCCTGATGAACAAAGTCCTAAAGCAATAACGGACGCCGGGAAAGGCTCTAAATTGCACCCTATTAAATCAGGCAATACAAAATAAACAATAAGCAGCTGAACAAAAAATGGAACCGCCCTCAATACAAACGTTATGATTTCAATAAACGTAGTAAAGACGTTTTTGAGGCGATCACAAGTAAGAATACCAAATGTAATACCTAAAAATCCACTGAGAGCTGCAGAAAATACCCAAACCTCTAAGGTCATTTTTAACCCTTGTAAGAACAACGGAAAAAAACGGACCAAAAAATCTTTTGTAAAATCTATCATTTTTTAACCACTCAGATTCCATTTTTTTTCAAGCTGTACAATCTTACCACTCGCCTTCAACTCTTCAACGGCAATACGGATCTGATTAGCTAGCTGCTGATTTTTTTTATCTACACAAATACCGTTACCTAGAAAATGAAGATTTGAAGGAAGATCAAAATAGACTACCTTTAACTCTTTGTGTTTTGCCATTAAACTAGGTAAAAGAGACGGATCAATAGAAGTTGCCAAAGATTTTCCATACTTAATCTCCATCAGAGCATCACTGATTTTATCTACATACTTCAACTTGATTTCCGGATATTCTTTTAATGTATCTTCTTGACAAGTACCCGCTTCAACACAAACGGTCTTACCTGGAAATTTATCCTGACTCAAATCACTAAAGGTTTTAACGCCCTTAGGAACTTGCTTCCAAAAGACCATAGGGAAGCTAACAATTTTTTCTCCCTGATAATGGATCATTTCCATCTGCTCTAATCTTTCGTGTGTTATAGAAACTGCCCATATAACAACATCTACTTTTCCTTGCTTAAGGGCTAAAAGTAGACTGGGCATGCTACCTAAATCCTTTACAACACATTTCTTTCCAAGCTTAGCTGAAAGCTCATTAGAAACATCAATATCAAATCCTTCATAAACACCTTCTGTATTGATACTTACATAAGGAGCATACCCGGAACTTGTGCCAATAACAATACTATCTGCATCTGCATAGCCAACAGATGCCGAAAATAAGATTGCTGCAAAAATACAGCGAATAAAGCGTATCATAACCACCCCCTTTAAGATGAATTGAACATCATACTTTAAGAATTTAATTTATTAATAGAGGTTTAACCCCCTAAATTTTACCCCTTGCCCTGCAATAAAATGGTCTATTGATAAGATTTGGGATATCGAGATCATCTAGAGCCTTACGTATTCGATCGTATTGATCAAAAGCAGTATCTGTTAAAATAGGGAAACTATTTTCCATCTTCTTTTGCAATAAAATGAATATATGCTCTGAGATTAATAAAGATGAGATCTGTTTTTCTTCTCTTTTTAAAGCATAAGCTTGCATCACAACAGTTGCATATATTGCATTTAACTGCTCCATATATTCAAGCTGTTCTAATAATCTCATTCCTGCTGTTGCACCATAACTGACGATATCTTCTGATTCGTTAGCGCTAGTGATATTGAAAATCGACGCTGGAATACCCAGCTGTGCAATTTTTTGACTTACTGCATTTGCTGTATATTGCGTAATCATCAAACCAGACATCAAGCCTTTTTTACTTGCATCTTTGATCAAATAACAAGGCAAAGAAAACTGATTGCGCTTAGGATTTAGACAATAGGTAATTTGCCGCTCAAAGGTAAGTGCAATCTTAGCATTAGCAGTAGCAATAGCATCAGCTGCGACTGCTTGGTATTCGCCGTGAAAATTTCCGCAAGATAAGATCGCCCACTGATCTCCTTCAAATTCCATTTTTAAATCAGGATGTATTGCATCTGAGATCTCTTCATTTAAGAAAATTAAAGGATTGTCAGTAACCGCATTCAATTCACGCTCAACTACTTTTGCTTGCGACAAAATGAGTTCTAACTTAGGACCGATTATTTGCGGCAAACAGCGTATGCTATAGTCATCTTGAACGTTATTTCGATTCGTAAATGGAGAATTGTATAAAAAGCTTAGTAGAATCTTAGCGATATCTTTTTGACCTTCTTGCTTTCTAACTTCTTGAATACAATCTAAAAACGCACTTTCTAAAGCCCCTACAGAATTTAAAAAAAGAGCCTGTAGACCCATTGAAGTTTCTAAAATTTTTAGTTCTTTTTCCATAGCGATTGCAAGCATAGAGGCCATGAATGATGTGCCGTTTATTAGTGCAAGCCCCTCTTTAGATAAAGGCTTGAATGGTTCAATACCACATTCATCTAAAGCCTGATCAGCGGTTTTGCGAACACCTTTATGTACAACATAAACCGGATCTTTTAGCATAGCTCTTCCAAGTCTTGCAAAATAGGCTAAATCACCACTTGCTCCCAAAGATCCATGGCACGGAATTTCAGGAATGATGTCTTCATTGATCATGTTTAATAAGACCATCAAACTTTTTTCAGAAAAGCCTGAATGTCCTTTTGCAAGTGAAACTGCCCGAATGAGCATTCCTCCTCTGACTACATCTAAAGGCAGGTTTTGCCCTATGCCGGCATCGTGACTGCGTATTAGATTCAAAGAAAGCTCAGCCGCCTTTTCGGGCGGCACATAACTATCTCTTAGATCAGCAAATCCTGTAGTAAATCCATAAACTTTACGCTGACTTTTTTCCAGCATCTGAATAAAATCACGTGTTTTATGCAGCCTTTTGATCGCTTTTTTACTTAAGGAAACTTTTTTATAATGATAGACCACGTCGCAAAAATCCTGCATAGTAAGCTCATGGTCTAGTCCTAATTCAAGAATCATTGCTTACCACCCTTTTCACATGATTGATTGCAGTTTCAATCAGCTTATGGTCTACACCTTTGTATGCTACATCGCTGAGATACATCTGCATGTCTTTTACTAAAAAGCTATTGAGCCCTTCTTCTGTTTTTTGGTCTTCCATGACTAAAATCGTGCAAGGAATTCCCTTGTCATTTGCATACTTGAGCTGATGCTTTACTTTTTTCGTTTCGTCACTATAAAGATCTACTTTGATACCGTTTTCACGAAGAATCTTAGCGATTTTTATAGCAGTTCTTCTTTGATTTTGTGTGCGATATCCTACAAGAACATCTGCTGTAGATTTAAGATTGAGGTGGATTTTTTCGTGCCTACAGAGAATATCAAAAAGACGTGAGGCGCCTATAGACATACCTGTTCCTTTTAGATTAGAGTATCGATCTGTACCGCTATCTCTTGAAGCAAGTGAACCTACAAGATTATCATAACGACCTCCACTTGCAATGCTTCCGTAATCTCTATACGATTTCCCTGTTTGAGGATCTTCTCCATCAAGGAAAGTCTCGGCGACAACACCGGAATAATACTCTAAACCACGAACAAGTCCGGGGCAAAAAAGAACCTTAGAAAGATCGACATCTAACTCCTCTAAAGCCATAAAAATTTGGCTAAGTTGATCTACACCATCGATAAGTTTGCTTGTAGCAAATTTTTCGTTATACTTAAAACTTTGTAGACTTCCTTTAAAAGAAAACACTTCTAATACTTCATCAAGCTGAGCTTGTTTTTCCTCTCCTATAATCTCTAAAATTTCTTGTCTAATTTCCTCTCTAGGCAGTTTTTCCATTTTATCTACTATACGTAAAATTGAAGCCTTTTCTTCTTCAGAACAAACCCCTAAAGAATCCACTAGAGAATGTGCAATCGATATGTGATTGACTAACATTGTAAACGGGCCAATATCAAGATCTTTTAAGACATCGTACATGGTAGAAATCACCTCTGCATCTGCGATAGGGGTAATTTCCGTGTTGATAATATCTACATCGCACTGAAAAAAAGCGCGATATCTTCCTGGCGATGCGTGTTCTCCTCTCCATGAAATATCGTTATTCCATCTCTTCATCGGAAATTTTGTTTCTGTTGCATGGCGTAAAATCCAGCTTGCTAGTGCTACAGTTCTATCAAAAGGCATTCCTAAATTCGTAAGTGTATTATCTGCTAAACGAGCAACGCCGAATACTTGCTTAGTGATTTCTTCTCCACCCGCATTTTTACATAAATATGAAACTGGCTCGACAGGTCTAGGATAAAAAGGACAAAAACCGTGCAATTCAAAAGCTGCTTGAATTTTTTCCATCATGTTATGAAAAGCTACATTTTCTGCTTCTGTGTAATCATGAAAACCTTGGAATGTACAATGCGATGTAGGTTTAGCATGAACTGCAATCTCTTGTTCTTCTTTTTCAATAGCAACTTGTGTTGCCGTTTCATAAGTTTTTGGTATAGAAATACTCGATGCTATCGTCGAAATTATTAAATCCCCTATTTTTTTGAGTGTTAAGAAATCGTGAATATATAGAGGCCTCCACATATATCTCTAGAGAATTATTAAAATGATTTTTGCTTTTAATGAATTAGATTTTTTCTTTAAGATCGCGTAAACACTAGGATAAAAATTTATGAACGAATTTTTCAAAAATTACGCAAATCACCCTAACTATAGAGCTCCCAGAGGAGACACTTTACATGCACGTTCTTGGCAAACTGAAGCACCTTTAAGGATGCTATTGAATAACCTCGATCAAGAAGTTGCTGAAGACCCCTCAGAACTAGTTGTCTATGGCGGAATAGGACAAGCCGCTAGAAATCAAGAGTGTTTAGAAAAGATCTTACATGCGCTTTTAACTATGGGAGATGAAGAAAGTCTACTCATCCAATCAGGAAAACTTGTAGGAAAAATCCGATCACACTCTGAAGCACCACGCGTGTTAATCGCAAACAGCAATCTAGTTCCACATTTTGCTACATGGGAACACTTTTTAGATCTCAAGCAAAGGGGTCTCATGATGTATGGACAAATGACTGCAGGAAGCTGGATCTACATAGGAACTCAAGGGATATTGCAAGGAACATATGAAACATTTGCCGAAGCAGCGCGCCAATCATATCAAAGCGATTTAAAGGGCAAGCTTGTTGTATCAGGCGGCTTAGGTGGCATGGGTGGAGCGCAGCCGCTTGCTGTCACGATGAATGGCGGAGTGTTTTTAGGAGTTGATATCAACAAAGAGCGTATTGCAAAACGACTTAAAACTGCCTATATCGATCGTATGACAGATGATTATCATGAGGCAGTACGCTGGGCATTAGAAGCTAAACAAAGAAAAGAAGCATTATCCATCGGTCTTTGCGCCGATATAGGAACAACGCTAAAAGCTCTTTTGAGAGACGGCATCATTCCTGATATGGCTACAGACCAGACATCAGCGCATGATCCTATTAATGGTTATGTGCCATCGCAAATCACCTTTTCGCAAGCTCAAGATTTAAGAAAAGCTGATCCTAAAGAGTACAAAAGATTAGCACTTTTGAGCATGGCTGAGCACGTCAGAGCTCTATTAACTATGCAAGAAAGAGGCACTGTTGTCTTTGATTACGGAAATAACCTTCGTGAATTTGCAAAACAAGGTGGCGAAAAAGAGGCTTACCGTATACCCGGATTTGTACCTGAATATATCCGCCCTTTATTTTGCGAAGGAAAAGGGCCTTTCCGCTGGGTAGCTCTTTCGGGTGATCCAGAAGATATAGCTGTAACCGATAAGGCATTAATGGAACTTTTCCCAGAAAACAAACTCATGTGCCGTTGGCTCGAAGAAGCCAAAAAGAAAGTTTCTTTCCAAGGACTTCCAGCGCGCATTTGCTGGTTAGGTCTCGGGGAAAGGGAAAAAGCGGGACTTTTATTCAATGATTTAGTTCGCAAGAAAAAAGTAAAAGCACCCATAGTCATAGGAAGAGATCACCTAGATTCAGGATCTGTTGCATCTCCATTTAGAGAAACGGAAAAAATGAAAGATGGCAGTGACGCAGTAGCTGACTGGCCGATTTTAAATCTATTATCAAACTGCGCAGGTGGAGCTACATGGGTATCACTACACCATGGAGGCGGCGTGGGAATCGGGTTTTCTCAGCATGCTGGCATGGTCGTTGTTGCTGACGGAACAAAAAGAGCTGATGATTGTTTAAGAAGAGTATTATTCAATGATCCTGCCATGGGGATATTCCGCCACGCAGATGCTGGTTATGACATTGCAAAAAATTGTGCTAAAAAATTCTCTCTTGAGGGAGTTTCATGCTAACCGGGCCTTTTAAAGAGATCATTACAATGCAAGGGCTTCCTCAAAGAGGCCCTATTTCTGATGATCAATTACATGTGATCAAAAACGGAGCAATCGTTGTTGAAAGAGACAAAATTCGTGAAATAGGTCTGTTTAGTGATTTGATAAAACGGCACAAACTAGAAATAGAAATTGATCAACCAGCTGTTTGTCTACCTGGTCTGATCGATGCTCATACCCACATCTGTTTTGCGGGAAATCGATGTGGTGATTACACCAAGAGAGTTAGCGGAAAAAGCTATCAACAAATCGCTTCTGAAGGAGGCGGTATTATGGATAGTGTTAGAAAAACACGCGCTGCATCTCAAATAGATTTAGAAAAAGGGATCATTTCTAGAGCGCATGAGCTTGTTCGTCGTGGAGTTACCACATGCGAAGTCAAAAGTGGTTATGGGCTAACTATTAAAGATGAATTAAAGATGCTACAGGCAATAAATGACGCAGCTTCAAAAGTGCCTTTAAAATTGATCTCGACCTGCTTAGCAGCGCATATTAAACCTCCTGAATTTATAGATGAAAAAAGCTATCTTGATCATATTCTAGTAGAACTTTTACCAAAAATCTCCTCAAAGCGCGTTGATATATTTGTGGAAGAAGGTGCCTTTTCTAAAGAATCAGCAAAACATTACCTCTTAGAAGCTAAAAAAATGGGCTTTAGCTTGATAGTCCATGCTGATCAGTTTTCCCGCCAAGGTGCCCTTTTAGCTTGTGAAGTAACTGCATTAAGCGCAGATCATCTCGAAGTTTCTAGTGAAGAAGATGCTGATGCATTAGCAAAAGCAGACGTGATTCCTATTGTTTTACCTGGCGCATCGCTAGGTCTTGGTATGCAGTTTGCTCCTGCCAGGATGCTTTTAGACAAAAATCTTGCTGTAGTTATCGCTTCTGATTGGAACCCTGGATCTGCTCCTATGGGTGATCTTTTATGCCAAGCTGCTATTATAGGAGCTTATGAAAAATTAAGCGTTGCTGAAACCTTTGCAGCTATTACTGAAAGAGCGGCAAAAGCATTGCAAGTACCTGATCGAGGCGTTTTAGATGTAGGGATGAGCGCAGATTTAGCCATTTTTCCTTGCTCTGATTATAGAGAAATACTATATGCTCAAGGGATGATGAAACCGTTCTTGGTGGTTATTGATGGCAAATTGGCAAGATAGATACGAAATAGCTAAAGAAGATCTTTGGCAAGGAAGAAAAGGGGAAAAAGATCGCTCACGCATCTATCAAGTCGTTGAGTGTATCGATTTTTTTCAACCTAAAAAACTTGTCAATGATCAACACGCTATCATAGGTTTCAGCTCTGATGAAGGCGTTTTGAGAAATCAAGGAAATATCGGTGCGCATGAAGGACCTGATGCAATTAGAAAAAGCCTTGCCCGTCTACCTGTCCATTTTGATAAATCTATCTACGACTTTGGAAACATCTTTTGTAGAGATAAAAATCTTGAAAAATCACAAGAAGCTCTAAGTGAAATTATTCATCTTCTTCACAAGCAAGGACTAAAACCTTTAATCTTTGGCGGAGGGCATGAAGTTGCATATGCTCATTTTTTAGGTTTATCAAAAGCATATCCGAAAGAGCCTTTTGGTATCATCAATCTTGATGCCCATTTTGATTTAAGACCACTTGTCAATCATCAAGGAACATCTGGGACATCTTTTTTGCAAATGGCCAAAAAAAGAGCTCAAGAAAACCTCCCCTTTAATTACTTAGCCATTGGTATACAACAATTAGGCAATACTCAAGAGCTTTTTGATGAAGCAAGAAAACATTATGTAGAATACGTGCTAGCTAATGAAATCGATAAAGCTCGTGATCGAATTGAAAAGTTTTTGCAAAACCATCAAAAAATCTATCTTTCTCTATGCTTAGATGTTTTTGCAAGCCCTTTTGCTCCGGGTGTAAGCGCTCCCCAACCCCTTGGTCTATTTCCTAATGAAGTTCGCTCAATCATAGAAATGGTTGCAAAAAGTGGCAAATCTATTGGATTTGATATCGCTGAATTAAATCCCAAAAAAGATATTCAAGAGACGACAGCTCAACTCGCTGCCTTGATGGCCGCTACATTTATCCAAAATAGCTAAATAGCCATATCTTAGAGCATTTTTCTAGGATCCACAAGTCTATCAAATTCTTCTTCAGAGATTAATTCGAGCTCTAGAGCTGCTTGTTTTAAGGTAAGATGCTTATCGTAGGCCAATTTAGCTATTTTTGCAGAATTATCATATCCTATTTGAGGAGCTAAAGCTGTAACAAGCATCAAAGATTTATCCAAATGGCTCTGGATTTGTCTTAAATTAGGACGCATGCCATGGATACAACGCTTAACAAAATTCTCTGCCCCATCAGAAAGAAGTTTAATCGATTGCAAGAGATTGTAAATCACCATAGGACGAAAAACATTGAGCTGCAGCTGACCGCTTGCGCCGCTAAACCCTATAGATACGTCATTTCCAATAACTTGGGCTGCGATTTGCGTTAGACACTCTGACTGTGTTGGATTGACTTTACCAGGCATAATCGATGATCCCGGCTCATTCGCAGGTAAAATCAATTCACCGATCCCTGACCTAGGTCCTGAGCCAAGAAGACGAATATCATTTGCAAGCTTCATCAATACTATGGCTGCATTTTTTAGTGCCCCACTTAAAGCAATTTGCGCATCTATCGTGCTAAGCGCTTGGAATTTGTTTGGTGCGGTAATAAAGGTGGTACCTGTAAATAAAGATAACCTTTCTGCTACTTTTTCTGCATATCCTTTAGGAGCGTTCAATCCTGTTCCAACAGCAGTACCCCCAAGGGCTATTTCCCTCAATTTTGGTAACTTATTTTTGATCTCTTCGATGGAATTTTCAAGCTGAACACGAAACGCGGAAAATTCTTGACCTAGCGTCATGGGCGTTGCATCCATCAAATGGGTACGCCCGATTTTTACCACATCTGCATACTCTTTTTCTTTTTCATAAAGAGCATTTTTGAGCTTTTCAAAAGCTGGCAATAGCTTTCTCTCCACCTCTAATGTGGCAGCTACATGTGCCGCTGTGGGGAAGACGTCATTTGAAGACTGGCTTTTATTGACGTGATCATTAGGATGTATGGGAGTTTTGTCCCCTCTATTTCCACCTGAAATTT
>Ga0194118_10005898_pt1 | contig 12483 bp, 5 predicted proteins | sample TA2MahsurfametaG_2_FD_148662 | JGI IMG/M metagenome (GOLD analysis project Ga0194118, IMG submission 148662) | Freshwater microbial communities from Lake Tanganyika, Tanzania - TA2015013 Mahale N5 surface | ecosystem: Environmental > Aquatic > Freshwater > Lake | place: Tanzania: Lake Tanganyika...
ATCCCCATCACCAACCCCATCCCCATCACCATCACCATCCCCATCACCATCACCATCCCCATCCCCATCACCATCAATAGTACAACCGCAGTTGAGTGAATTTTTAAAGGCGGGAAATAATGGAGCAGTGAGTTGTACAAATTATTGTAAAGACGAAACAGGAAAATGGCCGACAAAAACGTATGCCGGATGCGTACGAGCAACAAAAATAGATGGTAATCAAAATGTTTCATGTTCAGAGGTGACACAAACTGGTACTAATTGTTTTTGTAGAGGTGACGTATTCCAAAAAAATGGAAATAATGGAGCTGTGTCCTGTCAAAATTTTTGTACAAATAACAACGTGGATTGGGGTCAAACTTATCGGCAATGTGTATCCGCGGTTGATGCGAATAATAAGCCTGTCCCCTGTACATCAACAAGTCCTTCCAACTTGACGTGTTTTTGTTCAGAACCTGCTGTATTGAAACCAGACAATAATGGTTCAACAACGTGTAACAATTTTTGTAAAAACATTACAGGTAATTGGGGTCCAACATATCAACGTTGTGTGAACGGAAAAAATACAGCGAATGGCAACATGGTAGGATGTGATTCTACTTTATCTTCTTTGGGTACATTACAGTGTTTTTGTCAAGGTTCAACAAATGAAAAAATTGGATTGAATGGGTTAGAGACAGCAGATAATTATTGTAAGAATGTGAATGGAGTTTGGGGTGATGTAGAAACAGAAACATACGATAAATGTATTACTGTCATTGACAATAATAACAAAAATAGTCCAAAATCATGTTCCGAGAAAAGTACGACAGTTCAAAATTGGACAGCAATATGTGGAGAAAAAGCGAGTAAAAAAGAAGGAAATAATGGTTCCGTATCATGTCAAAATTTTTGTAGAAATGAAACAGGTAATTGGGGACCTTTTTATAAAACTTGTGTAACTGCTATCGATACAGTCACTGGAAAAAGTATTAGTTGTTCATCGACAAATACCAATCCACTGAAATGTTTTTGTAGTGGAGTGGGTTCATTTGATTGATTGATTGATTCATTCGTGAAAATCATTGATTTTATAGACGGGCGGATCCACCGAAAAGAACCTTTTTTTTTTAAAAATTTTTAAAAAGTGTATAAAAATAAGAAGAAGAAGAAAAGTATTTTTATACATTGCTTGTCAAGTCCAATGAAACCACATTTCGCGACCAAAGATCTTGAATTATTTTATAAATATCTTGATGAAGCTCATCATTATTTTGAGTTCGGGTCAGGTGGATCTACTTATCAAGCTGCACAACGATCCAATATTAAGAGTGTGTATAGTATAGAAAGTGATAATTTTTGGTATGAACAAATGAAAAATGCTTTGAGTGATAAGAAACATGTACAAATCATGTATATTGACATGGAATCAGTTCCAAATACATGGGGTCACCCTGGTCCTAAATCAACCAGAATACAAAAAAAAAGGTACAGTGATCAAATCCTTCTTCTTGATTCCGTCAAACGTGATGACATTGATTTAATTCTTATTGATGGACGATTTCGAGTGGCCTGTTGTCTAAAATGTTTTCATGTCGTTCACAAAGATTGTCGAATCCTCTTTGATGACTTTTTAGATCGTGAGTATTATCATATTGTATTACATTTTTTTACCATTATCGATCAAACGGATGATTGTCGAATGGTTGTTCTAAAAAAAAAAGAGGTTGAGACCGTCGACACGTGTTTATTAGAGGAACTTATTCAAACGTATCAATGGATTGCGTCTTGAGATAGATACAATCAATCATATTTCTTTTTGAGTATAGGGTTCATAATGAAATCCGTTCCATGATAATGTCAAGATAGGAAGATTGGAAAGATGATGTGTTTGTATTTTGTTAGGAATAAATTCAATGGGAGGCGAAGAAGGAGAAGAAAGAACGTGTACATGGACACGAGATTGAAATAATTCACAAAACGCATGAATTTCATAAGCTCCCCCCCATGTATTCGATAATCGCATAGTTTGAATATACTTTCGTAATAATTCTAATTCTTGTAATGAAGTATAAGGATGTGTGGGTGGAGAACGTAAAGGAGACGGTAATTCCACAGTGGATGGTGACGATTCAATGAGTAACCATTTCGAAAATGGTTGATCCATAATTTTTGGATTTTGAGCAAGATAATGACAAATCCATTGTCGTAAATCATGTTCGTTCAAATCTTTAATATAAAAAACTAGAGAACGAAATAAACAACTCATTTTTTTGTTTTGTTTTGTTTTGTACGTTTAGAATCACAAATGTTTAGAGAAGAGAAAGAAGAATTAAAAAAAAAACGAGTTACTACAAAATCATTAAAAAAAAATTCAAATCATTTCTCATGCCGAATGTCGTTGAATCCTTCTCTAAATTATCATTCATTCTTCCTTCGTATCCTCTTTATGACCAATCTGACTTTTCGGAAGAACTCGTTCGACATTATGAATTCTTTCCAGAAAGTATGGAAGGTTCTTCCAGTCCTTGGTTTTTTCATCAACGCATGATTGCTCGATTTATGGATGCCTGGACACATTATGATTCATTATTTGTGGTTCATGAAATGGGGACAGGAAAAACAGGAGTCGCGATTGCCGTCATGGATCGATGGAAACAACAGTTTCCTGATCGGAAAGTTGTTTTTTTAGCCAATAGTCAAGTGATTTTACAAAATTTTCAACGAGAGGTCCAACGAAAATCCTTATTTTTTCAACAAAAAGCTCATGAAAAATATGGATCTTTGGACGAAATGACAGAAGGACGATGGAAAAATGTTTTTGAAAAACATCAACTTTTGTGTGATAGTTATCAATTATTTGCGACAAAATCCATTCAACCTTATGATGATCGTATTTTACGAAAACAATATGAAGATTGTCTAATTCTGTTTGATGAAGTTCATCATTTACATTTCCAACATCAACCTTCTAAAACCAAAGGACAACAACCTTCTTTATCTGAACGTATTTATCATCAATTATTACGATGGATTCGATTGTTGGAAGATCGCAAGAAATTATTATTATTGACAGGTACACCAATTCGTGATCAACCCGAAGAAGTCGCTCTATTGTTTCAATTACTACATCCAAGTATTTCCGAATTTGAATCCACGAAACGATTCCGTGATTGGGCTTTACAAGAAAAAGAAAAAATTCGAATTTTTCCCAATTCCGATAAATTGACTTTACCCGTCTATACATGGAAATCGTTCGATCGTCGTCGAGAATTATTTCATTATCTTCAAGGACGTATTTCGTTTTTCCGACAACATTTACCCGATATTCGTGTTGTATATGAAGGTAGTGTACAATCCCCTTTACAACATCTACCCGTACTGTATCACTCGATGAGTTCATTTCAAGCACAAACCTATCTTGAAACCTTACCCTCGTCCTTTGGTGAGGAAGATCAATCGTCTTCTTCCCAACAACAAGAAGACGAAGGAGGAGAAGAAGAAGAAGTACCTATGTCTCATGATATGTACCGGGATGCCGTACAAAGTACATTATTTGTTTTTCCTTATTGGAACGCAAAACAACAAATGATTCAACCGATTTATGGAAAATCTTTATTTGATAAATGTATTCGATTGTCCGACACACGATTATCTTGGCAACCTCGTATATGGCCACTGGATATGTATCAACGTTTAGTAGAAGGATCCATTGATCAAAAAATAGAAATCATCCGAGAGTGTAGCGCATCTTATGCTGCCGTGATGGAATCCTTATTTCCCAAACATACGTCTTCTGGGAATCGTCGGTTTGTCTCGGAAATTTCATTTGTGTATTGTAATTTAGTGAAAGGGAGTGGGATTTTATTATTCGCCTTGATTCTTCAATCTTTTTTTGGATTCACTCTTATTACTCGAGTCTCTCAAATTCAATCACCTGAAAGTCGACAACCGGGTCGTCGATGTTTATTGTTTAATGATCTTTTTGGAATTACGGGATATGAAATTCAAGAATTATTGACCTATATCAATGATCCTTCTAATGCCCGGGGAGAATATTGTCAAATGGTGTTGAGTACGAAAAAAACACAAGAAGGAATTTCTTTAAAAAATATACAACAAATTCATATTCTTACCCCCGCATGGAATTTTGCGGATATCTCTCAAGCGATTGCTCGAGGATTACGTGCCAAATCTCATGACGCTCTCCTCGAATCCAAACAACCGAATGAATCTATTCAAGTTCGTATTTTTTTACATGCGAGTGTATTGGATCCTCGTCATGTCGCCTTGAGTATGGAAGAATCTCGTTTACGTTTATATTCGATCGATGTTCAACGCTATTTACGTTCCGAAATCAAAGACTTGAACAATAAGTTAATGTTACGATTCTTATTAGAAGCGTCTTGGGATTGTCCATGGTGGCTTTCACGACATCAACCTCCACCAGGGTCCAAAGAAGGAAGTATTGAATGTGATTATGGGTCTTGTAATGTCGTATGTCTGGGTACATCGACATTACCTGAACCACAACATCGAAATTCCACAATTTGGATTGACGAGTATTCGGATCAACAAATGTGGAAAACGTATCAACGTCTACGACTTGTTCTTCAACAAACTCCGCATGGATATCTTTCAATTCAAGACGCATGGAATCAAGTCCGTCAAGACGTTATTTTTCCTTTACCGTTTCCTTTTTTTTCACAGTGTTGTTTTGATATCATGATAAAACGTATTCCATTACTTAATCGATGGGGAGAAACATGTTTTTTACGTATTGTCTATGATCATTATCTTCAATTAGTCGATCACCCCTTGGCCGTTTTTCCATCACAATGTGCTCTTGATTGGGTACACACCTCTAGGTATCAAAGTGTGCGCACGGATTGGACCTACAACGAGGATTACCATCCTTGGTGGACTAAAAAATTTTTATGGAAATGGTGGCTTACCTGTCTTTCCTTTCTTTCTCGTTATTGGGAACCCGATACCTATTCTCAATATTTTGGTTTACTCGATATGATGTCGTCTTCGACTTTACTACGAATCTTGAAAACACTTGTGCCTGTTTTTTATTCAAAAGAAATGTTGGAGTCTGAAACGTTTTCCACTTGGATTTGGCGATTTTTTTGGTTGGTTTCCACGTGGAATCCATCCTTGTTTGTATGGAAATCCACCACTTTGATCGATATGATGACGTCTGTTTCTTCTGTTCGATCAGTTGTGAAAGAATGGAAACTTCCGAATCATGTCTTTATGGTGGAAACACAAGTATGGATTCCTTCTTCTACCGCCTCTGTTTTAAAACCAACATCTGTCGTTATGACTCAAGGTAGTGGAACGAAATATAATGTCTTATTGGCACTCACATCTGATTTAGAAGAAAAATACATCTTTCAAAATCGCGTCATTGGATTTTATGGAATGCTGGTTCCTCCTCAAAATCAATTCCTGATTCGAGATGTACGAAATGTTGATTTATTTGATCCTCAAAAAAATAAAAATAAAAAGAAAATTCCAAGTGGTCGTGCTTGTGTCACACTCGATGTCCATCTTTTATATTATATTTTATTACGTATTTATCGATCTATCGGAAAAGAGGTTTGGCATCAAAAAATTGAACCTTTTATTTCTTCTCATATGGTCACTAAAATGCAAACGGAACCCATCGAATGGAATGTATTAATTCAAAAAACACCGTTTAAGAAATTATGGACACTTTTATCTCAAGAAGCCAATGAATGGAAACCTTTACTTGATCCCTCTTCTGTACAAGAAGAATCTCTTGTGAAAGAATATCGACAAGTGTTACAAATCTTGTACTATTTTAATAAATTGACAGAATTATGTCCTCTTCTTCAAACCATGTTTGAATATCTGGATTTATTACATCGTTTGTAATGTCATTTAATGTCATTTAATTTTTTTATTTCATTCATTTCAAAATAAAATAAAAAATGTATTATACCGTAATCGCACAAATTGAATTTGGTTAACATTCAATTTATTCGATTTTCACGGCGCCGTAACGTCACTTCTTTTCATTTGATATTTATTGAACGGAAATATGAAATCGGTCCCCAATAAATGAAATAAGAAATAAATTAAAAAATGTATTATATCTATATCTTCTATCTTCTTGTGACTTACCATCTTATTAAGAAACATGGTACAGAAAACACACAATTGTAAAGATGTAGCGAAATATTTACACATGACAACAAAACAACATGATTGTATTTAATCATTTCCATCAATCACATAAAATCCACCGACGTTATCATGAACAACAACCTCCATGATTCAATATCTCTATTTTTCTAAATTAAATAAACTATATAAACCAATCAACTTGAAAATGAATGAATAAAAGAAACTTGGCAAGAATTTATTGAAAAATTGAGGTTGTTCGTGAGGAGAGGAGGACATGAATCTTTGTAAATCATACATACTTTACCGTTTTCCACGGGGGTCAGCTGCCCCACCTCGTTGTTTATGACGTGTGTTTTGGTCTTGTTGGGTTTGAAGCCACGATGCGGTCGCCTCTAGCACATTTTCCACAGAAATTGTGCCTTGTTCCATTTGATGTTTGAACAAATCCAGTACATAGTTTCGTAATGTCCCGAAATAAATAATTTTTGCGTGATGATTTAATGGTGTCCATGGGGATTCATTGGATTTGTATATACCAGACCCATCGACTGGGTGACTCACGGTAGGTCTCCCCATGCTCTTTTCGTGTTGAAAATATTCTTGTACCGAAGATTCGGAAAGATAAAACTCTCCCAATATTACTGGATCCATGATCAACTCGTATGAAATCTTACTCGTGTATTGGGAAAGGTTGCCATCGTCCATTAAAAGACGTTCATAAACCTCTCGCATGAGGTGGAGCAAAAGAAAATGTAAATAACTGACATCGTTTTTCATGGTGGTCAAGTCATCGGAAAGGGTCATTGTACCCCAACGATGTTGAAAGGCTTCCCAAAAACGTGTCACTCGTTGTCGTTTTTGTTTAACCTGTTGCTCAGCTTTCCGTCTCGCCTGTTGTTGCTCAGCTTCTCGTTTTTGTGCCTGTATGACGAGCCTTGTTAATTTTTGTTCTTCCGCCATATCTTTCATTTCCTTCCTCCTATTATCTTCCATTAGCTTCACCCTAAAAGCTTCCATTTCCTTCGCCATAGCTTCCCTATCCCTTCTTTGTATTTTTTTTGCTCGCCTTTTCAAGGCTTTTGTACTAGGTTCACCTCCAGAACCTCCCGCAGTGGCACCACCTCCACGTCTATATTGGGTAGGGGGTAAAGAAAGAAAAGTTTTAAACGACAAAACATAAAGGTCGGAATCATCTCCGAAAGCGAGTCGTTTTATTATCATATCTACATAAGTATTTATTATCATGATCCTTCTTTTCAATTCGTTTTCGTAATTACTTTCGAATATCCTGACTGCCGAAAAATGTTCAACATCGTTCATGATAAGATATCGATAAACATCAGAGGCATGATTTAGTAGAAATTCTTTTTCCCTTGATTTGGACGCTTTCAGAACACGGGAAAAAAAAATCATCCATAAGTACGCATTGCTCAGAGCCATTTTATACTCCTTTACAGCGTATCGAAAATCATACTTCGAGGTATAGGAAAATCCTTCCAATTGTACCATTTCATTAAAAAACTCAGGAAAGACCAGGACACTTGGACATATCGTTTCTGTTGTTTTTGAGACAATTGCTATCTTGTGATCGAGATAATATTTACAAACCTCATTCATAATGAGTAAAGATGGAGAAAATTCTACAAACGCTTCTCCTCCCCCTGGTGACAGTGGAATCACCAAAGCACTGGGTTCTATTGTCTCCCAAACTTTGGGTAGCAACATAATTTTACTCGCGAACGGTCCATAAGATATTGTCTGTAAAGTTAACAAGAATTCTTTCCTTTGTTGTCGACGTCGTTGTTGTACTGTCACCGTACACATTTGTATGACATTGATGAGGAAAACTATTGTATCCAAATAATGCTTTTTGCGGTGTCCATCTTGATCATCGACGGCTACTTTTGAAAGTGGTGTCACAATGCTTTTTATGATATTGTTGTGGTTCAAGGTTTTATATAAACTTTTGTAAAACGATAGGCCGAATTCCAGTAAAACCGACCTGTATTCTGGATTGGATAAATTGGCATCTTTTGCCTGGATCATTTGTATCATTTCGGATAACATACGATTCTCTTTGTCCGGTAACTCGTGTTGATCTTGATGTTGGGTGTCGTCGTGTTGCGTCGTCCCAGCAGACGTTAGAGATAATATTGTATGGGCAGGTTCTGCGGCCCCTCCACGTTGTGGCGGTTTTTGTCGTCGTGGTTGTTGTTGTGTCATTTTACGTTTCTTTCTTTTCTTTTGGTGTAGATTTTTTTGAAAAAAACTCATAGAAAACAATACCGTGGTTCAAACGTAGATGATCAAGGGAATGTCGACATGTCGACATGTCGATATAAATTGATCTATATACATCTTTCATATTCATAGACGTCATCTACTCTTGACTCTTTTCGTTTCTATGATGAAAGAAATATGAGAAACACAGATCATAAAACGATCATTCCAAAAATATTGGACTGTGGTCATCGTCTTCACTTCATTAGATAGATTGTCCTTTATGTCGCCCGTAATAGACAACGTTTTTCCGTTCGGACTTTAAGTTTTTCAGAAGCTAGTCTAGTGTGTCCACGAATGTCCACCTACAACATAAACTCAACTTGTATCGTACAAAAATAACAACACGACAAAACGGTAATTCTTTGTATATACACGGATCAATATCATGAAATTCCATCCATATCTTTGGTCATAAAATTGTTGAAAAAATAGAAAGAAATAAAATCAATTTACAAGAAAAAATATTTAGAAGTAACTAAACAAATCATGACTCAAAGAACGACAAGCACTATCGTCATTATCGCTACTCTTTTTGTGGTGATTTTGGGCGGGATTGCCATTGTACGCCAGCGATCATCTAGACTTGATCGTGTCACAAACCCAATACAACAAGTAACACGTCCACCGTTACAACAAGTAACACATCCACCGTTACAACAAGTAACACGTCCACCGTTACAACAAGTAACACGTCCACCGTTACGACAAGCAACACGTCCACCGTTACAACAAGTAACACGTCCACCGTTACAACAAGTAACACGCCCACCGTTACAACAAGTAACACGTCCACCGTTACAACAAGTAACACGTCCGTCATCATCAGCTGTAATCCCACTTACAGATGATGATGTGGATAACATGGTAAATCAAACTAAAAATCGTCAAGATGTAGAAACATATTTAGAGAAAATCAAACAAAAATATAATGGTTCTGTTATGTCTACAGATATAGATGATACGGAAAATAAAGAAAATAAAATGGCATTGTCTAAAATCCAAGAATGGTCCACCACATCCCCTTTTCATCATTTTCCTGAAAACCCGGTATTATCATTAACGACGAGCTCTATCGTACAATATGTCTACTTGTGTATTATTGTTTCCTACCCAACCATTTTTAGTCAAGGTCCTGAAGTCAAATGGAAAGATTTACGTATACTAAGCTCGTCCATCGATTATTTACCTTTACAAAAATATTTTCAAGAAAATCTTGAAACATATACCAAACAAACTTGGAAACAATTCATGAATAAATTGATACAAAAAAAACTTTTGCCAGCAGAGTACTACAATTATCAATGTTTAGATTTGAATGTCGATCTTGGAGAGTATGATCTTCAATATCGTAATATGACAACTTTGATATTGCTCATGAAGAAACGATATGATACAAAAGTGGTAAAAGCATTCTTACCATCAGTCCAAGAAAGTATTGATAAAGCAGATGTTGATGGAAGAAGTGCCTTGTTTTATAGTTTTTATGATCCAGAAATAGTAACTCTTTTATGTCAACAAGGCAAAGCCAATCCAAATGTTCAAGACAAATACGATAGTAATACAACTCTTCATTATTGGGTCAGTAATTGGAAAAAAGAAATTGAACCTATTTATATAAAAAAGAGTCCCAATATCGTCCATAATCTATTGAGACATTCAACTATAAAAGTAGACCTTTCCCTAAAGAATAAAGACGGATATACAGCCTTGTTACTTTTGTGTCGATTAGATAATTTAAACCCACACGTATACGATCTCCTATTACGACACGACGCTACCATCGATATAGATTCCGTATTATCTACGTATAATCTACAGTCAAGAATTGAAAGAAATTATGTGACCTATTTTGTTTCTGCTTCATCTTTGAGTCAAGACGATATACAATCGTCTCGTTTCTTGCTACATGAGTTGGAAACAAACATGTCTTTTCTTGTCATGGAAGATCGACTTGAATATGTATCCATATTGTTTTCTGAATTTATTATAGTCCACTATGGATTTTACAAACAAGCGTTATGGGTCATCGTCCGTATAAATCCAAGAAAACTCTCAACAGCCACCCCTCCTAATTTTGATACCATTATTTACAATCCAAAATATCGGAGTATGACTATTTCATCCAACATTTGGCCACGCGACTTTTTACAATTATGTGTCTCGTGGATTTCTCGATTTTCTGGGACACAGTGGGATGCGTGTGAGGGTAGTATGTCACTAATGTGGACGATTTATGAAACACAATCCAAACTTTTATTCCAAACGTATTTCGATTTGTCAAAAAAAGAAATGAAAATTCCTTTAAAAGATTGGACGAAGATGTTTACCTCTCAACAGAAACGAAAAAAACAACAGAAACGCATCAAAGCCCAAACAGAAACATTAATAATTTTTTATCAAAATTCATGGTCATTTATGTATGTTTATGATGTTTTAAAGCAAGTGGATACACAATGTGTATTACCATTGTTTATCGAATTTCTAAAGAATCGATATCTCAATAACATGACCCAACAAATTCGAGAATCTGATGCTCCTGATTTTGTAAAAGATGCGTGTATTCTCTATTTTGAATCGTTTTTTCCACTCCTTCTTTCTCAACAGTATTATGTGATCTATGTTTTTGGATACATGTGGTGTAGATTCTTAGAACGAATGAAAAATCCTTCTTCATCTTTATCGACAGAAGAAATCATGGATGAAATCTTTATTACATCGTTTGGACCTGTCATGACGAAAATATTTCAAAAATATTTATCAAAAACGTCTCCCCTTCGAAATTTTGTTTATGAAAAGAATCCACCTATGCCTTCTTCAATCTTTCAACATTTCTTCAAAAATATTCAGCAAAAACATAAGTTGACGTCTCTCGCCGTGGCGAGTATAGGACAAGTACGAATACTTTCAAACGACCCTACCAAAATTATAAAGTATGTTCGACCACTATCGTTTTTATTTTTTCACCAAGTAGAAATTACTCATTATGCCTATCTTCTTCAATCCGTTCCCTCCTTGTCGGAAAAAGTAAAACAATATCTACAGTTTTTACTTGGTGATACTTTTGCTGAATTTGATGTCTATCAAGAAGCGAACAATTTAAAAACCGCCGAAGCGATTTATACCATACATCCATCGATTCGACCTGTACATGTATATGACCAGTATAGTCTTTCATTAGATTCTTTACCATACATCATTATGGAATTGGCACAGGGCAAGTCCGTACAACATTATTTGACAACTTCGGGTTCGTTGAGTTCCGATTCTTTATCAAAATTACAACAATCTCTTCGACTTCTTGTCAAACGATGGTTGGATCAAGTTTTATTTGGAAATGGTTGGTTTCATACAGATTTACATGGAGGAAATATGATATGGAATGATAGAACCAATGAACTCTTATTAATTGATTTTGGAGGATTTACACAAATACAACCTCCACAACTTCAATCTAATCTCTTACAATTCCTTTTTTTGTTTGAAGATTGGAAAAAAAAACCTACTTCAGATCAAAATCTCACGAAATGTATCTCGTTTTTATGTACCACGATATGTCATATACACTTATATGATGTAAATTCCATTCTCTCAAATTTGAAAAAGTTACCAAACTTGACTTCACTCTCTTTTGGAGAATTGATAAACCACGTATTCCGTCAATTGGATGATATTGGTGATTGCTCTTCGGGAGTACTACCGACGTTTAGCAAAGCCTATCAATTATTAGAACGTACATACCAAGAGGTTAGTAAAGAGGATCGTAGTAATTTATGGCAAGTGTATATCAGTCAATTAACTTGGTTGGATAAATTGACTTTGTATCGTAAAAAGAAAAATATATCATAAAAAAGAGTACCGTAGTCACCATAATTTAATTTATTTCTTATTTCATTTATTGGGGACCGATTTCATATTTCCATTCAATAAATATCAAATAAATATCAAATAAAGAACAAATAAAGAACAAATGAAAAGAGGTGACGTTACGGCGCCGTGAAAATCAAATAAATTGAATTTTAATCAAATTCAATTTGTGCGATTACGGTACTCCTCTTACGGATTGAA
>Ga0194118_10005901_pt1 | contig 12479 bp, 5 predicted proteins | sample TA2MahsurfametaG_2_FD_148662 | JGI IMG/M metagenome (GOLD analysis project Ga0194118, IMG submission 148662) | Freshwater microbial communities from Lake Tanganyika, Tanzania - TA2015013 Mahale N5 surface | ecosystem: Environmental > Aquatic > Freshwater > Lake | place: Tanzania: Lake Tanganyika...
AATGGTGGGATGAAAGCAAAATCGTTTTGCCTTGTTCCCTGTTCAATTTCAAAATCATTTCCCTCATGTCCACGATACCTTGTGGATCCAATCCTGTACCGGGTTCATCCAGAAGAATCAAATCAGGGTCGTGCATAAGGCACTGCGCCAGACCCAACCTTTGACGCATACCGTGCGAAAAGGAGGAAACCGCATCCTTTTCACGACCTCTCAACCCCACAAATTCCAGCATTTCCACCGCCTTGGTCCGGGGTTGCCGGATACCGGATGCCCTTCCCAACAATTCGAGATTTTGCAAGGCCCCCAAATATTTGTAAAAATCAGGTTTCTCGATTAGGCAACCGATCCGGGACAAGATGCGCCCCCGATGCCGATGGTAATCCAACCCGAAAAGACGCAGCTTGCCGGAAACTGGTCGAATTAAATCGACGAGCATACGCAATGTGGTGCTTTTGCCTGCACCGTTCGGTCCCAAAAACCCCATGACCGAGCCTTCCTTCAATTCAAAGCTCAGGTCATCAACCGCCTTGAAGGAACCGTAGGCCTTCACCAGCCCTTGAGCCTCGATGATGGAATGCGCCATGGCGAATGCAGCCGATTAAGATATTTCCCGTATACCCCGTCCCAAGGCCCCTGCATACAGGCCTTCGTAATGAGGCATAATTTGGGTGATGTTATACTGCGATGCCCTGTGCAGGGCAGCCCTCCGGAATTGATCCAAAATTTCAGTGTTATTCAAGAGGTCAACGGCCCTTTGGACGCCCCTTGCTTGTTCCTCATCGGAAACGAGGAATCCATTGACGCCATCTTGGATAAGTTCCGTCAGGCCCCCGGCCTGAGAGGCCATGACGGGCACCCCGCATGCCATGGCTTCCAAGGCAGCCAATCCAAAACTCTCCGTCTCGGAAGGCAAGAGCATCAAATCCGCCACCGAACATAATTCTTCTACGGGATCCTGCCTGCCCACAAAATGCACCTTGGACTGCATTCCCCATTCTTTGATAGTCTGTTCGGCTTTGGGCAATTCAGGGCCATCCCCCACCATCAACAAAGTGGCGGGAATGAAGGAAGCAATAGCCCTGTACCATTCCAGTACACGGTCAATGCGTTTGACCCTTCGAAAATTGGAAACATGGACCAAGAGGCGGTGACCCGCTGGACAAAATCGTTCCCGCAAACCCGCCCTTGCAAAGGGCTTGAACCTGAGCAAGTCCACAAAATTGGGAACCACCATCACCTCTTTGCGGCAATCAAAATAGCGTAAAGTCTCTCCACGCAGGTATTCGGAGACCGCCGTAACCACGTCAGACTTTTGGATCGCAAAACTCACCACCGGAGCGTAATTGGGATCCTTGCCCACTAGGGTAATATCGGTGCCATGCAAGGTGGTCACCACCCGAATTTGCTGCCCTTGACTTGCCAAAATTTCTTTGGCTAGATGAGCTGCTGTGGCGTGGGGAATGGCATAATGCACATGAAAAAGATCCAATTGCTGTTCCCTGGCCACCTCCACCATCTTTCCCGTTAAGGCAAGCACATAAGGGGAATACTCAAAAAGCGGGTAATGCACCATGCTCACTTCGTGGAAATACAGGTTTTCGAGAAACACGTCCAATCGGGCCGGTTGGGTATTGGATATAAAGTGAACCGAATGCCCTTGCAACGCGAGGGCCTTGCCTAATTCGGTGGCCAACACCCCGCTACCACCGTAGGTGGGGTAGCAAACCATGCCTATACGTAAGGGGCGTTCAAAATTCATGGTATGCATAGGACAATTAAGCCAACAGAATGTTCAATGGGACGTGGCCTTAATATTTTCATAGAACAAATCCCATAAATCCGTTCGCAGGTTGGATTTGGCTAGCAGATTGGGCTCAGACCGAGGGTGAATACGATTGGATACAAAAACCATAATCAATCCGGTTTCAGGGTCCACCCAACAATACGTCCCGGTGAATCCTGAATGACCGAAACTCCGAGGAGCCTTGGCCTGAGAGGAACCAGGGATAGGTCGATCCCATAGCAGTCCTCTACGGTTTCCGGGGAAATAACTTGAGGTGAACAGGGCCAGGGTAGCAGAATCCACTTTGGCAGATCCCGGAAAATATCCGGTAACCAACGGCATCATGATTCTGGCCACATCCGTAGCAGTCCCGAATAATCCGGCATGGGGTGCAATTCCTCCCATGACATAGGCCATCGGATCATGAACTTCCCCTTGAATTAATTTCTTGCGCCAACTAACGTCCATTTCGGTAGGAGCGATCCTTGATACTGGAAATTTGTCCAAGGGTCGATATACTAATCGACTAGCGCCACAAGGTTCATACCATTTTTCTCGCAAATTTTTTCGGTAATCTTGTATGCCCCGGGCTTTGAACTCAGTTTCCAACCAACGATCTATCCAAAGCAAACTCAAGTCGCTGTACAAGTATTTTCCATCCGGACCCAAGGGTAAGGTTAAAGACCTTTGTAGCAACACATCAAGCATGGACCTATTCTTGCCCTTCTCCCTTTGGCTTGCTGCCTTCAGATCATCTGCCAGTTTTTGATCGATGGCCATATGCGAGACCAAGCCCGCCTGATGAGTCATTAAGGATGCCAAAGTTCGTTGACCCAAAGGATGATTCTTTAACTCAGGTAACAAACTATTAAGTTTTTGAGCCAAGGGTATGGGCTTTGATCGATGCATATCCATGGCGGCCAATGCTGTAGAAAGAACCTTGGTCAAAGAAGCAAGGTCGTAAACGGCACCCATATCTACCGGTACAGACTGGCTATTATCCAAAAAGCCATAAGATTTTGCATAAAGGATATTTTGACCTTGAGCTACCACCAATTGCGCCCCTGGAAAGGCGCCCTTAAGCCTCACCGCCTCAACCATAGAATCTGCCTTCTGAGTAAGCTCCTCTGAAAACACGCCTTGATGAGGACCATCCCAAGCGTTCAAGAGAGGTTGCCATTGTATAGGCAATTTAATCGCTTTGAGCCAAGGGCTTTGTCGAGGATTGTTCATCGATTTAGAATCACTTACCGAGGCTTGAACCGCATTCATCTCTACATTTTCCAAACCCTCCAAAGGAATCGCTCCAAATAAAGACTGAACAGCAGCATCCCAAGCGAGTGGCTGATCTTCGTGAGCTACGATAACCACGTCTTCAGCGATACCCGGTCCTCTTTGATTTTCAAAAGCATGCATTTTTCCCAAGGCCATTGGATTGCCAAAAACCAAATGGTACAATCGCCCGCCTTTTCTACGATACTCCTCCAAAACGGGCAAGCATAAACGTAAAGTGGGGGTATCCATGCCTAATCCTTTCACATAAGACTGGCTTGGAATATGCCAAGCCACAACACATTCTTGGTAAAGAGGTAGAATAGAATCCGCCATGCTCTTCCAAAAATTACACCCATTTGTATAGGAATTCTTCCAAGGACATTGTACATAATCAGCTCGAGCAAATATCCCAAAACGGTCATAAGCCCGTTGAGGATCGCCTTCATCTCCGCCAATTGCTAAATACAAACGAGAATTGTCCGGCCTTAATTCATTCGAGGCATTTACCTTGCCCCAAGCAGTGATTGCCTTTCTGTAACATTTTCCAACCAAGGTTTCCTTTGGCGAATATTCTGCGCTTATTGGCTTTGCATAAAGATAACGTCTTTTGGCTTTGAGAATTCTTCGGACGCGATGGTTCAGCTCTTCTTCAGACCATTCTCCACGATCAATAGCTTGCTCAATTCGGGTCATTGCTTCCTTCACGTTTTCAATGCAAAGAAGCACGTCATTACCCGCCAAGATTGCCCTGAACTCGAGCTCACCAGGAGGATAGCACAAAGTTGCGCCCTTCATAGTCAAGCCATCGGTGAATATAATGCCCTGATAACCCCATTTGCGACGTAACATGCCTTCCAAAGCCGCTGGATTTAAACTCACCGGCAGGCCCAACCCACTATCTACTGCATTTACAATTAAATGAGCAGACATTATCGAAGGCAGGTTCAAAAGCTCTTTAAATACCTTCCACTCCATGTTGTCTAAATCAGTTGCAGACTTATTCACTACAGGAAGGTCATAATGAGAGTCTGATTCAGTATCCCCATGCCCTGGAAAATGTTTGGCGCAGGACATGATGCCCGCTTGCTCTAAGCCTTTGGCATAGGCCCTTGCCATGGCCGCGACCATTTGAGCATTGTTACCAAAAGATCGATATCCAATAACCGGGTTAAATGGATTGCTGTTGACATCCGCGACAGGGCCAAAACTAATTTGTATTCCCAAGCTCTTTAATTGCAACCCCATGGAATGAGCTATATCCTCCACCAAGAGGGTATCTCCGCATGCCCCCAATGTGGTTGCGTAGGGATAAGGAGAACAGTCCGTCATACGCATTGCCGCTCCCCATTCCGCGTCCATCGCTGACCATAAAGGCAATGCAGCAGCCTTTTGATAAACAGGTAACAACTTGCGTAAATGCTCCGTTTGTCCCTTCATCCAAATCAACCCGCCCACCTCGAAATTACCTAACAAGGAAAGGACCTCCTTATCAGGATAATCCGTCTTGGCAAAAGATTGAATCATCATGAGCTGTCCAATCTTCTGCCTTAAGGTCATTTGATGAAGAAACTCCTCTATTTCGGCATCCGATATGGCCAAATTCGAAGATCTAAACTTATTGTTGGAAGGCCTGGCATTATCACAAATCAGCCAGGTTAAGGCACAAAATCCCATTAATGCCAGCACCTTGTACTTAAAGTTGCGATACAATCTATAAAAGCCCCCTAATTGTTTTACATCCTTTTTCATTCTCGCCTTCATTTTTTGTAAATTTAAGGGCATATGGAGCTCCTCTTCCTACCCTTTTTTTTGGCCATTCTCTTTGGGGGAATCGGTCGCCTCATCCACCAAGGCAATGCAGCCACATGGCTTAACGGGTACAATGCCCTTAGCCCCGAAGAGCAGGCCGCATTTGACTTGTCGGGTTACCTGAAATTGCAACGGCGTTTCTTTGACGGACTGGCCCTAGGTCTTTTCCTGTGGGGCCTGCTTGGTGGCTTGGTTTATAGCCGCTTGACCCCAATCCCCGAGGCGATGGACGATCTGTACCGGCTTTGGTTCGCCCCTGTGACCTTATTTTGGACCTTGGGTGGATTGGCTTGGTTTACTTGGAGGTACCGTGACCGCTTACCCTCCCCTCCCGGCTTGCGTTGGTTGGCTCCTGGGGTGCTCCTTGGAGCCTTAATTTTGGTGTCGGTTTTGATGTGGGCGGGGGATCGTCCTTCGGAATTATCCATGCACCCCGACGGCCTACGCGTCAGCGGCATGTACAGCACCGATTTGCCCTGGGAAACCATTGCCTCCATCGACACCGTGGCCACCGTTCCTCCCATTCGCTTCAAAATCAACGGCTTTGCTGATGGTTTTTCGGCCAAAGGGTATTTCAAAACCAAATCGGGAACCAAAGTCAAACTCTTTGTGCGTCACAACGAGAAACCCATCCTACGCATTCATCGAAAACCCGGTGCAGGCAGCAGCAACCAAACCTGCCCCATTTATTATTCCAACCGGGCTGCTTGGCACTACGAACGTATCCTCCGGGAGAAGCCGACCTTGGCTACGCGGCCCTAAACCACTAAGCGCCAAATCAATTTGCCTAATACGGTACCCCGGGTAGGGACCCATTTGCTAGTGCTTGTGTTATAAAGTTGATTGATAATCAAGAAAAAATCTTTTCCAACAGCCGGAATGACCTGCAGTCGGAAATTAAAATTGAGTTCTTCCTGAGCTGAATTCCATTGCCCCAAAAGCGACCCAAAAACCTGAGGATTCAACGCGTAGGTAATACGGGTTCCGACCAGGTTGGTTTCCAAGGACCCCAACGGCAATTCGATACGGTTATGTTCAAAGCGCAGATTAAAACCCAGGTAGCGGTTGCTCCGCCACAACAGTTCGGTTTGGGTTTGGACCGAGGTTCCATCGTAAAACTGGCCCCAAGCCCATCGGCTATCCAAAGCCAATTTTCGCCCTTTGAAGGTACGCAAACGGGCCGTGGACTGACGCCACCAATGCAGACCTTCAGGAATGACCAAGTTTGGGGATAAGACAAAGGGAGCCCGCAGGCCTTCGCCAACAACCCCGTGGTTTAGGCTCAAGGATTCCCCGCTTTTGGTATCCAATCCCAAAAATTGTACCGAATATTGGAAAGACTGAATCGCGCCGTTGTCGTCGTATTGGGTATGGGTCAACTGCACCGGTCGAAAATCGTATTGACGAACCCAATGCGTCGATTTCTTGGGACGGGGCCGGTAACCCAGATCCACGAATTGCTCCCGAAATCCTCGGCGTAACATCAAACCAACTTCGGGTTCAAAGGCTTCGGGGCCCCGTTGCGCACTGGCAAAAACCGACCAACGATCGTTGGGGTAATGCACAAAAAAACGGTAGGCCGTCGCCTGCGCGTTCCATCCTTGGTCCGTAGCATAGGTATTCAACAAGGCTCCACCCACTTCCAGGTTTTTGTTCCCCCATAATTGAGAGGTGCTGTAGCGCCCGTTGATGCCGTTGGTGCTGTGCCATCGATCACCCGTAAGACGGTTGGTGGTCATGGCACCAACAACACTTTGACCACCAATATCTTGTCTCCAAGAGGCGGTGGTATAATTGGTGGAGGGCTGATTAGCGGTTGCTCTCGTTTGGATGCTCATCAAACCAAGGGTTCGATCATCTTCTTTGCCCAACAACCGAGCCCCTGTGAGGATAGGCACGGCTTCCCTTTGGTCATCCAAACCGATGCGTCGGGTGTAGAATGGTATAATCCGGTTGCCCCCAAAACCAAAATTAAAATAATCATCCCCTTCCAGAAAAAACTCCCGCAATTCCGGAAAGAACAGGGGAAAACGGGTCAGGTTAATTTGTTGTTGATCGGACTCCACCTGAGCGAAATCCGTGTTCAGGGTTAGGTTGAGGCGGTAGGTCGGGTTCAATAAATAATTGATATCACCACCCCAATTGCCCACAGGCCTGCGCTGCTCCGGTTTGAACTCCCCACCACCCAGCGCATAGGGTTTGATCTCCACCATTTGTTTTTGGGACAGTTGCCGCAAACCCCGCAAAGCCCCGGCCAAATTCATTTGTTCAATGCGGTGGTCCCTGGCCCAACCCTGCCAACGAACCTGCTCTCGCTTGTGACGGATATTGCGTTCAAAATTGATACCCCATTCCTGTTCGTCCACCCCTACCCGGTACTTGAACGTGTACCATGGAATCACAAATTCCGCAAACCAACCTTGGTCGTTGACCGTGGTTCGTACATCCCATACCCCGTTCCAAAAGGCATTGGTCGAGGCCCCGTTATTGAAAATTTGCAAATCCGCCCTGGCCCCCACCGGATTGGTCACCAACATGATCCCGTTGCGACGATCGCGGTAAGGATCCACAACCAGCATAAAATTATCATCCAGGGTATAATCAAAATCTCTGCGCAATTCCCGCGCGATCAAGGCCTGAGGGTTCTGGTCGTAACACCAAACCGCCACATAGAGATGCTGTTCATCGTAGGCTACCGCCACCTCGGTACGCTCGGTCGAAGGCAACCCCACCTGCAATTCGCGCTGGGTAAATTGGGTGATCCGCGGAATATTCTGCCAACAGGGATCGTCCAAGCGACCATCCATACGGGGCGCAACGGTAGCACGAACCGCCCTGCACTCGTTACTCTGACCCGATACGGGCAGAGAAAGCAGGGCAATGGCTAGAAGCGTTACCAAGAACGCCGAATCAAAGGCCCAAAACTTCACCCTAAAAAACAGCTTCGGCAATACGTTTGGTGGCTTGGCTTTTGCCCATGGTATAAAAGTGCAGCACCGGGACCCCTGCCTCTTTGAGCTCCCGGCATTGGGCGATAGCCCATTCGATCCCAATTTGCCTTACGGCCTGTTCGTTGGGCGCCTGCTCCACCGCATCGGCCAAGGCTTCGGGAATATCGATATGAAAAACCTTGGGCAAAAGGGCGATTTGCTTGAGCGATGCCAAAGGCTTAATGCCCGGAATGATGGGAATATCAATACCCTCTTTGCGACAGGTGGCTACAAAATCAAAGTAAGCCTTGTTATCAAAGAACATTTGGGTTGTGATGAAAGTGGCTCCCGCCTTGACCTTTTGTTTGAGCCAACGAATATCAGCTTTGAGGTTGGGGGCATCGTGGTGCTTTTCGGGATAGCCAGCGACTCCAATACAAAAATCCGTCGCCGTAGCATTCGCCAATTCATCGTCCATGTACCGACCCTGATTCATGCGGACCACTTGCTGCAACAATTCCAAAGCGTTTTGGTTACCGTCCGGCTGCGGCACAAAACTGGTCTCGTGTTTGAGGTTATCCCCCCTCAAAACCAGGACATTGTCGATGCCCAAAAAATGCAGGTCAATCAAGGCATTTTCGGTTTCTTCTTTGCTAAAACCCCCACAAATGAGGTGCGGCACCGCATCGACCTTGAAGCGATTCATAATGGCTGCACAGATGGCAACGGTCCCCGGACGTTTGCGGGTGGTGATGCGGCGGAAGGTCCCGTCTGCCAAGGGCTTAAGCAAAAATTCCTCCCGGTGGTACGTCACATCGATGAACGGTGGCTTAAACTCCATCAGCGGAGCGATCCCGTTATAAATTTCTTGGATATCCTGCCCTTTGAGGGGAGGCAGAATTTCGAAGGAAAAAAGGGTTCGGCCGTTGGCCGCTTGAATATGATCGGTGATTTTCATAACATTTTTTTAGACGTCCAACAAAACGGGGGCCAACCAGCGTTTGGCCTCTTCCAAATCCACACCGCGGCGTAGCGCGTAATCTTCCAATTGATCCTGGGCAATCTTACCCACCCCAAAATACTTGGCCTGGGGATGCCCCAAATAGAACCCGGATACCGCTGCGGCAGGGGTCATGGCCAAACTCTCGGTCAATTGCATGCCCAGCCTCTCCTCGACCTCCAACATTTTCCAGATGGTCGGCTTATCCAAATGATCCGGGCAGGCGGGGTAACCCGGTGCCGGCCGTATGCCCTGGTACTTTTCGGCGATCAAATCGGTGTTGCTGTACTGCTCCATGGGGGCGTAACCCCAATCCTCCTGCCTTACCTTGGCATGCAAGGCTTCGGCCAAAGCTTCGGCCAAGCGATCGGCCAGGGCTTTGACCATAATCGCCGAAAAATCATCGTGGTCCTTTTGGTATTGTTGGGCCAATTCTTCAGCCCCAAAAATCCCTACGGCAAACGTACCTGCCCAATCCTGAAGCCCGCTTTCTTGGGGAGCCACAAAATCGGTGAGGCAAAAATTGGGCAGATCCCCAGCTTTGGCACTCTGTTGCCGTAACATCGGAAATTCCCACCGCCCATCCATCACCAAACGATCGCCCGAAACGGTGCACGCCGGGAATAAGCCCCAAACAGCTTTAGCGGTCAATAAATTCTTGGATACCAAGGCATTCAACATCGATTGGGCATCCTCAAACAATTTGGTAGCGGCTTCTCCCACCACCTCGTCTTGGAGCAAGTCCGGGTAACGGCCGTGCAATTCCCATGCTTGAAAAAACGGGGTCCAATCGATATAATCGACCAATTCCTCCAAAGGCCATGCCAGTTCCTGCTGCACCCCTGATCGCTGGGGAATCGCGGGTCGGTAATTCAACCAATCTCCTTTCCAAGCCCTGGCCCTGGCCTGTTCCAAGGTCAGCATGTTTTTGGCGGCGGCACGGTTGAGGTAGCCATCCCGCATGGTCGTCTGTTCTTGGCGGTTTCGCTCCGCAAAGACCGGGCGTTGATCGGGGCTGAGCAAGGTCGAGACCACCGGGACCGAACGGCTGGCATCCAAGACATGCACCACCGTTCCCCCATAGGCCGGGGCTATTTTGACTGCCGTATGCGCTTTGGAAGTGGTCGCTCCACCGATGAGCAAGGGAATACGCATACCCCGGCGCTCCATCTCCCTCGCCACCCCCACCATTTCGTCCAGCGAGGGGGTAATCAGGCCCGATAAACCAATGATATCCACCTTGTGCTCCACAGCGGCTTCCAAAATTCGATCGGCGGGCACCATCACCCCCAGATCAACCACCTCGTAATTGTTGCATTGCAGCACCACCCCCACGATGTTCTTGCCGATATCGTGCACATCCCCTTTGACCGTGGCCATCAGAATACGACCTTTGTTGGAGGCTTCTCCGGATTCTCCAGCCGCGGCTGCTCGTTCTTTTTCGGCTTCCAAATAAGGCAACAGCACGGCGACCGCCTTTTTCATGACCCGCGCACTTTTGACCACCTGGGGCAAGAACATCTTGCCTTCGCCAAACAAATCTCCTACCACATTCATCCCGTCCATGAGGGGGCCTTCAATCAAGTGAAGGGGCTTCTCGAATTCCAATCGAGCCTCCTCCACATCCTCCACAATGTACTCGTCCAGCCCTTTGACCAAAGCGTGGGTAAGACGCTCTCGCACAAGCTTTTCGCGCCAAGACATATCCTTGCCTTGGCCATGCTTGGCCTGGGTTCCTTTGTAGGACTCGGCCAGGTTAACCAAGCGCTCCGTTGCATCGGGACTTCGATTTAGTAACACATCTTCGACATGCTCCAAGAGAACCGGGTCAATTTGGTCGTACACTTCGATTTGTCCGGCATTAACGATGCCCATATCCAACCCTGCCCGAATCGCATGGTACAAAAAAGCGGAGTGCATCGCCTCCCGGACCTTATCGTTCCCCCTGAACGAAAAAGAAATATTGGAAACCCCTCCACTCACCTTGGCCAAGGGAAGATTCGCCTTGATCCAGGCCGTGGCTTGGATGAAATCCACTGCGTAATTCTGGTGCTCTTCGATACCCGTCGCCACCGTTAGAATGTTCGGATCAAAAACGATGTCTTGTGGTGGGAAGCCCGCCTGATGGATGAGTAAATCGTAGGCTCTTTGGCAAATGGCGATGCGTCGCTCCAAGGAATCGGCTTGACCTTGTTCGTCGAAGGCCATGACCACCACCGCAGCACCGTAGGAACGCACCGTGCGGGCATGGTCCAGGAAGACGGCTTCCCCTTCCTTGAGTGAAATGGAATTGACCACGGCTTTGCCTTGAACACAGGCCAAACCCGCTTCCAAAACCTCCCATCGGGACGAATCGATCATCACCGGAACACGGGCAATATCCGGCTCTGCCGCGATAAGGTTCAAAAAACGAACCATCGCAGCGACCGAATCAATCATCCCCTCATCAAAATTGACGTCAATCATTTGGGCCCCGTTTTCGACCTGCTGGCGGGCAACCTCCACCGCTTCTTCGTAGCGGTCATCGCGAATCAAACGAGCAAAAGCCCTCGATCCCGTAACATTGGTTCTTTCTCCGATATTCACAAAGTTGGTATCCTCCCGAACCACCAAAGGTTCCAAGCCGGACAAACTCAATCGAGGCTGCAAATCAGGCAAGGGGCGAGGCGCGAACTGGGCCGCCTCCTCAGCAATCGCTCGGATATGCTCGGGTCCTGTTCCGCAACAACCCCCAATAATATTCACCAAGGATTCCTGCAGAAATTCCCGAATCTGCAACCGCATGGTATCGGAGTCCTCATCGTAGGCCCCAAAAGCGTTGGGCAATCCGGCATTGGGATGCGCCGAAACCCCAAAATGGGAGCAGGCCGAAAGGGCCTGCAGGTGGGGTCGCATTTGTCTGGCCCCCAGCGCACAATTCAGTCCTATGCTCAAAAGGGGAAGGTGCGATAGCGAATAAAAAAAGGCTTCCACCGTTTGCCCGGAGAGGGTACGACCACTGTTGTCGGTGATGGTTCCACTCACCATGATCGGCAAGGGCCCTTGTTCCTTTTTCCGGAAAAAATGATCGATGGCATAAAGCGCCGCCTTGGCGTTCAGCGTATCAAAAATCGTCTCCACCAAAAGAATATCCACGCCTCCATCCACCAAGCCGCGAATTTGCTCGGTATAGGCTTCGACCAATTCCATAAAATACACCGAACGAAAACCGGGATTATTGACATCCGGACTTATGCTGGCGGTCTTGTTGGTCGGTCCTATAGCACCCGCCACAAAACGAGGCTTGTTTGGATTCATGGCCGTGACCAAATCAGCCTGCTCTTTGGCCAAACGAGCCGAAGCCACGTTAAGTTCATAACTCAATTCTTCCATGCCGTAATCAGCCATGGAGATACGCTGCGCATTGAAGGTATTCGTCTCCAAAATATCCGCCCCGGCCTCCAGGTAGTCCCGGTGAATTTGGGCGATGATATCGGGCCTGCTCAGGCTGAGCAATTCGTTGTTGCCCTGAACATCGCGAGGCCAATCCGCAAACCGTTGGCCACGATAATCCGACTCGGTCAGTTTGCGTAACTGAATTTGAGTACCCATGGCCCCGTCCAACACCAGAATGCGTTGGGCAAGGGCTTCTTTCAATTTTTGGTGCATAAAAAAAGCCATACTTTCGTGTGGCTTATCCGCA
>Ga0194118_10005902_pt1 | contig 12477 bp, 4 predicted proteins | sample TA2MahsurfametaG_2_FD_148662 | JGI IMG/M metagenome (GOLD analysis project Ga0194118, IMG submission 148662) | Freshwater microbial communities from Lake Tanganyika, Tanzania - TA2015013 Mahale N5 surface | ecosystem: Environmental > Aquatic > Freshwater > Lake | place: Tanzania: Lake Tanganyika...
ATGCGTCTGAGTAATAAGGACAGAAGCATTAGTATCATCCAGCATGAATTGGAGACGTTCTTGAGGATAGCTTGGATCAAGAGGAACATAAGCAGCTCCTGCCTTTAGGATACCTAAGAGTCCTACGATCATTTCAAGAGATCTCTCAACTGCAATGGCGACAAGACTATCCGGCTTTACCCCGAGCTCTCTTAAATAATGGGCGAGCTGATTCGCTCTTTCATTTAATTGCTGATAAGTAAGGGTTTGATCTTCATAGACCACGGCAATGTTGTTCGGTGTCTTTTCTACCTGCTCTTCAAAGAGCTGATGAATGGTTTTATCTTCAGGATATTCGGTCTTCGTATCATTCCACTCAATAAGTAGTTGATGTTGTTCTGAGGGGGTAAGGAGACATAGCTGATCGAGGGGAGTATCTTTTAGGGAGAGGATTCCCTTCAATGAAGTGCGAAGATGGCTTGCAAGTCTCTTGATGATGGACTCGTCAAAGTGCTCTGTTTGATAACTCAGACTAATATGGAGTTCTGTTTCAAGGCCAACACCAATGGTTAAGGGATATTCGGTTTTTTCGTTTCCTGGAGCACTCGTGACTTTGAGCTCTTTCTTATTGCCATCCAAGTGTTCAGGATAATTTTCAAAAACAAAGAGCACATCAAACAGTTGCTCGGCATTAGAAACCCAGGACTGGATTTGAGCCAGAGGTGTATAGGCATAATGATTTAAGTCTTGGGTTTTTTCCTGCAGCGACCTCAAGAAAGAAAGAGGGGTATCTTCGGGAGAAATAACGATTCTTAAAGGGAGCGTATTGATGAAGATTCCCACCATCTCTTCAATTTCAGCAAGGTCAATAGATCGGCCAGAGACGGTGACGCCTATGACGAGATCAGACTTTTGGGTATAGGTGTGAAGCACTTTGCCTACAGCACCTTGAAGAAGGGTATTCATCGTCAAAGCATGTGTTTTTGCAAATTGCTGCAGTTCCTTTGTTTCTGCTTCAGAAAGCTTAAACGAATAGGTAGCGTAGTCGGCCTCTTTAGGGGGAGGAAGCATATTCTTAAAAGAAAGTCGCGTGGGTTCAGCAAGATCTTTGAGCGTTTCTTTCCAAAAGGATTCTGCTGTTGTCTTGTCTTGGCGTTGAAGCCAAGCAATGTAGTCTCGATAAGGACGTCGTGGGGCCAGAGAAACTTCTTGGTTGGATCTGATAGCCTCATAAGCCTTAAAAAGATCTGCCTTCAAGATAGAGCCTGACCATCCATCGGTAAGGATGTGATGGTGACTCCAGATAAGAGTATGTTCATGGGCAGAGTGCTTAATAAGCGTGATTCTAAAAAGAGGAGCCTTTGAAAGATCAAAACTTTTCCGTCGATCAGCTTCGATAAAGGCTTTAAGTTTATGATGTCTATCTTTTTTCTCTTCTTGAGACCAATCAAGGACTTCCCAAGGAACAGCAACTGTATTGAGAACATATTGAAGGGGTGTATCCAAGCCTTCCCACAGAACACCTGTTCTTAAGATGGGATGATGATTTATCAGAGATAGCCAAGCATTCTTCATACTCTCTACATGGAGGGTTCCTTTAATTTCCATCACACTTTGGACAAAGTACGCATCCGATTCTGGCGCATAAAGAGATTGGAACAGGAGCCCCTCTTGAAGTGGAGTTAACGGATAAATATGGTCTATTGCTTTTTTAGCTGATTTTTTATTCATTTATATTCCAATTATTTTATGAACAATTTCAATTTGGTCTGATGTTACGAGGTTAAAATCGGAAGTGGTATATCCAAAGTTTTCTTTATGAGTACAGTAATCAATAATCTCTTTTAGTCGATTGATAAAACTTTCAGAGAGTTTCTGAATCGTTTCCTCACAATAATGATTAGGACGATAGGACCAATTCATCCGAAAGATTCCGTCTTTAACATCACCGTTTAGATTTAAGATTGTACCCGTTTGGTTAAGAGAAGAAACAGACGATCCTGATGATTCGGAGGCAAAGGTCAAAAGAGCATTAGATTCCGTTGTATTATCCCACTGCCCTAAATAATTAAAGCTTAAGGTCGGCGAAACGGTTCCTGAAGAAATAGGCTTTGTTTTTGATGAAGATAAACTTATATTTTTATGAAGATATTTGAGAATTCCATAGCCGATCCCCTTATGAGGAATACAACGCAACTGTTCCTTCACTGTTTTAATAGATTCTCCTAAGTCATTGGTTTCAAGCTTAAGCGTTACAGGAAAGATTGAGGTAAACCATCCGACAGTTCTGGAAAGATCAATTCCGGGAATAATATCTTCGCGCCCATGCCCTTCAAGGAATAGAGTTAAGTCATAAGACCCTTTCCAATCCCCCATAGCCAAAACCAAAGCTGTCAAGAGAATATCGTTGATTTCTGTTCGATAAGCATGATGGATCTCTTTAAGAAGTCGGGTGGTATCTTGTTGGCTCAAAGAAACCTGAATTGTAGAAACATCCTTACTTGTTGCTGTTTCTTGAGCTCTATCGGTATTCCTGTCAGTGAAAAGGGGAACAAGTTGATCTTCCACTTCTTGCCAATAAGGCAGTTCTTTAAGAAGGTTTTCTGAAGAAGCATAAGATAAAAGAGCTTTTCCCCAATCTCTATATGAATGAGTTTTGGAAGGAAGATCCTGACCAGAAAGGAGGGTTTGTAAGTCGTCTAACAAAATCCGCCAAGAGACGCCATCTACAACCAAATGATGAATGACTATGAGAAGCCTGGGTGGTTCTTGAGGGCCAAAAGAGAAAAGAGCTACTTTTACCAACACGCCATTTTCAATGTTTAAACTCTGTTGGATAGTCGATGCTCTTTCATGGATGAGCTTTTCTTGCGTTTTCTTATAATCAAGGGGGTAGATGTTTTTGGAATCGTTCCCCAAGAAGGGGGAAAGATCCTCCTCAATAAAGAAATCTTCTAGGGGAGGAACAACGCCTCCATAAGCTTGGGAATAAGATGCGCCTTCCTTTTTATAGGAAGCTCTTAAAAGGTCATGATGAGAGAGGAGTTTTAAAAGAGCCTCTTTAAGAAGAGAACAATTAAGAGACGGATGAAGTTTTAAGAGAATGTCTTGGTTAAAATGATTCTTATGGGGAAAGTTTTGTTCAAAAAACCAATGTTGAATAGGGAGTAACGGAAGAGGACCTGTAAGGAACCCTTGGTCTAACTTGATAACATTTTCTGCCGCACCTGTGGTAACACGAGCGAGCTCAGCGATGGTAGGGTATTGAAAAACATCTCGTATGGTAAAGAAGAGGTTGTTTTTACGAGCTTTAGCCATAAGCTGAATACTGACAATAGAATCTCCCCCTATTCTAAAGAAGTTATCATGGATTCCGACCTGGGGGATGCGAAGGACTTCTGACCAAACGGTAGCCAGATCAGACTCAATAGGGGTACGGGGAGCTACATAGCTTTCGCTTAAGAGTCGAACAGATAAGTCTGGGGCTGGAAGTGCTTTCTTATCCAGTTTTCCATTGGATGTTAAGGGGATTTTATCAATCATTACAAAAAAAGATGGAATCATGTAATCCGGAAGTTGTGCTTCCAGAAACTCTCTCAGTTCTGAAGGAGAAGGGGTAAATTCCCCTGGCACAATATAAGCAACTAATTTTTTGTTTGTTGCATCCTCATCCCTTGCCAGAACAATAGCTGCAGAAACGTCTCCATGGGAATTGAGGAGAGATTCAATCTCTTTGCATTCAATCCTAAATCCACGTATCTTAACTTGATCATCTATACGCCCTAGGAACTCAATGTTACCATCAGGTAAGTGCCGTGCCAAATCTCCTGTACGATAAAGCCGTAAGCTCTTCCCTTCTTTTTGATCTTGCGCACTCTCAAAGGGATTAGGTATAAACCTTTCGGCCGTTAAATCTGGACGATTCAAATATCCTCTGGCTAATCCCTCTCCTCCAATGTAAATCTCTCCTGGCACATTGATGGGAACGGGATTCATTCGATGATCCAGAATATAAATCTGGGTATTTGAAATAGGTTTGCCAATAGGAATACAAGGGGAATGAATACTCCCTATATCTTTGAGTTTAAACACACAACATCCCACAGTAGCTTCTGTCGGACCGTAATGGTTGACAATAAAAGAAGATTCAGAAGAAGGAATCCAATCTTCTATATCTTCTTTTAAAAGGGTTTCTCCACCAATAACAAGCGCGGTATTGTCTCCCATAACCTCTTGAGGGTTGAGATAGTTTTTAAAGGCTTTTAAGTGAGAGGGGGTAACTTTTAGAAGGTTAAGGTTTGGGTTCTTTTTTAAGAAATCCATTAAAGCCTCTATCCTTGTTTCTTCTGGAGAAAGAATCGTTAAGGCATTTCCCTTTACAAGGCTGATAAAGAGCGAGGTAATACTCATGTCAAAGGCAATTGAGGAATGTAAGAGTGACGTTCCGATGATAGGCGTAGCCAAATGGTTTAACCCATACTGAATATATTGGGTGAGAGAACCATGTTCTATGCCGACACCTTTTGGCTTACCTGTGGAACCTGAAGTGTAGATGACATAGGCAAGATGATGAGAGGCTGAAAGAGACGGCAGATTATCAGCTGGGTATTGTTTGAGATCAATGTCTTGTTCTATTTGAGAATGCCCTGACATAACTTGAACTTCAAAAGAAGTCTTCTGTTGATTATAGGAAAGGCTGCACAGATGACCTTGGTATGTTTTAAATCGCTCTTTTAAAAACGGTTGTGTTAAGAGGATTTTGGCCTTTGTGTCTTCTAAAAGGAAAGCAAGCCTTTCTTCAGGATATGTGGGATCCAAAGGCACATAAGCCCCGCCTGCTTTGAGAATGCCGAGGAGACCAATGATCATTTCCAAGGAATGTTCAACTGCAATGGCGACGAGTGTTTCAGGGCCGACACCCAAGTGCCTAAGGTGATGAGCCAACTGATTAGATCTCTCATTCAGCTGTTGATAGGTAAGTTGTTGATCTTCAAAAACAATCGCTACAGCGTGGGGGGTTCTTTCAACTTGTTCTTCAAAGAGTTGATGAATCGTTTTGTCTTTAAGGTATTCTGTCTTTGTATCATTCCACTCAATGAGGATCCTTTGAGTTTCCTCTTGCGTTAAGATAGGAATCTCATCGATCAACTGATTGGGATCTTTTAAAATCTCAGCGATGAGATTTTCAAAATGATGGGCAAATCTTTTAACTGTTGACGCTTCAAAAATATCCTTGAGATAATCAATAGATATTCGGATTCCTTCCTCATATTCATAAGCCGAAATTGTCAGATCAAATTTAGAAATAGAATCATTAAAAGGAATAGGTTCTGTCTTCAGTTCAGCAAGTTCCAGGGAAGTTTCATGGGAGGCATTTTGAAGAACAAAAAGAACTTGAAAGACAGGATTGTGATTAAGAGCTCTCGGAATTTCCAAGTGATCGACCAACTGTTCAAAAGGAAGATCTTGGTGTTGATAGGCGCTAAGGGTTGTTTCTTTCACTTTTGTTAAGACGTCTAAAAAGGTCTGGTTCTCTTCAAAGATAGTTCTTAAGGCCAGAGTATTAACAAAGAATCCGATTAATCCCTCAATCTCCTGCTGGTTTCTGTTGGCAATTGGAGACCCGACGACAATATCATCTTGTCCCGAGTATCTCTTTAGGAGAATCTGTAAGCCTGAAAGAAGGATCATGAAGAGGGAGCAGTTGTGGGACTGGGAAAGAAGATGAAGCTTTTTCTGAATCTCTTTTGAAAGTGCGATCTCACATCTTCCGCCTTGATAAGTGAGTTCGGGAGGTCGCGGATAATCTGTTGGGAGCGTTAAGAGTTCAGGGATATCAGAAAGCGTAGTCTTCCAATAAAGTAGCTGCTTTTCTAAAATATCTCCTTTAAGGTATTCTCTTTGCCAGAGGGCAAAATCAGCATATTGAAGAGGCGGGGCAGGAAGAGATCCTTCTTGGTTTTTTAAGAACTTCTCATACAAGAAAGAAAGCTCTTGAAAGAAAATCTCCATCGACCATCCATCGGAGACAATATGGTGAAGGGTAATGAGGAGGATATGCTCTTCTGAGGACAGGGTTAAGAGTTTAACTCTTAAAAGAGGTCCTTCAGCAAGGTCAAAAGGCGTAAGGGCTTCCTGATAAATAACATTGTTGACAAGGGTAGGATCGATCATTTCTTGTTTTAATGAAAGAAGAAGAGAGGAGAGAATGCACTGCATGGCTTCTCCCCCGTTGGAAGGAAAGACTGTTCTTAAGGATTCATGGCGCTGAATTAAGGTATTCAGAGCTTGCTCTAAAGATTCTATCTTGAGAGGGCCTGTCAGTTTAAAAGCCGCAGAAATGTTATAAAGGTAGTTTTTTTCTAAGAGTTGATCTAGAAACCAAAGGCGTTGTTGGGCAAAAGATAGGGGAATAGGATCAGGCCTTGCTTGGGGTACAAGGGGCAGTATAGAAGAAGATGTATTTAAGGTCTGAGTGACAATGGAAGCAAATTCTGCGATTGTCGGTCTCTCAAAAAGGGATTTAAGAGAAAGATCACAGTTATAGAGGCGACGGATCCTTGAAATAATCTGAGTAGCAATGAGGGAGTCTCCCCCCATTTTAAAGAAATTATCATGGGTACCAATTTTCTCAATTTTGAGAACCTCTGACCAGATGTTGGCTAGTTCTTGTTCGCATTGCGACTGAGGAGCAACGTATGCATTATCGGTAGGTCGTAAGGATAAGTCTGGAGTTGGGAGAGCTTTACGATCAACCTTATCATTGGATGTGAGGGGGACTTTATCGATATACACAAAGAAAGAAGGAATCATGTAATCGGGGAGGAATTGAGCCAGATGGGTTCTTAGGTTTTCGGTAACACAAGGGAGGCTTTCTCCCTTTAAGACAGAAAAAAAGTTTCCTGCAGGAGAGCTAAGGGCTGATTCAACGACGAGAGAGGCGATTTTCTTTTCAGGAAGTACTACATAAGCAACGAGTTTCTTATGATTTGAATTGTCTGAATTGTTTGAGGCATCTGATTCATCCTCTCTGGCCATGACAATGGCTTGGATAACATCTTCGTGATTTTGGAGGGTAGATTCAATTTCTCCCAACTCGATTCGAAAGCCTCTTATTTTAACCTGATTATCTATACGGCTTAAGAAGTCGATGTTGCCATCAGGTAAGTATCGCGCCAAATCCCCTGTGCGATAGAGTCTTAAGTTCTTCCCCATTTTCTGGTCTTTCTCGCTCACAAAGGGATTGGGCACAAACTTCTCTGCCGTTAAATCAGGACGGTTCCAATATCCTCTGGCTAATCCCTCTCCTCCAATATAAACCTCTCCCCGGACGTTGACGGGAAGGGGATTCATCTGGTGATCCAATATATAAATCTGGGTATTGGCAATGGGTTTTCCAATAGATACTGGCTCTCCTGCAGACAGCAAAGTGCAGGAAGACCAAATTGTTGTTTCAGTGGGGCCGTAAACATTCCAAACAGAAGATGAGATTAAAAAAAGCTCTTGGGCAATTTTAGGGGGTAAGGACTCTCCACCACATAAAAGAGTGAGAGGAAAAGATACTCTCAACGGCGTATCTACAATCATTTTCCATGTTGAAGGTGTTGCTTGGATGAAGGTGGGCTGCACCTTTTGGGTGAGGAGAGTTAAGAGATGAGGATCTTGGGCAGTTTTATAAGGAACAATTGTTGTTTTAGCGCCTGAAAAAAGAGGTAAATAGAGCTCAAGGCCGAAAATATCAAAAGTTAATTCAGCAAGAGAAAGCATATGGTCTTGGGGCGTAAAAGAAAGAAGGTCTTTAAAATAAAGTAAAAGATGGCAAAGGGATTTATGCTCTACCGCGACGCCTTTTGGTTGACCTGTGGAGCCTGAGGTATAGATAACATAAGCAAGATGCTGGGGAGTTGAAAGGGAGGGTAGGTTATCTGATGTGTATTGTTCGAGATCAATATCGTGTTCTTGTTGAGAGGATCTGGATATATCTTGAACCCTTAAGGAGGACTTCTCTTGATTATAGGAAAGACTGCATATATGCCCCGGGTACAATTTAAATAGGTCTTTTAAGAAGGGTTGTGTTAAGAGAATTGGTGCCTTTGTATCCTTGAGAAGAAAGGATAGTCTCTCTTTAGGATAGCGTGGGTCTAAGGGGATATAAGCTCCCCCTGCTTTGAGAATAGCGAAGAGACCGATGATCATCTCAAGAGATTTCTCAACCGCAATCGCCACAAGCGTATCAGGTCCTACCCCCAAATATCTAAGGTGATAAGCCAACCGGTTAGATTTTTCATTTAATTGTTGATAGGTGAGTTCTTGATCTTCAAACACAACTGCTACAGCGTGGGGGGTTCTTTCAACTTGTTCTTCAAAGAGTTGATGGATCGTCTTATCTTGCGCATAAGTAAGATGCGTATCATTCTGCTTAATAAGCACTCTTCGTGTTTCCTCGTGCATAAGAATTTATATATTGTCGAGCAATTTGGTTAGAATCTATATATTTTTTTTCAGTCTAACTCTTAGTTGAAGTTTATGGAGATAAAAAACAAAAATCAAGCTTATAATAATCACCGCAATTTGCTTTGATTCCTGCAAAAGGTAAGAACATAAAACAATAAGAAAAAGAGAATTTTGAGCTCCTGGTGCAGGGTACAAATCTTATATAATAGGATTTTCGGGCAATGTATTTGAATGCGGTAAAATGGCTTTTGCTTTCTTGTGGAAACTTTGTTATTAAGAAGTAAGGTTCGAGAAGATATTTCTCTATTCCACTTAAATTTCTGGAAAGATATTACATAACTGTTTAATGAGGAATTGTTTTTTTGTTAGTATGTATCGGATTGGGAAGATCTTGCAGAGTGGGTTGTGCCTGTTTGAAATTTAGGAGGATTTCTTAATTAGATGGTTTCTTTTTTATCTAGATTAATTAACGTGAATGGTGCATTTCTAGTCATTATAACCTCATTTTATTGGTTTATTGTTAGTTTAATTCATCGAGCAACAAAAACTCCTCCATCTGCTCGAGCTCTTATATTAGATAGCTCCATGGTATTCCCTAGATCCCAGTGCCTTTGTCAAAAAATCATCCCCTTAATTTTACCTGATATTCGTCTTTTAGCATTAATTTGGTCTTTATTTTTCCTCATTCTTCCTTCTATAGCTGTAGATTTAAGCGAGGAGGAATTAAGGGACCGCTGTAAGAATTATGAAATTGCCTCGAAATATTTAACATCCCTCGAGAACGAAGACCTTTTGAAGCTTCTCCAGCATGCGACGCAGATGTGGTCTAAGTGGGGGACGGCCGCCTCCACCAATATAGTGATAGAGAAAAGAGAAATCCCAATTTTTATCAAAACAATACCACTAACGGAAAAAGAAGCGCATTCAGAAAGATCTACAGAAAATTTATTTGACTTACCGCTCTATTATCAATATGGAGTTGGTTCAGCTGGTTTTGGGGTTTGGCGTGAGCTATCTGCATACCTTATGGGCACAAACTGGGCTCTTGCGGGAGAGTGCCCAAACTTTCCCTTGGTGTACCATTGGTGTGTATTGCCAAGATCCCCTCTCTCAAAACTATTGCTTTCTGAACAAGAAGCTGAACTGGAACGTAAATTTATATACTGGGATCGCTCTATTCCTATACGTACATTTCTAGAGGAACGAGGGAAAGCTTCTTCGATGGTGGTAATATTTATGGAATATATACCAGAAACTTTAGAAAGTTGGCTTGACAGAAAGTTTTCTGAATCAGGAAACATCGCTGAATCTGATATCGCAATGGTAGATTCTAATCTTAGAGATATTACGAATTTTATAAATTCTCATGATATGTTGCATTTTGATATGGGCTTTAGAAACATATTAACAGATGGAAAGCGGCTATATCTCGCCGACTTTGGACTTGCATTAAGCTTAAGCTTTAACTTATCAAGCGCTGAACAAGATTTTTTTGAAAGGCATCGTAACTATGATAAGTATTGTACGACAGCACACCTGGTGAATTGGTTAGTTGTTAATTTATATGGGGAAGAAAAATTTAAAGAAGTTTTACAAGAATATGCCAAGGGTCGATCCCCGAAAAAATTAGCGCCTTTGATTCAGTCAATCATTACCCGCTACGCTCCTATTGCAATTATCATGGATGACTTTTTTCGAAAACTTCGGGCAGACAAAAAGACAACACCTTTCCCAGCAGCTAAACTTGCTGAAATCTTCCGATAATTGAAAAATGAACAATGCTTATTTTAATTAGTAACTACTGAAGTTTCTAATTGTTTTTCATTAACATTTATATCCTCGAAATAGAAGGAAGAACACATTATAAAATATGTTATGATAAGCATTGAAAAAAATGTAGAGTTAGACATTCTCCTGAGAAGAGTATGATATTAGGAAAAAATTTCGTACGCGTTCAGGGGGTTGATGTTGCACCTTAAATAAGGGTTTGCGTTAATTTATCTAAAGTGGTAAGTCTTCATTGAAGAAACGCTATTTAAAGGCGTCAAGATGAACTTAGCGGCAATTATAGAAGATCTTAAAACCCAGATAGGATACCTTGAACAAGAGAATTCTACTTTGCGCCAAGAGAACGAACGCCTCAAAGAACGCCTTGGGTTAAATTCACAGAATTCCTCTCTTACTCCGTCGCGGGATCTCTATCAAGCAAAGCACAAAAATCGTCAAAAAAGCCCTCGTAATCCAGGAGGACAACCTGGCCATAAACCTCAAGGATATCAGCTAAAAGCACCTGATGAAGTAATAGACGTTTTCCCTCATTATTGTTCCTGCGGACATAAGCTGGAGATCAGCGATCACTTTCGGGTTGAGCAAAAAATAGAGATTCCCCCAATCAACCCTTATGTGAGCGAGTATCGATTGCATGAAGGATATTGTTCTATATGCCACAAGAAAAGGACAGCCTCCCTTCCGGAAGGCGTTAGAGCGGATTTGTTAGGGGATCATGCTAAGACCATTGTCAGCGCCTTAAGTGGATTTTTCCATAACTCCAAGAGAGACGTTCAACAGATACTGCAAGATATTTTTCACTTGCCCATTAGTTTAGGGTTGGTCTCCATGAGCAAGAAAAGAGTCTCTCAAAAACTAATCCCTTTTTATAAGGAATTGAGAGATACGGTTGAAGACAGTTCTTATCTTCACATTGATGAAACAGGACACAAATCCCAAGGCAAAAGGGGATGGGGTTAGATTTTTACCAACTGAGAAGTGAGTCTATTGAAACTGACAACATCGCGGGGCAAGAAAGTCCTTTAGTCCCTCTTACCCGCAGGGTATGAAGGATGGGTTATCAGTGACCGCTATGGGGCCTACCGATATTTTGATGAAGAGAAGAGCTGGTCGCATTTAAAGAGAGACTTCCAGAGGTTTGCATAGCTAACATCCATTATTAGCTTGTCAGCGAGAGATCCGGGGACAGATAACGAACCAAGTTTTTGCTCTTGAGAAGGCTTTCAAAACTAAGGGGATAGATAGCTTATTCTTTCGACGAAGGATCAGAAAATTAAAGAAGAGAATAATCTATACTTTGAAGGGGATATTGCAGGTTCCAGATGTTCCTCATGCTCATAGAGTGGCTTAAAATCTGATTAAATGCTTTGATATGATGTGGCGGTTTGTCGATCATTCCGAGATTGAACTCACTAGTGCGACGCTTGAATTCTAGAAAGAAGTGCAACAATCTTACTTTTGAGAAAAAAGAAAAGGATTGTTGCAATGAAAAAGTACCAACACTTGAGCCAAAAGGAAAGGCTTAAGCTTTATGATTATTACCAAAATGGATTATCTGTATGTCAAATAGCTGCTAGGCTAAACCGGTCAGCGAGTACAGTGAGTCGAGAGCTCAAGCGAAATAGGAACCAGAAGCGATATTTACCGGACACAGCTCAAAAACTCTACCAATCACGCTACCGTGGTCGACCTCGAAAGATTAATCCTGACACGGCTGTCTACCATTATATCCGGTATAAACTTATTGCTGGCTGGAGCCCTGAGCAAATTAGTGGGCGTATGAAAGTAGAAAACAAACCTTATTATGTTTGCCACGAAACCATTTACCAATATGTCTACCAAGAGCGTCAAGGTAAAACCTGGTATGCCTACTTAGCCAGAGCCAAACCTAAGCGAGGAAAACGAAAAGGACGCAAGGTTGGGTCGGGGAAATACCTGTTTATTCGCTCTATCCATGACAGGCCTTCAGAAGCCATGACACGTCAACAAATAGGTCATTGGGAAGCAGATACAATTGGGTTTTTCTCTCACAAGTATGAGAATATTACGACCCTTGTTGAGCGTAAAAGCCGTTACCTCATTATGATAAAAAATAAGAGTCGTCAATCTGTCGGTGTTATGGGAAGTATTCAGCTGTCATTGGTAATATGAAATCCCCACATAAAGGGCGTTAAAAATCCCCACCCCTGAAAAATAGGGAAACAGGATTTTAATAGTTCCATAATGAGACGATTATGGAGCCCTCAAATGATAGGA
>Ga0194118_10005909_pt1 | contig 12470 bp, 14 predicted proteins | sample TA2MahsurfametaG_2_FD_148662 | JGI IMG/M metagenome (GOLD analysis project Ga0194118, IMG submission 148662) | Freshwater microbial communities from Lake Tanganyika, Tanzania - TA2015013 Mahale N5 surface | ecosystem: Environmental > Aquatic > Freshwater > Lake | place: Tanzania: Lake...
TAAATCTAATGGGAAACAACTTGTTACCGAATACGTGTAAAGCCAATAAGCAAACCTTAAGCCATCCGAAGTCTAAACCCTAGACGTCCACCCCGAAGCCCTCCAGTTCGAAAACTCTATTGTTGAATTCATCTGTTCTGAGCTGAAAGATAAAGCGGGTTTCCCCGCAGCAGATTATGCAAAAATGTTTCCGATCAATAACAAGCAGACAAACTAAGATGTTGACGAGTTGTTCATGAAGTCAAGTGTCCTGCAGTACCTTAACGAGAACTACACTGCTGGTTTCAGTACCTCGTAGAGCAACTGCGAAATGCTTAATCAAAACAGTAAGTGACGTAACCCCAGATAATCTCTGCAGAATACGATAGGTACTTCAAAGTCCACACTGACGCAGACACCCAAACATATACTAGTTTACAGCAAAACAAATACTACATTCTTTATTGCCTCTACTAGGCCAAATTCAAAGACAGCGCCGCCTCTCTTGAAGACTTCTTCGAATACTGCGAGACATATATGGCCAACCCTGTTGATGGGGATAAAGAGAGAATCCCATAGCTCGAAATCACAGCCAACATGATTTTCGACCTTCTGAGCCCCGATATGCTCCAAAACGCTCTTATGTTTTACTACCAGCGACTTTAAGACATGCCCACAGTTGAGCTCTAAGTCGACAAAACAACTTTTATTTCTGATAACGCGCTTAATTAAACGAGAGATTTCCTCGCGCGGTGCATTGAAAATAAATCTTTAGCTCCAAAGTCAGTCGATCTTTGCTTAAAACTGATGCTCAGGATAGGTACCGCCCGCAGCAATCCTGAGGACTACCTCATGGCGATCACACTACTGAACAGAAACCCGGCTCTTGGTTGCAAGATAGATTTGAGAGCTGAGCTAAATTCATTGGTCAACACTGATAAACGTGGCGCAAGCTAGGTAAAGAATCTTCTTTCGGATGAACTGCAAAAAGGGTTCAACTTTAAAATCATTCGTGAGTTGCAAACAGAAGGTCAAAAGGACATCTGGGCCTGTGATGGTGACAACTTTTATGTCTTAAACGAAAAATCTTTATATAAAGTAGGAAGGAAAGAAAGGACTGCAAGACTGCTCATCACCAACGACGATATTGGCCACGAGTAAGCCACGATGTGCTTTTTAAACAATAAATTGTGGGTGAGAACTAAACTCGACACTCCATTGTGCATCTATGACCCTGAAACCTTGGAATTAGACAAGTCATCAACTGATGAGATCAATATGGGTGATAAAGATGAGGAAATAACTATGGCATATATGGATGCCGCTGACCCAAAAACAGGACGTTTCTTGAATAGAAGCCCACTAATGACAGATGGTACAAACTTTTATGTAATAAGTCTTAGAAAACACATAAAGTCCGACGCCTCCGAAGAAGATGAAGAGGGCTTACCAATAGCGCTTGTATTAGAATGCTTCAGCGCCACCAACTTCAAGCATATCAAGTCAACGACGCTTTTAAAAAACGAGTCTCAAGACATCTTTATTTCGAAAGAGATGCGAGGTAAGGATAAAGTTGAAGATTACTTGAACGAATTCGTCATGGGATAAACCTAATGGATCACAAACGGCAATCATCTGCTACTAGTCTCGAAAAATAAGTGTCATGTTTTTGATTTGGCAAGTGGCGTTAGAGTTGAAAAGAAAAAATACCAAGAATTTGATTAAACCAAGGTATTCTTAGACAATCATTCAAATACTCTTTACAGCGTTTAATTTAACGAAGGTAGTCCCAAAACAAAGGTCATTTAAGAATATATCATACCTGTGTTCAAACAATCTACTACAATCAAAGAAGTAACTGGATAGGTCCAGAACCTGTACCACCATTTTAGAGTTGCCTACTCCAATCTATTCGACAGTAGCTCAAAGTAGACCAATGTGATTGAGAGGATCATGAAGAAAACTAAACAGCAAAATCAAGAGTTTAGCCTTCCAGCCATCGCAGTAGATTACGTTAAAGCAACTCTGCTTGGCAATATTGCCATTCATTGTGATAATTTTGAAAAGAATTTAGCCATTTAAACAAGCGCAAGCTCTGATAAAAAGAAAAACTACATACCCAACTTCAGGTACCCTAGAGGAACATACCTGACTAGTGATATGTTCGAGTGCTTACAAAAGATTCTGGATTCATTTAGTTATCTACGAAAGGCTCCAAAAACAGAAGCTAATTTGGCAGCCCAGCACTCCCTGTTGTACACGCTACAAATCCTTTCAGCAAACTTCAAAGCACTTGGATATTGTGGTATTAAGCTGAACCAAATCATGGAGGCAGATAGCTACGCCGCTTTTTTGAGAGCTTACAATACTTGTATTGTAGCTATGATTGAGGAGGGGTATACAAGTGACTTCAGTTATGCCCCATGTCAGGCCCTTTGGGCCTCGATTTACACTTAATGTCAGAATATAATTGTAAATTCTATTGAGTTGATCTACAGTGACACTACTGACATCATCAGTAACCTAGCCAAAGTCTTTTCGTAAGAGTACACAGAGAAGCAGGCTGAGAATTGTGCGTTCTAGTTCCAGTACCTGAGTCAACCTGACAATGCAAAAAAACTTTTGTTCAGTGCGGAAAGTCAGATTTAAGACCTTATCAAAGTTTACGAGACTTTATCAAGAAAGCTAACTGACCATCTTTAGGGCCATCTCGCCAGCATGAAAGTATTTGAAAGCGGGCTCCTTAGTCAACCGGAGAGTCTGATCTGGTCTAGTTTTAAACAGTTCTAAAATTCAATAGCAGAGCAAATTCTCGTCCTGATTGACCAAATTGGTAACCGCATAAAGCAAAATAAAGCGTCAACTCTGGATTCTAAAAATAAGAAAAAAGCTGACGAGGCTCTACTCGAAAGATTACAAAACCTTACCCCAACTATTTTCCGTCAGATCACTTTCTAGTTCGTCTAAAGTTTGAAGCAAATTCATAACAGTGTATTGAATCAAGTCAAAAGCAAGTAAAAGGAATTCTTCAACGATGAAAGCACCTCTAAATTCAACAATTTCAGCAAAAGAGTTAACCTTGAGCTCAAAAATAACATGCAGAGCTTAAACCTTTACATAGAACTGATGCCCTAACTTAACTCTGAAAACCATTCAATCGTCGGCCTGCTTATGACTGAATGTGTAGAGCTGGTTACCACCATTTCTGAATTTAAGACGATGCTTCGTTAATACCGCCACTAACTTAAAGGAAAAGAAGTGCCTGAAGATTCCGACGACGAATTGCCACTTACAGAGATGGACAGCAATTAACTAGTGATTACACTAGACCAAGTCTGCCGCAGGGTATGCTGGGTCATCGGACATGTCTCATTTAGCTACATTCAAGTCAAAACTCCAGTTTTGACTGCTGAGGATATTAAGAAAGAGACAAATTAACAGAAATTGGAGAGAATGCTGATTGAGAGTAAATTGCTGTCAGGTGGTATCGAAAATCATTTTGTGAACTAGTTCAGCATTGAGATTAGAGACCAAGTCTCTAATGTTTTATCAGTCAGTGGTGAAGAAGAACTTTTCAAAATCAAAAGTGAAAACTACCCTGAGCACTAGCTGCTGAAATAGATAATACACAAAGGCCAAAACCCTCACATTGACATATTACTATAGCTACTACAGTACCAAATTGGTCGCTAGTAGCCGGCTATTCGTCATGCTTTGATTGGGGGTGAAAATGGTTTAAAGTGCTAGATGGCGGCATTTGCAGTCATGATAAAATACAATCATTTGACACAAAAGTTTACTGAATTGGTTGACGAGGTTGACAATGTGAGTATTGAATTAGAGCAGCTTTCAGGCAACCAAAAGATGTAAAAGCTTAAGGAACTTCTCAACCAAGATGATTTTATGTAAGAAAACCTTGCCTTGGTCCAAGAGTAATGGAAAAATGCGAGTAGTATGCGTTTGTGGATTATCGAAAAGACCAAAAACCTATTGAGTAAGATTGAAAAATAGAAAAAAAATGAATACATCAAATCTTTGTAGAAAAAAGGCAAATAGGAAGTAAAGACTGAGTCATCTGGTTCTACTGTGCCACATACTGAGCAAATAGACACCACAAACAAAACTGATGATTTGACTGAAGATACAATACCAGCTGTAGAAAATGAAGAAGAAGAATACGACCAAAAAGTTGCAGAATAGACGGGTGAAGACTAGGAAGAAATCAAGCTCACTTCAGAAGATAATGCCAGAATATAAAAAATCGTTGAGCTTGAAGAAAATAAACGCTTGAAAGAGATAATAAATAAAATCTAAGAGAAAGCAGAGTTTTTGCTTAAGATGTCAGTGCCAGAAGCCTATAAAAACTAGCAGGAGGCGACCCTTACCTTAATAAAGAAGCCTACTTATTATGATAACTCTTCATAGCCTACCGAAGAAAAGGTATCTGAATGGACGGACAAGTTATATCTTTGGAAAATGCAGCAATAGGATGAGGGAAACATTAAGTCAACGGACAAAATAAAAACTGAGATGTTCTAAAAAGCAATTATGTCGATCCTGGCTTGTTTATAAAGCTAAGTCACGGGTAAAAAGCTTTAAAAACATGTAGAGTCAAGATATCTTTCAGCCTGTAAACGTTTTGCTGGTCTGACGTTGTTAAGCAAAATTATCGACTTAGAGGATTTGCCAAAAGGAACAGTCACTGACCTAACCAATTGGTTCTGTGCTGGCCTCAGAAACCAGACTAACTAAGTTACGCACTACCTTAATGGTATTCAGGGTAGTGGCATCCATCTGGAACGCCACATTAAAAACAAGTTCTTCATTATCTACGAAGCGATATTAAAAAGGCTTAAAGATAGTGAGGAAAGTTAGCAGTGCATCCGCCTATTGGACGCTCTTCTTTGGAAGTTCCGTGGTTAAGACCATGAGTTACTTGCAAAAATCGACATCTTCAGAGCAATCCGTTTTGGCAACGGTAAATATACAAACTTGGTGAAGAGAGCTTGGGGTCGTCACTTGACTCAGAAAGTTGGTAGTGCTGAAGAAGAGGAAACAAATCTGACCAGTCAAGTCTTATCGAAATTTGAATCTTTACTCTTGAATATCTTGAGTAGAATTGTTGATCAAGACTTCGGAGAAGAAATGTAGCTTTAAGTGGGTAGAATCTCGGTTCCTAAACTTGAGAGAAGTAAGTCAATAATTGACTTGAATGCATCTGAGAAGCTTATTGGGCAAGCAGTCGAGATTTTGTTCAGAGAATTCGATCGTTATATCAAAATCGTCGAGAAATTCGAAGGTGTCGACTATTAAACTTATGTAAATCAAAGAAACTAAGAAATAAAAAATGATGAGGGTAAGATGGAATTTTTAGACGAACGACTTTTTGATGAGGAAGATGAAGAAAAAGCATATAAAGATGGTAAAGAAGCAAAGAAAAAAGCTAAAGAAGACGCCAATTCCAAAGAAGAGGAAGCATAGAATATATAAGATGAAAATAAAACGTAAGTTGTTGAATCAACTCTCTTGGAGTAAGTGTAAGCTGAGGATAAGGGTGAAGAATAAATAGCTTAGCAAGAGTAAGTCGAAGAAGAAAACAAAGAGGAGACAAAGGTGGATGATGACCCAGTAGATGACGACGAAGATTCAGAGGATAAGAAAGCTCTTGAAGCCGAACATAAACTAGCAGAAGACTTTAAAGATAAACTCAAAGCAATGACTGAGACAGAAATTAAGAGCATCTACAAGTTGTATGCCGAGAACTTCCTGTAGCGTCTCCTCAGATTGATTGAACTTTTCTCGTCTACTGCGTTGGACAAATCTCAACCACGCCGTATGATCTAGAGAGTTGCAAATCCCTACATGATTTTAACTCTGGTTAGACTCCTTATTGCTACATCACCACGAAACTAAATGATCGTTGTTAAAATAATTCAGAACCTAATTCAGCTAGGCATCCCAGCCGAGGTCTTTGAGAAAACTATGGAAATTATCAGCACAAGTGGCAGCTCATATGCCTTAAAGATTTTGAAATCGAAGTCAGAGTTAGAGTTCAGTTCACAATGGCTTAACTTTTTATTTAAGTACATTCTCAATGTCAGAAAATCAATGTGGGACAGCCAAGATGCTCAGAATGAGATTGGGTATGAATTAACCCAAGAAATAGCAAACTTGATTAGGCAAATCTTGAAATAATAGAATTATGCTGATTGGAAGTAGACTTTACAGGCTGTCGTCAGAGAGGGTTTCTTGAAGATTGAGAGTCTCTCTGAGGCAGAAAGAGATTGCTTGTTCGTTTTACAACTTGGAGCAGATTTCTAACGAATCTCGATCGGAATGCAGGCAGTTAACAATCAAGGCCAACACTTTACTGTCCTCGGCTACACCTAAGAAAAAATAAGTGGAGAACTATCAGTCGATTAGATACAGAATCACAGATTGAGTAATTGCTACAAAGACGTAAAATAACGTCTCGTAGGTCTTTTTTATGATGGCAACACTAAGGAACGCCAGGAAATTATCTATATGTCACCATACGACGCCAAGCCTGTATTGGAACTCGAATAGAGCCAAGCACTCTAAATAACTGAGATGTCAGTGTTTATGAATACTGATGTTATCAAGCATTTGGTAGGTATCTTAGTTAGGAAGTCACCAAATGATGACTATGTTATGCCTGCTTCAGAATTAGTTCTAAAAGTACAAATAATCAAGGCAATTTCATGCCTACTTTAGATCAACCCCAAATTCTTTACATTCATATCACAAAATGGTATCCTTGGTGAATTACTCGATTACTTCCGAGAGGTAAGCTCTTCAAATATCAACGAGGGATCAAATAGCTCTGAAGTAGTGCCCCTAGCATGGTTGGAAGAGTAAGCTACGAACATCCGAGTGAAAGCAATAGAAAGCCCATTATCAATATTGGAATCGAAGAGCAGCACGTCATGCAAGATAATTGAACGAACCCAACTCTTATTCACAAACACTGATTAACAGACAGGATATCAAATAGTTCAGAATGTATTCCTCGTTTCAGCTATCAACTTGAACCGAGTACAGCCCAATAGTCAATTCACAGTTCACTTTAACAGTACAGAGTTACGAACTTACAAGGCTAAGTCGAAGGTCCAGAATGGCTTGGTTTTTGTGGAAAGCTCAAAGGTACAGACCTTGAGTGATGAAGTTCTTCAAGTCATGTAATCATCTCAAGCTATCCTAACCCATGACGTCAACGTAAAGGATCTGTTTTAAAAAGTTATGAAGAAAGCAACTGAAGAAAATTCCTAATGGTAGTGGTGCTTAAATTGCGTGGTGCTAGTGGTTGCTTAGGATGATTTTGAGTACATTAGAACGCCGTAAGTTATCAGCTAACCAGATTGGCTCACTGACAAATCTAAGTCAAAAGTTGAGATTTTCTTCGAAGAGTTACGTAGCTGGGGTGGTATAGACACTTCGAAGTTGATGTACCACTTCTGCATGTTGGAAGATAAGTCACTTGATAATCTCAAAAAGAGCCTACCTGAAATTATGGAAAAAATTTCCAAAGAGGAGCAAGATCACACAGATAAATTGCGTAGTTTTGAGGTTGACCAAAATGATGAAGGGTTTGAAGCTGAGAAAAAGCGTCAAGCAGAACTGTTAGCTGATAGATCCAAGAAAGTTGAGGAATTAAAATCAAAAATTTTCGTCTCCTCAGAGACTAAAAAATCGACAGTGCAACAGCAGGTAGAAAAAATTGCATTAAACGCACCTTTGACTGGTGAATGCAGCGTCTACAATTTACTTGATGCGAAAGCAGAGGACCTAAAAAAATTCCTTGATCCGGTGATTGAATAGATAATTTCTAGAAACGAAGAATCCTAGTCAGATGACTAAGTCAAGAGTGAAGAAACGATCTGCAAACAGTACCTCTAAATAACTACTAATTTTACTCAGGACGAAAGTCTCGTAAAGTAATACAAGACCGTGATGCAAAAACTATTGTTGAGCTATTCAAAGTCAACTCTTCTCGATCTTATAAAGAAAGGTGACCTTGTCAATATTCTTCCATCGCTGCTAAAGGATGATTAAAGTTAGAAAGAAATCTCATGCTTCATTAAAAGCAGCTTCAATTAAGCTATTCTCACTAGGAAGTCTACAGGACAAAAGGGAGAAGTCAGAACCCTGAAAGAAATGCTCCGACGCCTTTTCAAGTTCTGTATATCAGACGCCACTTACACTAACTTTATACACAAGTTCGTGTTCGAGGACATAATATAAGCCGGTAATCTTACCCTCTAGGCATTAAATACAGATAAATCTAAGTCAGTTTCTGCTCACTTCGCAACTGAGGAAAATGCCATCATCTAGCTGAACCCGTATTTACTGAAATTTGTTGCCAATATGTTAATGGAGTTCAGCCCTAGCTGGTTCGTTGCCAGCAAAACCTATCTTCCTTGTTTGTTCTCTCTTTGCTTTAGTTTCTTTATCAAGTTCTGGGACAAAAAAGACGGACAAATCAGCGTAATTCTTTTGAATTCGGCACTAAGAATGCTTTTCTTCTGCCAACAAAATCTTAAGGAATTCTGTAATTCTGGAGTACTTGAAAAAATCGTGAACACCCCCATTTTAACAAAAATAGTCAAAGACATCGACTACACACAAACTGACTCCGCCTTTTCCGAATGCTAGAAATAACTTCTGGAAATCTATATTAGTTTAATCTACCTTTGCGAAAGAGCAGAGGCTGAATTCAACTTCAAATTTGATAAAATTATTGAATTGACTCCTGGAGTCTCAGAGGCTAAACGTGCGATCAGGATTGTAAGGGAGAAAGAAAACTTCCAATTTTTAAAGTATTTTGTTTTCCACAACCAACTTACGGAAAATCAGAAAAAGCTCTTAAATTAATCAGTTACAACTTAGCACAACCATTTCGATGTAAAAACTATGGCTAAGTACAGTATTGACCAGGTAGAGCGAATATCGATCAAATTTTCTGATAAATGTGACTTCAAACCATTTACTTTTATGGGTATTAGTGCTCAAGGCGATGGCAAAAATTCAGACCTGTATACTAAAGAAGACTTAAAGAAATTAGATAACTCTATGAACTTCAATAGGTCACATTTCTACACGTTCTACCCTGTGAAGAAGTAGATGGCTGTTGCTATGGGAGAGGAGAAACGTCACCGAACCAGTATGTCAGGTAATATTGAGACTCCATAACTTGTTATGAGCAGCAAGGAGCTCAAACCTGTTCAGATAGTAAGCAGTAAGAATAACTCAATCATGTTGACTGCTGATAAGAGGATCTACACTACAGGTCAAAACTGGGGCGGAGAGTATGATGAATTTACTCTAATGGAGTTGCCTAAAGATGAAGTACCAGTAAAGATCTTCAACGGATCAAAGTGCTAAGTAGTACTCACTTAGTCCGGAAAATGTCTGTATATTGCTGCAACAAAAGATTTTTGTTTCCCGTAAGACGATCGCAAGAACAAATTTACAGAGTTAAAACTCACTAATGACGAATTTTAAGAACGGATTGTGGATGTTTCTTGCGGTAACAACTATAACATTTATGTTACCGATTAGGGCAAAGTTTGGGCAAGCGGCAAGGCTTTTCTCAAAAGGATGGGCCTTGAATCTGAAGTTCCTGTTCAACTTCCCCTACCCTCCCCTGATATGTTTGTCACTAGAGCTTGGGCTTCTAAAATGAAGGGTTAAAGTGTCTGCATAATAGAAGTTAAAACTGGTTAGACCCTGCAACTTTACTCAGCTGGCAAAAATGATTAAGGATTACTTGGCTAGGGTGGCAAGATAAAGGAATGCAAGTCGTTCAATAAGCTTGATTACAACAGCTCATAAATTTAATTCAGAGACATTTCCATATTCACAGATCACGCTTTGGCAATTGACTAAAGTGGTTAACTGTGGGCGTGGGGCAGCAACCTCTAGAAAAGATCTGGATTTACAAGTGAGCTTACAGATGGCGTTTACACGCCAACAAAGGTGCCTTTTGTGGAGGGGTCTATTGTGATGCGTGTCAGTGCAGGCCTTGACCATTCTTTGGTCCAAGCTAAAGATGCAAATGGCAAGACAAAGCTCTATAGTCTTGGGAAAGAAGAATCTAACTACAAACACTTGGGTTGCTCTAAGGAACAAGCTAATGAGGGTGTCTATAGGGAGTTGAGTATGTTCAACGATTTCGAAATTATTGACTTTTGCGCCAGTCATAAGTACAATATGATTGTAATTGCTGGTGATGAAAATATTACTGATGGTCTTTACGAGCACAAGCTCAGTCCCAACTTGACTGTTAATGGACTATTGCATGCTTACTAAAAGGACGGTAATTGGCAATTCATGAGCAGTGACGAATACCGTACTAAGTCAGCAGACCTTCCAGACATATGCCTTGCATTCAAATGCCCAATCAAAGATTTAGAAAAAGTTCTTAGAAATGAGAGAATAATTCCAAACTTAGCTGGTCTAGTTGGTGGAGAGGTTGGTAACCACGGAAATGTTAAGTCAGCAATCACTGGGAAGCAGATCACAGGTCCGAGGTACCACGCGTGTGTGAGGATTAACAACGACATGGTGAATGTCGACCTATCTGAGAGTGATATTGCTGAACCCAACAAATTTGATGTCAACCCTTTGATCTACTTCCGTCTTAATAGACCTTTGCAAGATGGTCAGAATTTGCCTGTACTCGACTTGAAGTAGATTTACGGCCAGACATCCAAATATGGCTTTGAAATTGATGTGATCCCTGACACGTCGTACGCCATCAACGACAAACTCTTAGGTCTGTATAAGGACGAATATAAAGACTTTTGTGATGTGCTGTCCAAGTTCCCTCAAAACTGCGAACAGGAATTTATTATATAAATAAGCAAATTGCTTGATGGCCTAGGTGACAAGGAGCATAAAAACATTGATCCAAAAACTGACTTCGATCTCAGCACAATCAAATATGCAGCTGAAAGCAAGCTTAAGAAAGTAAGTGACAGCGTGAAGAGGCAGTAACTTATTATACTGTGGAGTTTCAATTTGTTCTTTGTTAAAACTCAGCCTTACTTGGTCAATTAACCATTTAAACCATTCAGGAACTTCTCCGGCGTGAACACCAGTTTTGCGAACATGTTTAATGAAGTTAAAACCATGATCCTCACTGGAGTCAAAATGAAGTTTGTTGATAATGCTATCCAAAAGTTGCCCTTACGTAAAGGAGATTACGAGTTCGTAGAACTAAAACGTGCAGTTGCCATTTAGTTCCAAGAGGATGGCAAGATTGATCATACTGCAGAGTTCTCTCTTTTCGGACAATTATTCCAGATTTTGAGAGTTAAAACCCCTCTTTACGAAAGCTTTAAGATTAATGGCATCGATGAATAGCCAATTAGAGTAAAATTTTAAAACGAAGATGGTATTGACGTTGGAGGCCCCTACCGTGAGTTGGTGACAAGTTTGGGTGAAGAGCTTGGCCTCGGCGGTTGTGTGCCACTACTAATCAAGTCTTAGAACAACAAGAGCGACTCTGGAGAGAATCAAGACTGTTACGTTTTAGACAGTACCTCAGTCACACCAACTCACTAGGATCTTTTCGAGTTCCTTGGAGTTTGGATTGGTTATGCCTTCCGCACCAAATCTTGTATTCCACTCAACTGGGCTCCCTTGCTTTGGAAGCAAATAAGTGGTGAAAGAATTGAATAAGTTGATCTCAGATCTGCCGATACTAATTCATACAACCAGATCTAAGAAATGAAAAGAGATCACACAGAACTGTCAGCAAGTGATTTCAATGAAAAATATGCTGATATATTCTTTGAAGCGAGCATGTCGAACTCAAAGAGGAAGCCACTGTGCTAGGGCGGTGAAAAGATACCAATCACTCACAACAATCTCGAAGAGTACATCGAGCTATTCTTTTAGGCACGATTGACAGAAGGAAAAGAGTAAGTTGCTTGGATTCACAAAGGTATGGAAAGGATTGTGCCCTTGTAAGTTGTTAGCATGCTCTCATGGGGCGAAATTGAGCAGCGTGTCACTGGTGAGAAAATCGTTGATGTCGAGAGGCTGAAGAGCATCACTGAGTATAATGGCTGCTCAGTCTCAACAAAGTAGGTCAAGTTCTTCTGGAACATCTTGGGACGCATGTCGAACGAGGACAAGGTTCTTTACCTCAGGTTCGTTTGGGGTAGATCTCGTTTACCATCGGATCTTAAGAATCTACGCTACAAACACTAGCTCACTTTCTACGAGGAATATGATGAGTCAAGACTGCCTAAAGCTCACACTTGCTTCTTTGAGCTTGATGTGCCCAATTACAGCACTGAGGAGATCATGGAAAAGAAGCTGTTGACTGCCATCTAGCTCACTGGTAGCATTGAAGAACGTTGAACTTAACTAATTCTATAACTAATCATCTAGCTTACAACTAATCTTTTAAATATGATTTATAAATTTTTTAAGATAATATTAGGGGTTTTGGGGTTTTGGGG
>Ga0194118_10005914_pt1 | contig 12463 bp, 10 predicted proteins | sample TA2MahsurfametaG_2_FD_148662 | JGI IMG/M metagenome (GOLD analysis project Ga0194118, IMG submission 148662) | Freshwater microbial communities from Lake Tanganyika, Tanzania - TA2015013 Mahale N5 surface | ecosystem: Environmental > Aquatic > Freshwater > Lake | place: Tanzania: Lake...
GTATCTGTTTTTTGCCTTTGCCCTTTGGCCTTTTTGGATTCCTTTCTCTTTGGCATGTATCGAAAGAAAAAAGAAAAAACTTTTCACCTTTCTGACCCTCTATGGTTTTGTTGTAGGCGCTTGCATTTTCGGGTTGTCAATATACACAGCAAATCCGCTTAAAGTATCTCTTGTTAATCGCTCACTTGCTTATACGGAAGGATTTCCTTTCCCCTATCATATTGGATTCATTCTTTACTCAATCGCCACTATCGCTAGCGCGATTAGTTCATCATATTTAAGAATTCAGATCTTGGGGATCAGTTTTGCCCTCTTTGCTTTGATTACCTACCTCATGAATCAACTTGCATTTATTTCTCTTTGGTGCTTTTTTAGTGCTATTCTCTCAATCGGTATCGTTTGGATTTTATACAAAGAAACGGAGCTAAGTATATAATATGGGACCTGTCTGGAAAAAACCTTCTCAACTGATTAGCGCATATGTATGGATTATCACAGGTGCGTTTTTAGCCGCTCTTTCGATCAGAATGTTTCTTTATCCCAATTTGCTCATTGACGGCGGAATCGTGGGTGTCGCCTTGATCTTTGGACGTTTGTTCGGCGATCAGTGGATTTCTCTTTTCTTGCTAATTTTCAACCTCCCATTTATTTATCTAGCATACAGGTTCATAAGACGCACATTTGTGATCCAAATGTTTATCGCAGTGATGCTTTTTGCCGGATTTTTAGTTTTACTAGAAAATGCTCCCCCCTACTTTGGAGACTCATTAGAGATCATAGCTCTAGGTGGAGCAATACTCGGTATAGGCGCCGGATTGATCATTAGAAACGGAGGATGCCTTGATGGAACCGAAATCATGGGAATCATCATCAACCGTCAAAAAGGATTTACGGTAGGACAAGTAGTGCTTGTAGCAAATCTTTTTGTCTTTGGAGCCTATGGAGCAATTTTTTGGGATTGGCACATCGCTGTAAAATCGTTTTTAACCTATCTAGTAGCCTTTAAAATGATGGATATGGTCATTGTAGGTCTAGATGAGCTTAAATCTGTGATGATCATTTCTAACGTTCCTGACAAGATCGCTGAAGCAGTCATGAACAATCTAGGATTAGGACTTACTGTCTTGTATGGCAAAGGTGGCTACTCTGGAGACAAACGAGAAGTACAGTTTGTAATTGTCGAGCGTCTTGATTTAGCCGATCTTAAAGAAGTGATATTGAACGAAGATCCTGGAGCTTTTATTACAGTCCAAAACCTTCACGAGGTTGTCTACGGCAAGACTGTCACGAAAAAAATCCGAAGAAAAAAAGGGCAGAACGCGAACCGCGTTACCCATTAAGGCTATTGGGATTTTGTACACAAACAAAACTTAAACCCTAGTAACCTTTTTTACGATCTAAAAGATCTGGAATTTTGATAGGTTGTGTCCAGCGGATATTCAATAAAATATAGCCAATACTCTTTTTTATCCCTTAATAGCAGAATAAAAAAATCTCCAAGTCCGCGAACTTGGAGATTTGCATCCTCTATTTTAGCGAATAGATTCTTAGGAAAGATCCTCGTATTCAGCAGGGTCAAACTTACACCCTTCCTGAACTAGCTCATCTATATAGCCTATTGGATATTTACCAGATAAAAATCTTTCGTTATTCAACATGTACATATGGAAAGGGATGGTTGTATGGATTCCACCAACATGGAATTCACGTAGAGCACGTTTAGCCCTTTGCACCACTTCTTCTCTTGAACTTCCTGTGACAATCAACTTGGCAATCATTGAATCGTAATGTGGAGGGATTTGGTAGCCCGCATAACATGCGCTATCTACACGCACATGAGGTCCTGCACTAGGGATAAAATACTGCAAGGTTCCCGGCGATGGAGCGAAGTTGTTCTTAGGATCTTCTGCGTTGATACGAAACTGCATCACATGCTTACCGTGCAAATTGACATCTTCTTGCTTGATTTTAAGCTTTTCTCCTTGGGCCATACGGATTTGGAGCTGAACTAAATCAATGCCGGTTAGCTCTTCAGTCACTGTATGCTCAACTTGGATACGGGTATTGACTTCCATAAAATAAAAGTCATCATTTTCATCCAAAAGAAACTCCACGGTGCCTGCTGTGTGGTACCTTGCCGCCTTCACAATCCGAACCGCTGCTTCTCCGATCTTTTTTCTTAGACTTGGCGAAACTGCTGGTGAAGGAGTCTCTTCAATTAGCTTTTGCCTTCTTCTCTGGATAGTGCAATCCCTTTCTCCAAGGTAGATGCAATTACCATGTGCATCAGCCATAATCTGAATTTCGACGTGTCGGGGATTGACGATCATTTTTTCCAAATAGACATCTGGGTTGCCAAAAGCATTCGTCGCCTCGAGCCTTGCTGCAGAAAAAAGTCTTACGAATTCCGATTCTTCATAAGCAATACGGATCCCTTTGCCCCCGCCGCCAGCAACTGCTTTAATAAAAATAGGAAATCCCATTTTTTTTGCGACAGAAAGACCTTCTTCTGCTGTCTTTACTATCCCATCTGAACCGGGGATAACAGGACATTTCGCTTTTTTTGCTATTTCTTTAGCTTCTGCTTTATTTCCAAGAAGCGCAATCGCTTCAGGGCTAGGCCCTATAAACGTAAGCCCACAGCTTTGGCAGATCGATGCGAATTTTGCATTTTCACTTAAAAAACCATAGCCTGGGTGGATAGCGTCTGCATTAGTAATTTCAGCAGCAGAAAGTATACTTGAAATTTTGAGATAAGACTCTGATGAGGGAGCTCTACCGATACAAATAGCTTCATCTGCGTGTAAAACGTGTAAAGCTTCTCTATCAGCTTCAGAATAAACTGCTACTGTAGAAAGCCCCATATCATGGCATGCGCGGATGATCCGCACGGCGATTTCTCCGCGATTTGCGATCAAAACTTTCTTCATGTCTACCCTATACTGAGAAGATGTGAGTTGAATTCTACAGCAGACCCATCTTGGACGTGGAACGACTTAACTACGCCTGCTTTGCCTGCTTTCACTTCGTTCATCACTTTCATTGCTTCGATAATGCAAACTACAGTGTCAGCATGAACGTGATCGCCTTCTTTTACATAAGGCTTATCTTGCGGCGATGGCGCTCTGTAAAAAGTACCTACCATAGGAGATTTTACTTTGTGATAGTTATCCGACTCACAGGGCTCTTCTTTTGCAATAGGAGCCATAGGAGCTTGCGCTGAACGTACAGCTACAGGCGGGTGCATCACACTAGGAGCATGCTCAACATGTGCCACTTCTCTTTGTTTTTCTAGAGTGATTTCACTTCCCCCTTTTTCCTTAATAACCATGCGAGTAAGGGAAGAGCGTTCAAAAAGATGAATGATTTCTTTTAAATTTTTAGGATCCACAGGTTATACCCTTTGTACATATTCTTTAGTTGTCGTATCGACTTTTACAATATCACCACTTTCAATAAACATAGGAACTTCAATGCGAGCCCCTGTTTCAATGACAGCAATTTTGTTAGAGGCGAACATCGTCGCGCCAGGCTCGAGATCTTCGGTTTTTACAACCATAAGCTCAAGGAATTGCGGCAACTCTAATGAATAGATCTTATCTCCGTAGAAAAGAGCTTGGACAATGACCCCTTCTTTGAGAAAATTCACTTTTTCGCTAATGATCTCTTTAGCAACCATCACTTGCTCTAAGTTATCAATATCTAGAAATAGATGTTGGTTGCCATCTAAATAAAGATACTCTAGACGTTTTTCAGCGAGTTTTACTTCTTGGACTTCTTGGTCCACTTTGAAGTTTTTCTCGATGGTTTCGCCGGTAATTAAGTTTTTTAATTTGGTTTTGATGAAGGGAACACCCTTCGCCACGGTAAATTTTACGCTAGATTCTACTCGATAGATTTGATCATCGAGAGAAATAATCATACCGGGAGTAATTTGGTTACTCAATGTCTTCATAAATGCCTCAATTTATACCATATCTCCTTAAAGGAGTGCCAGTGAACAATTTTTATCTACATTTGTGATAATTCGCATGAGCTCTTGGGCCAATTTTTGAGAATCATGCCGAATCAAACTTCTATTCATTAAATCTGCAGAAGATTTGTTTTCTAAAGGCCCTAAAAGAGATGCTAAAACTACCCGCTCCTCGAGCATGTCATTTTCTACAAGGTCCCCTTCAGAAGAATATTTATCAATCAATTCTCGCGGAGGTTTTTGATCATTCACGAGAATGTAATCAAAGATATCTTCCCCAATAAAACGGGTAATCTCTTGAATGTAGTCGCTTACTTTAAACCCTGTTGTCTGCCCCTTGCGATTCATCAAATTGACAACAAAAATGATTGTCGCCTTAGTTTCGCGAAGTGCTTCAGGTATGCCTTCGACCAGTAAATTGGATATAATCGAAGTATATAAGCCGCCAGGACCCATTACAATCGCATCAGCATTCATAATTTCAGCTATTGCTTGATGGTTTGCTTTAGGATAAGGCTCTAGATATAAACTTTCATACCCTTGATCGATCTCTTCTGATAAATAGATCTCTTTCTCCCCTTCAAGCATAGTTCTATTTTTTAGAACCATCTTGAGACGTACTTGCTGTGTTGTAACAGGGATGACTTTTCCTTTGATCGAAAGTATGCGAGAAACCTCTTCAATTGCTTTTTCGAAGCTTCCAGTCACTTTTTCTAAAGCTGACAAAAACAGATTTCCGAAGCTATGCCCTCGAAGATTTCCATTTTCGAAGCGATAGTTCATGAGTGAGCGCATCAATCTAGATGAATTTGATAAAGCTACGATGCACTGCCTTGCATCCCCTGCTGGCAAAACACCAAGATCATCTCTCAATATGCCCGTGCTGCCCCCATCATCTGCCATAGATACGATAGCACTAAGATCTACATCGTAGTGCTTCAATCCGCGCAAAGCAACAAAGTTGCCGGTTCCCCCGCCAATCGTACAGATTTTTTTCATTTTCCTAGTGCCGCCAGATCTTCATACATCTGTTTGTAGTCCGGCGCTTTAAAAAAGCTTGTGCCTGCAACTAGGTGGCTAGCTCCTGCTTTAACACATTTCTTTCCGGTAGCTAGATTGATACCGCCGTCTACTTGGATGCTTATAGGAATGTTTAGCATATCACATTTTTCACGGAAGAATTGGATTTTAGGAAGCATTTCCTCCATGAATTCTTGACCGCCAAAACCTGGATTGACTGTCATTATGAGAACGCGATCGATTTTATCGAGATATTTAAGCAAAAGCGTTGGAGAAGTTTCTGGTCTAAGGGCTATTCCCACCCCAAGATTGCAGCGGCGAATGAACGCGATTGTATCTTCTAAATCTTCCGTAGCTTCTAAGTGGAATGTAATATGATTTGCCCCGGCTCTTGCAAATTGCTCAATCCAATCAAAAGGCTGATAAATCATAAGATGCACATCAAGTTCCATCTTTGGAGCTACTTTGCGTATAGCAGCAACCATTGAAGGACCATAAGTAAGATTTGGGACAAAATGGCCATCCATAATATCGATATGGAGCATCTTGACTCCCGCAGCTTCACATTTTTTTACCTCTTCTGCGATATGTGCAGGATCAGCAGCGATAATAGAGGGCTCTGGAGTGATTTTCTTCATAGTCAAAATGATATTCTATACTCTTTTAAAATGCTAATGACATTTTAAAGAAGCAGGGTGAAGAATCTTAAGAAGTAAAAAAATGGATACTAAGCTAAGGCCTTGGCAAAACTCTTCTTAGCCTTACATAAATAATAGTGCCTTGATCGCTTTAAGAAAAATATCCATTTCCAAAGGATTAGAAGACAAAAACACATATCCCAAATAATCTTTGCCTTCATGTGCCATTTGCAGTTTGATCAAATGTGAAGGGGGAATCTTGAATTCTTCGATTCTTTTGATCACCGCCTGTTGCAGCTCTCTTTCCTCAATAGATAGGAGTATAAATAGATTGTGCTCTTCTTTTTCTGCTTTAAAATAAAGATTTTCTTCAGAAAATAACGCCTCGTGGAAAAGTACATAAAGCTTAACTAATGCACTTAAAGGAAAAATGCCACGAAACTCTACTGGATACAGCGAGTGAAAGAAGTTTTCTAAACAGTCAGAGACAATATGACCATTTTCTTGGAGCGCTTCTTTTAACGTTGAGTAGACTTCCATTTGCTTAGCAAGCAGCCCCCCGTTGAAATCTCTAATTTCGCCAAAGAGCTTTTCTATTTCCTGCACAACAGTTTGCCTTGCTTTATATAAATTTAAAGAGTGATCTTCTTTAAAAAACTCTTTCTCTTTTAAACTTAAGCGCAAGACCACAGCTTCTTTAGGATATTTTTTACGAACAAATCCAATTCTTTTAACTTTTTCAAGTTCGATTTTTACGCTGCTTGAACTATTTTTAACGATCTGCTCAATACTTTTAGCCATAGGAGCGATAGCTCGAACTAAAACGACAGTGAAGACCATCTGCCCTTCTAGCTGCCCCTCGAAACTAATCACCACTTGGGGAATATCTTTTACATACTGCACTTGCCTTGAAAGGGTGACAATATAGCGCATGACTTCTTCTTCATTACGAGGCATGAACACAGGCTTTACTAACTGTTCTATACAATGGGTAAGATGTGGGTGAAGCCGTTTTTGGAGCATAACAATCTCATCTCTTGTAAAATCTTCTCCCCCCTCTTTTTCAATCTCTACATAAAACGCTAAGAATCTCTCCCCTGAAGGCTGATGCAAAATATAAGATTCATCAACAATCTTAACCCCTTTAACATATCTCTCAACTGCCTTGAGTAGATGCCCTTTTTCAAAAACTTCGTGCCTGTGCAAAAAATTTAGTGCAACAAATAGACCCACTACTGATTTTTGCCCAAAAGGAGTATCAATTTTTACCTTCATACTCTTTGAATATAAATAACGGCGAGTCTCAGATTCAGTCATAGAGATCTGGATGCTGTGAAAGTAGGTATAAAGAGTGCAAACGATTCTTGTTAAGGTGCGATATGAGCGCCTTTGCTTGAATTGCCTTGAAGAACTGATCATGAATTGTTGCAAAAACGAAAAAATATCGTAATCAATTTTTTGAGGAAATCGTGCTAGAAGCTGAATAATCTTTTCGCGGATCAATGTTGTCTTTTCATCAAGAGATACACCTTTCATCTCCATTAAGCGATTTGCATGATAAGGGGAGCTAATCCCCAAAGAAACCTCTCTTTGGAACGCCTCTTTGACCTGCTCTATGATTTTATAATCGCGTTCATCTTTGATTCTGACAACCGCTTCAGCGATCGTATAAGTTTTTTTCTCCATCGGATTGAATTTGAAATCGGTGATAAAAAAAAGCTCAATCTGCATTTTTCTTCCGGGAATCAACCAGTTTGTGACCATTTCATAGAAAAACTTACCTACATCTGCTCTTTGAGGACAAAGCATGTAAACAGAAAGGGGGAATGGAGGCGTTTCGCAAGAAGAAAATTTAATGAGAGGGAGCTCTTTTTCTAAAGAAACTAACCCCTCCTCTTCTAAAAAAATATTTTGGAGAATGTACTGAATTTGATCAAAGAGATGACCTCTATCTAGAGTTTGCCCGAATATATGGTCAAATGTCTCTCTCATAGAGTAAACGCTCATTAGGTAAGTGATTTCCCCTAAGAACTGTAGTTCCCAAAGAACCCCCTTCTTCGCGAAACGTCAAAACGTGCAAAGGTATGTGATTTTTCTCTGCAAGTTTGATAGCTCTTGGATGAAGCACTTTTACCTTTTCATCATTTATTAATTCAAGAACTTCTTGATAGTCGAGAACCGAATAGAGCTCAGCACTAGGATCTATCTTGGGATCTTTTGAAAAAATTCCTTGAACGTCTTTGTAAAATTCCACTTTTTTCGCCCTAAATGCGATAGCTAATGCGACTGCTGAGGTATCTGAACCTCCTCTGCCAAGCGTTGTGATCTCTCCTTGTAAAGAGACCCCCTGAAACCCAGCCACAATAGCAACATCTCCTTTATCTAAATATGGCAAAATCCTCTGGGCTCGCACATCGATGATCATAGCATTAGAATGCTCATCTGTTGTAATAATGCCCGCTTGTGAACCTGTAAAGCTTCTTGCCGAAATGCCGCGCTTATCAAGAGCGATAGCAAGTAATGCCATACTTACCCTCTCTCCTACTGAAACAAGCATATCGAGCTCTCGTAAAGGAGGATTAGGACTAACCCTGTTTGCTGTCGACAACAAATCATCTGTTGTTTTTCCCATGGCACTAACAACTACAATAACTTTTTTGAACTGATTCCGTTTCTCTGAAATGATATCAGCAACTTTCTCTAAATGTGGCAAATCCTGTAAAGCTTTGCCTCCAAATTTCAATACAATTGTTTCCATAACACCTTTATAAAGCGTTCATTTCGCTAGAAAAACTTACCACTTTCTCTTCTAAAAACAAAGTATTACCTCAACTTAGACGCTTTAAGCTCATACAAGCAACCTAAGCCCTAGCACAAGATAGGCTCTCTCAATAAAAAAGAATTGTATTAAGGATTAGTAAAATTAAAAAAAGGGGTAGTTCTATTTTAAGCAAACACCGTTTTCGAAGGTCAAAACACCCGAAATAAATGGGTTGCTTTTATTTTTTGAGACTTGGTACACTCTCCGTATCAACAAGAAATTCTTAGGAGAAACCCTTAACATGCCTACTAAACAACCTTACATTTGGATCGAACACGAAAGCAAAGTACTAGACGACGGAGCTTTTGATGAATCAGATATGAAATTCTTTCGCGCAGCGTTAGAAAATAAAGACACGAATTCCTCATCGGGTTCTCTTAATTCCATGGTGTCCGGCGAAATTTTGAAAGGCACTATCGTAGAAGTAACAAAAGATTTCGTCGTAGTAGACGTAGGTCTTAAATCTGAAGGTCTTATCCCTATCTCAGAATTTTCTGATCCTGAAGAAATCGTACTCGGAAGCGATGTAGAAGTTCTTCTTGATCAAACTGAAGGAGAAGGTGGACAGATCGTTCTTTCAAGAGAAAAAGCACGCAAACAGCGCCAGTGGGAATTCATCGTCAACCATTGCAAAGAAGGTTCTATCGTACAAGGAAAAATCATCCGCAAAGTTAAAGGCGGCTTGATGGTAGATATCAAAGGAATGGATGCATTCTTACCAGGATCTCAAGTAGACAACAAGAGAATCAAAAATCTCGACGATTACCTCGGAAGAACATTTGATGTGAAAATCCTCAAAATCAATCTCGAAAGAAAGAACATCGTTGTTTCTAGAAGAGAGATCCTTGAAGATGAAAGAGTATATCGCAAAGCAGAATTGCTAGAAGATATCCAAGTAGGCGATATCCGTACAGGTGTTGTAAAGAACATTACTGATTTCGGAGTATTCCTCGACCTAGACGGCATCGACGGATTGCTACACATCACAGATTTGACATGGAAAAGAATTAAGCACCCATCTGAGCTTGTAAACCTCGGTGATGAGCTTGAAGTGATGATCCTCAATATCGACAGAGAAAAAGGACGCGTTGCTCTAGGACTTAAACAAAAAGATACTAATCCATGGGACGAAATCGAAAAAAGATATCCTCCAGGAACACGTGTTCGCGGAAAAATCGTGAATCTCGTAGCTTACGGTGCATTCATTGAAATTGAACCAGGAATCGAAGGTCTTATCCACGTTTCAGAAATGTCATGGGTAAAGAACGTTACAGATCCTAGCCAAATCGTGAACAAAGGAGATCCTGTTGAAGCGATCGTTCTTTCAATCCAAAAAGATGAAGGAAAAATCTCTTTAGGGATCAAGCAAACTGAACGCAATCCTTGGGAAGATGTAGATGATAAATATCCTGTAGGAAAAAATGTGAACGTTGAAATCCGCAACCTTACCAATTATGGTGCGTTTGTTGAGTTAGAGCCAGGTGTAGATGGACTTATCCACATCTCTGACCTCAGCTGGATCAAGAAAGTTTCACACCCTTCAGAAGTACTAAAAAAAGGTGATAGAGTAGATGCTGTTGTTCTTTCAGTGGACAAAGAAAGCAAGAAAATCACTTTAGGCGTAAAGCAACTCACTTCTAACCCATGGGAAGGAATTGAGAAAACTATGCCGGTTGGCTCAATTGTTAAAGGGCATGTAACTAAAATTACCGCTTTCGGAGCTTTCATCGAGCTTGACAACGGAATCGAAGGTCTTGTCCACGTAACAGAGCTTTCAGACAGAGCTTTTAGCAAAGTAGAAGATATCGTTAAAATTGGCGCTGAAGTTCAAGCTAAAGTTATCAAGCTTGATCCTGAACACAAAAAGATCTCTTTATCGATCAAAGATCATGTTGTAGAAACAACACAAGTTAATAGAGATGATATTGTAGTCGGTAAATACAGAGGCGAAGAGGAAGACGATGAATAAAGAGCTACTGGCTATATTTGAATATCTCGAAAGAGAAAAAGGGATCAAAAGAGACTTCATCACTAAAGCGATAGAAGATGCTCTTGTGGTTGCTGCCAGAAAAGGCAATAAGCACATGAACAACGTCTCTGTGACTGTAGATCCTCGCTCAGGAACCATCACTGCGATCGCTGAAAAAGAGATCGTAGAGAAAGTAGAGTATCCTGACGAAGAAATCTCTTTAGAAGAAGCCAAACAACTCGACCCCTACTCCAAAGTGGGGGATTGGATCGACGTTATCGTCGATCCTCAACAGTTTGGTAGAATTGCTGCACAAACAGCAAGACAGGTGATTTCTCAAAAGCTCCGCGGAGCAGAAAGAGATGTCATTTATGAAGAGTACAGACACCGCGTTGGAGAGCTTATCTCCGGAACAGTGCGCAGAGTTACTAAAGGTCACACACTTGTTGTTGACCTAGGAAAAGTTGAAGCTTTACTACCAGGACGCTTTTACCCAAAAACAGAGCGATACCACATTGGCGATAAAGTCTTAGCTCTTCTCTATGAAGTACAAGACACCGAAAATGGTGGAGCTGAAGTCATTTTGACAAGATCTCACCCAGATTTCGTGATAGCACTATTTTCAGGAGAAGTTCCAGAGATTTCTGATGGAATCATCCATATTAAGAAAGCCGTCAGAGAAGCTGGATACAGAACTAAGATGGCAGTGTATACTTCAGATATGAAAATAGATGCTGTTGGCGCTTGCGTAGGTGTGCGTGGAAGCCGTGTAAAGAACATTATCAGAGAACTAGGTGGCGAAAAAATCGACATTCTTCCTTACTCTGAAGATCCTTCTGTACTGCTCAAAAACGCATTATCCCCTCTTGTTCCGAAGAAAGTTGATTTCTGCGATGAAACCAATACAGTAACTTTAATCGTAGAAGATGAAGACTATCCTGCAATTTTAGGGAAAAAAGGGATTAATGCCCGCCTAACAGGTGATCTCATCGGTGCAAGAATAGAAGTACACAAAGTAACAGAATATCAAAAAGAGATGGCAGCACTTCGCGAAACTATGGCTCAAGAAGAAGACTCCTCTCTTGATGAAGAAATTGATTCGATCTCAGAAATCAACCAATTGATCGTTGATAACTTGATTTCTTCAGGCTTCAATACGCCGAGAAAGATTTTCGCGAGCACGCCTCAGGAAATCGCTAAGTTGGCAGATATTAGCCTGCAAATGGTCGAAAGCATATTAGAACAGCTCAGCAAAAAATACAGGAAATAAGTTTTGGCAAAAAAGTTAAATCTACAGATTAAAAACGCGCAACTAGCAGAAGTCTTAAAAAAAGCAGCACCAAAGAAAACAGAAGAAAAACCTGTAGCTGCCGCTCCTGCTAAAGTAGAAGAAGCGCAACCTAAAATAGCACCAAAAGGAAGAACTGTTCCGACAAGTATTGCGGAAAAACAGTCCCCTCAAGCTATCAAACAAGAGCCTGCTTATAAGCCAAAGGCAAAGTCAGCACCGTCTGCTTATCTTGAGAAAAAAGCAAAAGAGGAAGCTGCCCAGCCTGCACCAGCCCCTGTTGAAGAGGTAAAAGAGCCGCAAAAGCCTCAAGAGCCACAAGTTCAGGTTGAACAAAAACCTGCGCCTACGCCTTCTTTTGTACAAGCTCCTGTTTCTGTAGAGCCAGAAGTTAAAGTAGCTGAGCCTGTCGTTGAGAAAAAAGAAGCGCCGGCCTTTCAAAAACAAGAAAGGCCTACGCCTTCTCAAGGTCCTAGACCCCACTCACCTCACCCGCACCACTCCCAGCATCGTCATGACAAAAACAAGACAGCAGCTCCCGCGCCACAAGCTGCGCCAGCTAGCACAGCCGCTGATGCTCGTCAAGACAAGACCGCTAAGAAGCCTGAATTTACCCCTCCTCGAGACATTAAAGATGTTAAGAGTGTAAAGAAACAAGCTTTCCAAAAGACTTTTGATTCTAGAGACCGTCACGGACTTCGCGCTGGAGAAGAAGAAGCTTGGAGAAGAAAGCGCAACGCTAAAGGGAAAAATT
>Ga0194118_10005917_pt1 | contig 12449 bp, 9 predicted proteins | sample TA2MahsurfametaG_2_FD_148662 | JGI IMG/M metagenome (GOLD analysis project Ga0194118, IMG submission 148662) | Freshwater microbial communities from Lake Tanganyika, Tanzania - TA2015013 Mahale N5 surface | ecosystem: Environmental > Aquatic > Freshwater > Lake | place: Tanzania: Lake Tanganyika...
GCTCGTTGGTGACTGAACCGTTAAATAAAAACAACGATAGCTAAACATGTAGAACTCTCTGTAGAGTGCTTACGGACGGGGGTTCGATTCCCCCCAGCTCCACCAATTTTAATTGCGGTATATTGTTTTTTCCAATAGGCGGGATAAAATAAGTTAAGAAGTATATTAGAAATTAAATATTATAGTTTTTCTCGATGACATTTAAATTCCTATGTTTCTCTGTAAAAGTTAGCCCTATTTTCCGCTAATTTTATAAATCCTGTAACGTTCATTCTCAAATACTATTGGCTGAGAAGATTTGTTCCTGTTGACATATTCGATCATATAGTCGTAAGTTCCTTCTTCAGTAGCTTTATTCTTTGCGCAACCCCAAATAAAGTCATCAAATATTTGGGAATTCAGAAATTGCCCCTTTAAGTAAAGTTGGTGTACATCAATGCAATAAGTTTTTTTTATTTCATTATTTAAATAGTTAGCGTATCGCGGCGCATAAGGAAGCAAACTAATTAAATCTAAATCAACAGAAATATGATTAGGCAATATTCTTCTTAGCTGCAGACTTGGCTCACTCAGTATACGCTTACCAGGTCCTACGTTTCTATGCAACCATTCAACCATAAATGTTGTTGAATTTTGCTCATTACTTCCAATTAAATATAAATTTTTTAAAAAATTGCTTAATCCCATATTGCGGTTTTGCCCAACAACGACGCTGCCCAATACTGAAAAGAGTAAAATCCATGCCGTCCATTTTGATAAATCTAAAAATCTTTTTAAAAGATAAAATATTCCAAGCAAAGCGATAAAAAAAACAGCATTAAGAATATATTGTAAGGCACTACTAAACGCCTTTGGATGTATACCAAAATCAACTATTCGAAGTGTGTTATATAAATACAATACTTTATTTGATGTAGGATTTCCTAATCGCTCAATTGGCAATAAATAATAAATTACTATCATTGTAAAAAATATTAATATCGAATAAATAACTACTTTTCTTAAACTGAGTTGTAACGTCGAATATAGGTAAAAAAGGACAGCAATCTGACAAATCATCATTGGCTTAAAGTAGCTATAAAATCCAGGTATGAACCTGTTAAAAAATAACGAAGCAAGGAAGAGGAACCCAATGTATCTTGAGCTATCACTCTGACTCGCTGCGATTTTAACAAATGAAATCACAATAATCATGTACATTAGAATAGAAAACCTAAGTGGAAGTGTCATTGCAAATAATAGGCTAATGTTGCCTTCAACTAGTATTGATGAAGCAACTAAGATTCCTATACCTAGAAATGCTACTTGGCAAATTGATTGTTTATGAAATTGATCAAAATATTTGTTTTTTGACAGCAATAAAAGTGCGACCAATTCACATAAATAAATAAATAAATAAATAAATCTTTCATTATCACTAAATTTTGTATGATAAAAAGCAACACTAGCCATTTCCCAATAATCTGATGTCAAATTTTTGGGAAATGGTTGCAGAACAAACTCATACAAACAAAAGAAGCATCCGATCAGAATCGGGTAGAGAAAAAATAAATAATTAACAGGAAGCTTTCTAAAAAATATAGCCCATTTGGACTCCGAGTCTATTTTTTTATAATTTATCAGCGCCAATACTAATGGCACTGGAAGCCATAATATTGCAGTTGTAGGATGAAGCATTAAATGAAAAATCAGCACAAAGCCTAATATGGAATATTTTTTTAGGCCTGCTAACCCCAATTCCAAGAGAAATAGACTTGCAGCGGTATTTCCAGTAATAAATCCAGTTGTTATAAAGCTATAAATTGGTTCGTTGTTTCCATTGATAAATAAAAATGCCACCAATAATAATAGACAGACTTTTTTATCCCTTATTAAAGAGTAGGCAAAAACCGCAGCACCCATGTTTTGAATTATCAAAAATAAGCCTGTAATCGTTGATTCTATAAAAACTCGACTAAAACCATATTTGAGCATCAATTTTGCTGCCCTAGGTGCAAGCGTCAAATTGCTTTGGATTAACTCTTTATACATAGGATGGAGGTGCTTAGCTCCGTCAAGTCCTTGCACCGCATAATTCATAAAGTCATTTAACCTATTTACTGCATCATTCTCAACTGGTGAAACTAACCCTCCAAATGCAATCAGCGTATAAATTGATGCAATGACTGCGGTGACTAGTATAATTAATAAATCCTTGGTTACTTTATTGCTCATTATTTTTACTTTCTAATTGGTGATAATCTGAATTTTTTAATAAAAGAATTAATGAGTTGGGGTATTTGACTTCTAGTAATATGATACGTAACGAAAATTAAAAAAATCATTAGAAGTTATCACATACTTATTTTCATAAAACTTTAAGAAATTAATGCTCAAATAATTCTTAGACCAACTTATGATAATAAATTTGAAGCGACTTTGATTCATAGCTAAGCGCATAAACCAATTAGCCCGTTGTTTTGATCGGTTTTTCATTGAGTTTGGCGAAAAAAATATACCAATTTGTATAATCTTAGTATTTTGATTTGACTATTTTATGGTGGTGGCAATATCAAGAAATGGAAGCAAAGACAAAAAGTTTGCGACCAAAATAACCACCAATCATTATAACGAAGCCAGCGATCAGCTTTCCTAATAAGGGATAAACTTCAACATATGTCAGCCAGAGATGCATAACCACCCAGGTTAATAATATGCCCGCCAAAACAAGAATCGCGAAAGAAATTATCGAGCGAGATGAATGTTTGTATCCGCGTGCGAAAATAAGCGAAGAGAAATAATAATTGACGATATTAGACAATAAGAATGACAAAATAGCAGCTGGTATTGTTGGGATGTAAAAGCTCAAGAGGACTATAAATAGGAGGATATCAATGGAAGAACAGAGTATCCCTATACCCAAATATGCAATAACTTTTTGATAAGAAGCTATTAATCTTCGAATATTCAGAAAGGTTATCCTGTTATTTATTAACATACTTCTCATTAGAGCCAGATTCATCTAAAACTGAACCTGACTCATAAATATCCCTCAGGGCAAAGTTAACCATAGACTCTCTATTAGCACGAGAATGATGATAAAGGAAAAAGTCACAAACAAAACCAGTAACTAAAATAATGATACCAGTTAGCATTGTTGTGAGCGATATATTCAACAAGGGACGCGCAACTAAGTACATACCGCCTATATCGAATAAAAATAAGATATGCATAAAAAGAAAGTATGCCAAAATTACAGCGCTTGGTATGATAAAAAATAAGGCAATAATTCCAAAAAAATGCAGTGGTGAATAACCGAACTTAACTAGAAATAAAACAGATAGAAAATCAAACAAGCCCTCATAACGAAGCGTTCTATACTTTGATGTCCCGAACTTACGTTCGTTATTCTTTACCACTACCTCACCTACACGATACCCCATAAGATGAGCCTGCATTGGTAAAAAACGGTGAAAATGTCCATAAATGTTCAATCTATCAGCGAGAGATTTTCGATATATTTTAAATCCACAATTTTGATCTTTGACTTCTATTCCCGAGAAAATATGAATAATCTTGTTGTAAATGAATGACCCAAAACGTCTTGATTTAGTATCATGCCGATCTTTGCGCCAGCCAGAAACAAGGTCAAAATTTTTGTGTTGTAATGCATTAAGAAGTAAAGGAATATCTTCTGGATTATCTTGTAAGTCCGCGTCCATCGTAACAATAAACTCTCCTTGTGCATGTAAGAATCCTGTCATGAGAGCTAACGATTTTCCAAAGTTTGTTCGTAAACTAGCAATACGAATAGATGGATAATCTTTTCTAATTCTAAGGGCTTCTTCCAAAGAGCCATCCGTAGATCCATCGTCAACAAAAAGAATCTCAAATTTCTTATCAAAATTTATGCCTGAGAGAGTATGATGAATCCTATCAACCAATTCTCGCAAACTTTCTCTTTCGTTAAAAACAGGCACAACAATACTTATAGTTAAATTTTGTTTTTGAAGCATGATGGATAATTATTAGTTACTAGAATGTTAAGTTAGGTATTTAAAGTATGCGAACCTATTAATTTGTTAAGACTAAGTATAAGAAAGATACCATTAATCTTATTGTGTGAATATATTTTTTTATATTAATTATATGTTTCTAGAATATGTATAAATTATGAACTCCATCATATCAGCATGAGGCTTCTTCACAGATTTAAACAAATTATGTACATAGATAAATTTATAAATTACTCCTGCAAAAGTAATTTGAATTACAAGAACTCGTTCACCTATTTGAAGAATATTTGTAGTGGGTTTATTTTTAATGACAATAAAAATTTTCTAATTTATGACCAAGCGTTAGTGGGAAAATGTTTCTGTAACTATTTAATTAAAGGTACCGGGACCTTTCAGACTCAAGATAAGATTTTTTTTGAAAATGAATGGTGCCAAGTTTATCGCCGCTGCAGTTACAGGGGTTAGCTTACCATGTGTGGAATTTTTGGTTGGATCACTACGGGACGTCCCTTATCTGTCGAAAATCTCTCTCAAGCGCGACTAGCAACAAAAAAATTATCTCATCGCGGTCCAGATCATCAAGGAGAATGGCACTATAAGCACATATTTATGGGCCATCGGCGTTTAAGTATTATTGATTTATCAGATGCCGCGCACCAGCCATTCGTTCACCCTGTTACAGGTGATGTCTTAATATTCAACGGTGAGATTTATAACTACATTGAACTTCGTGATGAATTAAAATTATTAGGCCATATTTTTCAAACTGATTCTGATACCGAAGTTTTATTGGCAGCTCTAATCCAATGGGATTTTCAAGCCTTAACCAAAATAGATGGCATGTTTGCTGGTGCTTGGCATCAAAAATCAACTAACCGCCATATCTTATTTCGTGATCCTCTTGGACAAAAGCCTCTTTATTTGGCTAAGGCAAGTGAAGGCTGGATTTATTCTTCAGAATTAAGATCTATCCTCTCATTGCCCAGTCATAAATGGAAACTAAACCGAAATAACTTTATACGTTTTCTATTCAACAGTTACTATGGGGGGACCGATACGCCGATTGAGGGAGTAGAAAAAATTGCTCCTGGCTCTATAGTTGAGATCACACAATCAAATTTGAAAATTCATCCCTACTGGAACAATCGTCCAGGATCTTCTTTGATATCCCTACAATCAGATCAAGAAGCTTTAGATCAAACGGAAGAACTGCTTCGTCAGTCCTGCCGGCGAACTATGCGATCAGATGTACCATATGGTGTTTTCTTGAGTGGCGGCTTAGATAGCGCGCTCATTTTTGATTTTTGCCGTGAGTATGATCAAAATGTTCAAACTTTTAACGTAGCAATGAGTGAAAATGATTTTGATGAATCAAGCAAAGCCAAAATTGTTTGTACAACATTAGGAGCAACACAACCTCAAGTCTTTACTATGGATCAAAATCATATCCAATCAAATCTTGCTGCACTATTACAGTTGAGTGATGAGCCACATGGTGATCCTGGATATGTGAACTCGTACTTTTTAACAAAATCCGTCAAACCTTTTATCAAAGTTGGTATTGCTGGAGATGGGGGTGATGAACTTTTTGCAGGTTACGAACCCTTCTCCGCTGCAGCGCCTGCTTGGTGGTTTAAAAAACTACCTTTTCTTGCATCAATAGGACGTCTGCTTTTGCCTTTATTACCAGAGACAGATTCTTATGCAGGGGTAAAATTTAAAGCTCGTGCATTTTTACAAGGGTTCCCGGCTCAATCTGCACTGCGCTTACCTTTATGGTTAGGGACAATGGATCCAAAAAATTTAGCAAATTTATGTTTACATTCCCAAGAAAATTTTTTCACTTGTACGGGGGAGTCAGATAGTTTACTTTCCCCCTATCATAATCTATCCAAAGATTCTCAAGAAATGTCTGAGATTAACCAATATTTAAATTTCTATCAACAAATCTTCTTACCAGAATTTGTTTGTATGCACATGGACCGAGCATCTATGCTCAACAGTCTTGAAGTGCGCGCCCCATTTCTATCCCCTGATCTTATTCGTTTTGCGAATAGCCTGCCCAATCAATATAAAATTCGGAATGGTACAAAAAAATGGATTTTACGGGCACTTGCTAAACGTCGCGGCTTACCCACAATGATTACCTCACAGCGTAAGCAAGGATTCACATTTCCTATTGCACGCTGGCTAAAAGGACCATTAAAAAATCAATTAGATGAAATGATATGGCATAGCGATTGGGAAAAAGATAATCTGGTTGATCAAAATTATGTACGTCATCTTTATGATGAACATATGAATGGACGAGCAAATAATTATCGAATTCTATATAATCTCATGGTGTTTAGAGCGTGGCGAAATCAATTTCCGAATGTTAAAGTCTGATCAAAGTGAAGCAGATACTCGCTAGCCTCGATCAAAATGTTGTAATTGAAGGTGATTTGTTTAAACCGGATCGCATGCGTCATTTGATTGAATATGCCCAAAAAGGCGGTACCATTCGTGGATCAGGATTATCTTATGTCGCAGCTGGCCTTAGCCATTCCGGACAAAATATTTCAACAGAATTTTTTAATCGAATTGTTGATTTTGATGAACACAAACAATATCTAAAAGTCGAGGCGGGCTGCACTTTAGGTCGAATCTTCGAATTTTTAACACCTAAAAATTTACAACTCCCAGTCCAGCCAGGATATCCCGCTATCACAATAGGTGGATGTGTGGCTGGAAATGTTCATGGAAAGAATCATAACAAAGACGGTGTATTTGGCCAGCATATTTTAGAATTAACCTTATTCCATCCCTCTCATGGAACAATTATTTGCTCTCCCTCACGCCATAGCGATATTTTCGATCTTACAATTGGCGGCTTCGGATTAACAGGCCTTATTATTGACGTTACACTAAAATTAAAGCCCTTAGCAAATCGTGAGATGCACATCTCAAATATGACGGCTCAAAGTTTGTTTGATGGATATGAAAAAATACTATCCATCAAACAGACAGCAGATATGGCGCTTGGATGGTTTGATTTATCAAATCCCCAATCAAAAAATCTAGGGAAAGGTTTTATTATGCATGGTCAATATTCATTTCATAATGAAAATAAATCGGACAACGAAAAAATCTTACCCTCACTAAACTCATCGCCCTCAAAGCGTTACAAATTTTCCCTGATTAATTCGTATACATTACCAATTATTAACTTTCTTTATCGTCATAAAAATATTTATTGGACTAGAAAACAAACTTTCAATCTAGAAAAAATGTTATTTCCTGCCTATGGCAAAGAGGCTTATTTCCTTGGGTTTGGTAAAAGTGGATTTATTGAACAACAAAACCTCATTCCTTTTGATCAAGTTGAGAGCTATTTAAAAGAATTTATAATCTGCTTAAAGAAACATAATATTCCAGTTGCCCTGACCACGATGAAATTATTTGATAACGGAAAAGAAAAATTTTTATCTTATGACGGCAGTGGTCTTAGCTTTACTATAGATATTTTTAATAACCTTGCTTCACAAGATTTCCTATCCGATTTAGATAAACTTAACTGTAGGGTTGGTGCAAAGACCTCCATCCTAAAGGATAGTCGCTTACCAACAAAAATTATTCAGTATCAATATAAAGAATATGACACCTTTAAAAGAGAACTTCTTGCGTTCGATCCAAAAAGACTTTTTCAGTCTGAACTTTCTCTGAGAATAGGTTTATGAAACCGCACAGCATTATTATTGGAGCTTCAGCTGGTTTAGGCCGAGCTTTAGCCGAAGAGCTAGCTGCTCGAGGGCATAGTTTATTCTTAATCTCTTCTGATATAGAAGATTTGCAACCACTGGCTCAAGATTTACGTATTCGCTTTAATATTAAAGTCTTTATATCTTCTGTAGATTTAAAAAATTTCTATGTTCATGAGCTCTATGCAGACATTTGCAATCAAATTGGCGAGGTAAATAACTTGTTTTTAATTGCGGGTAGAAGTGATCCACTTAAAGACTCTGGCTTTATTGATGATCATTTTCTCAATCACCTAATAACAACGAATTTTCTGTCTATATGCCAAATTGTAAACATCTTCTTGCCTGCTTTATCCATGAATCAATCTTATAATCTGGTTGGTATTGGCTCGGTCGCTGGGGTACGTGGGCGACAAAAAAATATGATTTATGCAGCCTCAAAACGAGGCCTCGAAACTTATTTTGAATCTTGCCGACATTGGCTCACTCGCCAAAATGGTGCAAAAGTGCAATTTTATCGTCTTGGCATCATGAACACATCAATGGCTCAATCGGGCGGCCCATTTCCAATGGCAGATCCGCACGTAATTGCGAGAACTATAGCAAATAATCTAGGTAAGGATTTAGGTACTACTTGTCTTCCTAGCTGGTGGAAATTAATAATGCTTATTATTCAAAACCTTCCATGGCTCATTTTTAAAAAATTGAATATCTAGTCATAATGAACGATTATCTCTTTCAATCAGAATTTGTTGCGAAAAACGCTTGGCGACTTCTCGCGCTTCAGGATTCCGATGTTTCCTCTCCAAGTTATGGATGTTTTCATTATAGTTTTTGGCGCGATAAAACATCCGAGTTTCCTGATGCTCGCTTTCAAGAGGCAGGAGCAACTCTTGGAATATTGTCAATACCAGCCCAAGAAGAACTTCGTTGTGCTTGCAACGCTCATGATTCTCAATCTCTCTACCAAGCTTTTCGCGCAGGCCTTATAAACTTATCACGTCAGCAATATCCCGAAGGATGTTTTGATGAATGGTATAAAGGCGAACGTGGAATTGCTGCTACAGAATTCACTGCGATTGCTTATGGCCTAGCGGCCTATTTGATGGGGGATCATCTTCAACTCGAAGATCGTGAGCGATTGCAAGACGTTTTGAAAAAATCGGGCCGGTGGTTGTCTACCCGCACTGATAAAATTAAATCCAATCATCAAGCGGCTATAGGCGCGGCTTTGGCTCTGATTGGGCATGTAACCCAAGATAAATTTTATACTCAGGCTGCACGCATAGCTATTGATGACATGTTGTCCCGCCAACAACCCGAGGGATGGTTTCCAGAAATTGGCGGCATGGATTTGGGATATTGCAGCGTGCTTCTGGATTACACTATGATTTATACCCATATAACTGGTGACACGGTAACTGTTCCCGCAATGCGGCGACTATTTAATTTTATGCTGCCGCACCTTCACCCTGATGGCACGATTGACCCCCAATCAGGGATCTGCCTTAATCCATATGTCAGCAGATTAGGGACTGGTCTTTTATCAAATTATGATGATAAAGCAGCTTCTTTTGTAAAATTACTACGCCAATTTACGCCTGGCCAGAATGGCTTATTATCCAATTTAGCCGACGACCTTAGATTCTGCCGTTGGTCCCATCTTCCTTTAGTTGTATTATTATTAGAAAATTCCTTCACCACTTATAATGAAACAATTGATCATTTTTATCCGCAAGGATGGACACTTCGTAAAGATTCACTTTTAGCTACATACCACAAAAATAATATACATATATTCTTTTCTGCTGCTGGGGGTGGTTCAATTTATCTTTATCAAGAAAGATACCAAATTGGATCAGAATTATCCGTAACAATACAGGATGATAATTCATCCTGGACTACCAATGGGTATGATACAAAACGAAAAATTAAGTTGACGAATAACTCCCTTCTTTTTTCAACATCCCTGACTAAAGCAAATTATTACTTTCCAGGTTTTCTGTCTCGTCTAGCACTCAGACTAGGTTGTGTTTTTCCCTGGTCGTCTCGCTTGCTGCGACATATTATCGATAAAATAAGATTAAAGTCTCGATCAGCCATAAATCAATCAGCTGCTCCTGTAAGCATGGAGAAAACTATTTACAATTTATCACGTACTCTAAAAATCAGTCGTGATGTGATAACTATTATCGACAAGATTGATGGGCCAGATGTTAACGATAAAGACATTTTATGGCATCGTAATGAGGCAAATCCCCCAGCAGAAATTTCAAGAGATAAAAAATTTAATAGGTCGACTATTCGTTATATAGTCATTAAATAACTTATGATTCAGAGATAATTATTTTATCTGGCTTCAGTTTACTCAATTTAAATGGTGGCATAAAAAAGATTTAGTTAAAAAATACCCTCTTAAATTTTTTTAAAAAATAAAAGCTTTTAAAGCCTTAAATTTTAGTCGTAATGATAAAATTGCCATGTGACTATTCTTGTGACAGGTGCTGCAGGTTTTATTGGATCTAACTTTGTATTAGATTGGTTGGATCAATCAAACGAAGATGTTGTTTCTTTAGATTTATTAACTTATGCGGGAAACTTAGAAAATTTATCTTCTTTAGATAACAACCCCCACCATCACTTTGTAGAAGGTAATATTGGCGATCGTAATTTAGTTTTAAATCTCTTAAAAAAATACCAGATAAGAGCGATTCTGAATTTCGCAGCTGAGAGTCATGTGGATCGATCAATTCACGAAGCAAAAAATTTTATTGAGACCAATATTGTAGGCACTTATAACTTGCTTGAATCGGCAAGATATTATTGGAATGATTTAGATCAAAATTTAAAACAAGATTTTCGTTTTTTACATATATCCTCAGATGAAGTTTATGGATCACTTAGTTTATCTGATCATCCATCAAGCGAAAAAGATCCATATAAACCTAATAGCCCATATAGTGCCAGTAAGGCCTCAAGCGATCATTTAGTCCGCGCGTGGTTTCAGACTTATACGTTACCAGTTTTTACAGTGAACTCCGCTAATAATTATGGCCCATACCAATTTCCTGAAAAATTGATTCCTTTATGTATTTTGAATGCTTTACACGACAAATCTTTACCTATTTATGGCGATGGCAAACAGATTCGTGATTGGCTTTATGTGAAAGATCATTGTACTGCCATTCGTGAAATTTTAAAGCAAGGTCAAATTGGTGAAACTTATAACGTCGGCGGATGGAACGAAAAAACAAATTTAGAAGTCATTGAAAATTTATGCGCGATCTTAGATGAATTAAAACCAAAATCGGATGGTAAAAGTTATCGTGATCAAATTATTTTCCTGAAAGACAGGCCCGGCCACGATAAACGATATGCGATTGACGCTTCAAAATTAAGAAGCGAAATTAACTGGCAACCCCAAGAAAGTTTTGAGACAGGACTTCGCAAAACAGTTTTTTGGTATTTAGAAAATAAAACCTGGATGAATCATGTTGTGTCGGGTGAGTATCAGGACTGGATTCAAAAACAGTATCCATGAAAATCTTACTCACAGGCAAGGATGGCCAGGTAGGCTTCGCACTGCATAAAAAATTAACACCGTTAGGGGAGGTGATTGCGACTGGTCGTATAGAGCTTAATCTAGAAAATGCTGACGCAATTAAAGCATTCATTGAAAAAATTAAACCCGATATTATTATTAATGCTGCGGCTTATACGGACGTTGATAAGGCAGAGACAGAAATTGATTTGGCTCATAAAATAAATACAGTAGCTCCTAGGGTTTTAGCAGAAAAAGCATCTCAACTTAATATTCCCATCATTCATTTTTCAACGGACTATGTATTTGATGGTTTAAAAAATAAACCCTATGTAGAAACCGATCAAGTCAATCCTCAATCTGTTTATGGTGAGACAAAATGGGAGGGCGAAGAAGCGGTTCGTCAATACAAGAAACATATCATCTTAAGAACAAGCTGGGTATTTAGTAGCCGTGAACAGAATTTTTTAAAAACTATATTGAAGCTTATTCAGGAAAATTCATCTTTAAATATTGTAAGCGACCAAAAAGGAACGCCAACCTCAGCTGATTCGATAGCAGATGTAACTTATAAAATTGTAAAAACTATTTTAAATCAACCTAGCTTTAAAAATTTTGGGACATACCATCTCGCGCTTGAAGGTGAAACTAACTGGTATCAGTACGCATGTTTTATTGCTGATGAAGCAATGCGTTTGGGACTAAAAACAATAATGACATCCCAGGATATTAAATCGATTCCAAGTGATGCATATCCAACAACGGTGAAGCGCCCAACAAATTCTAGACTTGATACGAAAAAAATTGAAAAGACCTTCATGCTAGAATTGCCGCACTGGGAAGCGGAGGTTGAAGCTACACTTCGAGCTGCTAAGATTGATAATTAAAACCCAATACGCTCATGGTATGCAAGGTTTTAAATATTAAACTGCCTAAACATTCAAGCGTCCATTTATTGTTTAAATATTTTTTGGTCAAATATTTTAATCAGCTGAACTATCTTCTTAATACAATTTATTGAGTTAATATATCTAGACTATGAAAATCTTAGTTACTGGCTCCGCTGGTTTTATTGGTTCAGCAGTTACATTGCAACTTCTTGCACGTGGTGACGAGGTCGTTGGCATAGATAATCATAACAACTATTACGACCCTGCCATCAAAGAAGCACGA
>Ga0194118_10005919_pt1 | contig 12444 bp, 14 predicted proteins | sample TA2MahsurfametaG_2_FD_148662 | JGI IMG/M metagenome (GOLD analysis project Ga0194118, IMG submission 148662) | Freshwater microbial communities from Lake Tanganyika, Tanzania - TA2015013 Mahale N5 surface | ecosystem: Environmental > Aquatic > Freshwater > Lake | place: Tanzania: Lake...
CAAGTGCTGTTAAAACTACATCTACTTGAGAAGATTCCACTACCTGACATAAAGCGTCATGACCAGTATACACATGTATGTCTTCGTGTCGTAAGGCATCTCTCACTTTCTGATAAAGCGACTCCTCAGAAATAACAACGGTATTAGGTTTGTATTTGAGCGCTTGTTCAATTAATAAATCCACATTCCTTCCCGCAGTTATAACCTCCAACTCAAAATGTTCTGGGTAGAGAGAGATTACTTCAAGGGCTTGCGTACCAATTGAACCAGTTGAGCCGAGAATAGCAATACCTTTTTTAGTAGTCATACGATTTTAAACAGATTATCAATTAAAAGGTTGAATAGTATCTTTGTACAGCAGTATTACCCCATTACTCCACCGTAGAGAAAAACTCTACATTGGTTAATACTGATACTGTCATAGGTAACCATATTAGTTCTGACAAAGTTAAAAATAATAATCGGTCATATTATCTAACTTTAGAGGTTAGGATTACTTCCTCCAACTTGTGGTTACCACACTACAGTGATTATCAGATGGAGTTGTATTCCATTATTTCAGATCTATATGAAAATCAGAACATGACCTTCAAACAGATAAGTGATTATCTAATTGATAAGGGTTATAAGACTCCAAGAGGACATCAATTCAGTCATAAACATACATGGAGTATTTACACCAAAAAGAATAGGTCAGATCAAAGGTTTGGTAGGTCATATCAACCCGATATAATAGATATGGGATTAGATATAATAAACTCTTATCCTGTATAATTACACCTTATTATATATACCCTCCCTCCGTCTGGGGGGTATCGTATCCTCCCTTTCCTACCCTCCCACTATTGACGGGTTATATAGGATGAGGTGATGTTTTCCGTGAAATTTCCCGGGTACTTTTTTGTGTGAAATATGGAGACTAGTCAATGTTTTCTTTCATTAATGCTGTGTAATCAACTGATTTTCAGATTTAGTACTTATAATGAGGCACACATATTTCTTGTTACAGATGAGGTTTTAAACGTTATAAGTATGGTTAAATCACAAGACTATGACCCCAATCGAATTATCTAAATCCTTAATCGGAAAGGTAAGTACTGAAGAGAGGTACTTTAGAATAATCGTTTCAAATCTGATAAAGGATCAGAGTCTAAGGATCCTATATAGGGAGAAAACATTTTCCATCTACCTAATAACTAAAATGGGTGAAGATGAAGGGTCTGATATGTATTTATATTTGATGAGACGTAGGGATGAGTACATGATAACTGTTGAAAGACTAATTATGAATCAATTACAGATGACCTAATAACTTCTTTACCTTCTGAATGGTACTGTAACTACATCCCATAATCTTTGTAATTTCTTGTTGTGAATAACCAGAATTTAGATATTCAATTACCTTCTTTATTCTTGGTTTGGAGAGGAATTTATCTTTTGTTTCAACTGATTGTACTGTACGACCTTTATATTTTCCTTTAAGTCTGGCAACAAGAATACCTTCCTTTTGTCGTTCAGAAATCATTTCCTTTTCAAATTTGGACATGGTGGAGAGAATGGATATCATCAGTTCAGAAAATATATCTGGTCTACCAGTATCATCAAGGTTTCTTAGATTAGGATTTCTACATTCTATGGTTACTCCTTGTTCAGTTAAATCCTTCCAAACTTGGAGTACATCAATAGTAGAACGTCCTAATCTATCAATTGAATGTACCGTTATTTGTTTAAGTTGACCGTTATCAATCATTTTTTTAACCTGAGAACCTTTTGGTCTATCCCATAATGGGATTAGTCCAGAACACTTATCGACAAATACATAATCAAATCCAACGGTATCTTGAACTTGTCTGTCTTCTTGTTGGGATGTACTGGATACTCTGGAATAAAGGACTTTCATACTACTATTTTTAAGTGATACACTAATAACTCTATAATCGTAGAATGTAACAGGGATCCAGAGAAAATAAATTCTACTGTTAGGACTATACCCTTGATTAGTATTGACTGGTTATAATGGGGAATAGATTAAATGAAATAAATAATATTAAAGTTATCGACAAATGGCAACAGGTTTTGAAGAGATTGTTACTATTTCTGAATTTATCCGTTATCTATCACATGAAATACGTTATCATTTTTATTACCATTACCATTCTTTTTGGGTGTCACGCCGAAAAAACGGTTGAACTGGCGAATGGTCAATGTATAACTGAATATCAATATGAAAAACGTTTGAAAAAGGCGTATCGGGAAACAATGAGAGAAATGTCTAAAGAAGATCGAAAAATTATGAAGGGAATAAATTTCAACGTGGAAACTTCTGAAGAATAAAAAAAGGTGTAAGTTTCACTCACACCTTTATAAATTCCCAAGGAAGAATAGTTAAAAACCTTGAAAATCATTTATCTTTTATCACTTTAAAACTTCCAAAATTTTCGAGGTGGTTTTTGTTATCAAAACAATGAATCACTGGAAATTTTGGATTAATTCCACGTTCTTGAAGAAATGAAATTCTCGCAGTGTTATATTGAAAAAGTAAGTAATTGAGTTTCCTAGTTAGACCAAAAATTCCATAAGTCATATTGATAAAATCCATTGGATTATAATAAAAATTAACGAATTGTTCCTTAGTGAAATCTCTTGTTATATTTTTCATTATTCCTAAAAATTGGGACTGGTAATACTCCACCTCAATTTCATCCATTTTTGAAGGTGGATTAAAAAGATATTTTTCTATATATGTTTCAAATATCTCTTTATTTATTTTTGGGTATTTTTTCCTCATATTACTCTACTATTGACTCTCTTAATTTTACCTTTAATTCAACGATTATCTTCATTCCTGTGTCAATTGATTTATGTTTTTTATCAACAAGGAAATAATTCCCCAATTCTAATTGACCGCCAAAAACTTGGAACTCGTTTCCCATCTCAGTTGGATATTTCTTTAAGAAATCATGTCCGTTTGATCCGTTAAAACGTAATTTTTGACTATCAATGAATCCTTCAATTTCATTAGTTATTTGATCATATAATTTAACACCGTCGATTATATAACCTTCTTCAGTCTTGTATATTACATTAGATTTTCTCAAACTATTTCTTTTTTAATAAATATCTTAAAATGAAAAATGTTACCGAATAAAATAAATTTCGTTAAGAATGCATGAGATACTTACTCTCCATTTATTTTTTCTTACATGTTTTTTCTGTTACATATAGTCAAGGAAAATATGATTTCGATATTCCCGCAAGGGCAAAGTCAAATGAATGTGTATATGAATGGTTCATCGAGCAATTGGACGATGTTAGTGACTCTCTTGTCAATCAAATATTTCAATCGATAGGTGTATCTACAGATAGTATCCAATGGATGTATCCTACTGACTTATTCGATATTTGTCACGAAAAGGGTTGGGACTACTACTCTCGAAAAGTTTATTTTGTGAACGATAGAGATAAACAAATTGAATGTATGCAAAAAAATATTAGTGAAAATAAATTACCACACAGTTTGTTTAATCTATCTTATTTCTACAAAGATGGTATAACAACTTTGGTTCTAGTTGAATATTATTAATTCTATCGTGAAATGAAATTTATCACCTCCATTTTCCTTCTGATCTCTGCACCTTTTTCTCATAGTCAGAATATTGATACTGATGAACAGGCAATTTTTTGGACTGGATATCCTGTGATATGTTATCCACCTTTGGATTATGATTTCTCTGATAAATCGAATAAAGGAAAAGTAAATGATAAGGGTTTTATTATACAATGTTATATCCCGTTGAGATACCGTTCAACAGTGTTACCAAACATCAGGCACCCAAGGAGGAACAGAGATGAAGTCGGTATTCCACAGAAAAACACTTATTACTACAAAGTTAACTTTAAAAAAAAGATAATTCAACTTTTTGATTGTGAGACACTAATTGAAACCTTCTACATAAATGATTTTACCAAAAACAAAAAGGAATTCAATATTTATGGTTTTGGAGAAAATGGTGAAATAACTATCTTTTTGAAAGGTAGAAAAAGACCTACATTTCGTTTGGTGAAATTTGATGAGCAGGGAGAACTTGATGAAGTCTTGGTTCACAAGAAGATTAGAATATTTAAAATCAAATAGGTATGAAAAATTCAATACGTATTTTTTTACAATTCTTAGATTTATTTATCACCACCAAAAATACCGAGATAATTTTTTTCTTTATTTTTTAAATTTGAGAATAAATTATCAGAATTATAACCGAACAGCAGCTGAAATTGATTATATTCAGATGTATTTTCATTGCAATTCCCTAATAAATTTTGTTTAGGATCAAATGGATTTAATTTATCAAATTCACGAACAATGTTATTATCATTATAATCTTTAATATCGTAATCTTGAAATAAAAAATTAACATCAATAAAAATTTTTGAAAGTTCTATTGTTCCTGGATTGTAATTACCAAAATCAATTTTGTTTAGTAACAATTCAGTTTGAACTGCATTTAGTTTTCCATCACGCTGGGACATTAATATATCTTCAATAGATTCTTTTGCAGATTCATTTTCTTTACCCGAAGGATATATGAATAATGGATTGTCAATTAATCTTTTTATTTGGTAGTACTTGTGAAAATATCTAATACCATTGTTTTTATCTTTTAATTTCATCGTCAGTACTATTGTATCATTTTTGAATATATATTTTGGCTTAAAAATATTTATCACATACAAATCATTGTTTAATAGTTGTAATGGTTTTAAAGCATTGATACCGCAATAACCATCACTTTGCCCATTACAGCCTTCTGATTTGTAAAATCCAGCTTTATTATCTTTGACGAAGAAAACACTTCCAATCCAATTATTCATGTTATATTTTGTTAATCCTTCCATAGTGGAAATCTCAGGAAAATATTCACTTCCAAATTCAATTGGACCCTTTATATTCTTGCTGGAGAGTTTTTTGTCATTTTTTATTATATACTCCCAATTAATTTCATTTTTTTCGAAATTAATCTCTTGTCTAGTGTCAAAATAAGATTGTGAATTATTTCCCTGTATTTGAGATGTTACCAACTCATTTTTCTCAATTAAATTTTGAAAAATATTATATTTATAAATGGTATTAAAAAGAAAGTGTTGTTCTAAATCAATTTTTGCTGCCTTGTAAAATTGACCATTTGAATAAACGAAATAATTAGTTAGTCCCTTTTCTTTTATCTTTTTCCAATCTTCAAAAATTTCTATATAAAATTCCTTCCAAGTTTTTTGGATTTGTTCATTCCAAACATATTTAAAAACTACATTTTTATTTAGTTTAGATATATATTCTTTTCTACTTACATTAGGAAAATAATTTTCTAAACTCGTTCTTTTATATTTTTCGAATTCATCAAAATCAAAAGTATTATAACCAAAATTTTTGAAGCATAAATTAATTAGTATTAATGATATAAACTTTTTATCATTTATTTGATGTATCTTATTAAGAAAATAATTTTCATCTGAAATTTTAGAACAAATATTTTGTAAATCGTAAAATTCATCATTTATTTCTTGAATTACATCCTTTATGTAATGTGGCTTTAACAAAAATCCACTTTTATAAAATCCATCTCTATTCAATTCATATAATTTTTTATATTCTTCACTTTCAAATTTGTGAAATACTCCTAAATAAGAATAAAAAGAAGATTTGCTTTCATTGTAAATTAATAGAGCTTCAGCTAAAGAATTTAGATTATTGTTTGAACTTATTTGTTTAATTGCACTCAAACTTGAAGAAATTAACATGTTTATTAATTCGATCTTTTTTTCAATTACCCCATTTTCTTTAATTTTAATAATAGAATCGTTATAGCTATTTAAAAAATTATTAACACTGTCAATTGTTTGTTTTTCATTTGCATAAGCAAGTTGAGTTTTATAATAAACATCATTGTGAGAAAATTGCAGATTCTGTGTTTTATCGGATTTCTTGACCTTCCAAATATTACCATTTGCCAAATCAATTATAAGTGATGGGGAAAGATAAAGTGTTATTGCTCCCAAAAGATCTAATGAAAAAATAACTGGTCTTAATTTCCTTCCAATAACAATTGTGTCAGGGTTGTAATACGGGTGACTAATTACTAATGTCCTTCTTTTCTTTGAAAATTGATTTTTGATAAAATTGTAATCATCAAATGAATTATAAGAGAAAGTTGGGGTTTTAAAACTTCTAGATTCTCCTTTAAGATTTTTTACAGTTATCTTATTATTGTCATTTATTTCGGTAGGATTAATATTTGTATTAATTCTAACTGTCGATATTTCTGAAGGTGTTAACTTCTTCATGCCACAACTCGATAGAACTATGACAAATGAAACAATAGAAATTTTAAACATTTTCATTTCAATAATTTTTTAATCTTTGAGACACTCTTGTACTTTACCATCAATCTTGAATTCATTTTTTCTCGATGCTTCATTTGATTTGTAGATAACCCACACATCACCATCTCCAGTCCATATATTCTTGCCTCCTGAAACTTGAGTGTTTTTTACACTTCCGTTGTGGTAAATTTCCATATTACCAACAACATTTATTTTAGTTGGTTTTTTACCTTTAAAAGAGCATGTACCAATTGTGGTTGTTTGGGAAAATGAATTAAATGATACTAAAAGTGAAACTATTGTTACTAAATTTCTCATAATTATATTAAATGAATTGTTAAAAAGCCCGTACTGCACGCACAGAATACTTGTCGATATTCCACTTACCTGTGAAGTAGGCATCATGACTGCCAAAGTCACAAGTAAACATAGACTGGCTGACGCACTCTGTACTACTCCAATAGTAGTTATTATCAAAACCGCCAATTTTATCCTTATTCTGATATAAAATATTCAACTCATCTTTTGTTGGTAATCTCCAACCATCACCTAATGAAGCACATGCCTTCATTGCATCATCCCAATTCATTTCTCCCAGATCTTTGGTCATTACTTCCAAATTACCGATTTTCACAGAGCTATTGTTACTTGAGCTATTGCTGATAGTACTTTTTTCATAAAGAAGAGTTCCTGCATTATCAGTCATCATTTTTTCTTTACAAGAAACATATAGTTTTAATCCACCGCCATCGCTTAAATCAGTAAGTGTTATTAACCCTCTATATCCTGAACCTAAATAGCTGAATTGTTCATACATATAACTGATATTGTTCTCTCCAGCCTTAAGACTAGCTTCACTAGGATTGAATTTAATTGATATTTGACCGTCCTCACTTTCAAAGGTTTTATCTATAACATATAACATTACATCATCCTCACTAGAAAAACATGAAGTTTGACTGTGGTAATTAAAAGCAGAAAATATAATTAAGAAAGCGGTTATTAGTTTCATGATTTTATTAAAAACTGTAAAAAACAAAATAACTCACTACTCAAAAAAAACACAATGTCAATTAACCATTTGATATGTGTTTAAAACATAATGCTATCTTTGAAGAAAAAATTATCATGGAAATCTTTGAAAAAATCCGCTTTTTTCGTGAACAAAAAAAACTATCGCAGGAGTTCGTTTCAACAATTCTTAATATCGAACAATCTCAGTTTTCTAGAAGAGAATCAGGACAAATTCCATTTTCAATTAATGAATTAGAGAAATTATCAGAATTATTCGATGTCGAAATTTCTGAATTTTTCAAGGAAAAAACGGTGATTTTCACTTCAAACAACCAAAGTGGGGGAAATTTTGGCCAATATGTGTCTGTGCCTGATAGACTTATCGAACAATATGAAATGCGCCTGAAGGAAAAAGATGATATGATTGATATGTTGAAGGAACAAATCCAACAGTTAAGAAAATAACTATTCACGTTTCCCTCATATTTATTGATAAAGAATAAATATGGAAGAATCACTAAACACAAACACTTTTAAATTACAATTCATTTCTTGGTACGATTCTACCCTTTTTCATTTTGTTGAAAGGGTTACGAAACATCTCAGAGAATCAATTTATTTATTAATTGATGAAAGAATCAATGGCATTGAAGAATCGTTAACCCTTGGCGATATAATACAAGAGAAGTACTTATCCGCTACATCTAGACATTTGATTTACCTATTGGATGAACATTCAGATATTCAGGATATAATCGATCAACTTAATGAAGATATTTTCGGAGAACACCTAACAGAAATGCCAGATTCCGAAAATGATGTAGTGGTCAAGTTTGTTTATAATTTTAAACTCGAAACGGAATTATTGAATTAACCCCAACTTTTTCGATTTTATTATATTCCTTGCTAAAGTCACTCTTAAACATCCCATCTAATTTGTGTCTTTCTGATAAATCCCTAATTATTAAGATTATCTGATTATAGTCCTGTTTTCGAACGATTAAACTATCGTGTTTTGTCAGGCATAAGAATTTATGTTTTTTTATTTCAAACAAAACATGATCGATAAAAAATTTGGATTCTATTTTTTGAAGAGAAATGGAAAATTGATTATCACCATTTTGTTTTTTAAAGTTGTCAATCCATTCTATAACAGTTGGAAATATTTTTTTCAACTCTTTTTTTTCATTAGATTTAAATTTGTGCGAAGAAAACAATAACGAGAATAGGCTCTTTTTAGATTCAGAATAATTTTTTACTCCTAAACAATTTGCTACATAATTATATAACTTCCCGTTTGTTGACAATATCTGGAAGAGTTGCGAGTCAGGTGTTTTTAAGTTTTCCTTTAAAAGTTTGGACAAAAAACAAAACTGGCTATTACGTAAATCAATTTGTATAAGTTCATTTTGTCTGCAGATTTCATCTAACAGTTCAGAATACATATTTGTAATGTTAGTATCCAATCTATTATTAGTTTCATTTCTAATTACTTTGATATTATCCATTTTAAGACGATCCAGTGAATTACTGTATGATAGAATAATGGACAATTTGATTTTGTTGAGATAGTTACCCAGATCATCTAAATAACATCCACTTGGTGTTTCAATTATAGAAAAATTATTAATTTCCTTAATCTCTTCAACTCTTGAGGATTTCATGAATCTTTTCTTAACATCCGAAATGGAAGAGTTACCAATGTTTATGACCTTGTAGGATTTTTTTTCGAGGTACTTTAATTCCTTAAATCCTAAATTTTCTAATGATATTTTTTCCGCTCTTTCAATAATTATTTGATCTAATAAATCATAATTTATTTTTAATGATTTAATATCCTCATTAAACCATTTATAGTAAATACTTTGTTCTTTTTGTGCTTTGTTTACTTTCTCTTTAAAACACCTGTTTATCAAACTGTTATAAAATGTTTTGACACATAATACAGGAGAAGGATCACTTGATATATAATTTATTAAATAATAATTATTATATTTAGGATTAATGGCATATTGTAGTGATTCATTCTTTTTTGGATTATAATAATTGCTACATAGAATAATATCTTCATTTATAAGAACTTTTAACCATAAATTATAATTTACTGAGAAGACCTTCTTTAAATATTCTTTTGGTTTTTCATTAAACGAAAAGATGTCTCCAGTATTCTTAAAAGAATCACTCATAATTATTTGAATGAATTTAAATGCGTGGGATTTATTTGTTTCCGATAAATTTAATTTTTCAATATCCTGAATCATTTTTTCAGGAAGTTTAATCTGACTTTTTTTAAATGTGTATTTGCTCATGTTTAAATTCTAATGAAAAAAAATTAAAAAGTCAAATGCAGACCAGACCAATCGAGATCCCTATGTTTGAGAAAAAAAATATGAAAATAGGTGATCAAGTAATTCCAAGTGGTCAAGGAAAAACTAAAAACTGGAGAACTATTACTGGAACGGTAACCAAAATAAACAAGACTAAAGTATATGTGCAATGGGATGGTACTTCATTCGAGGATGAACTCGATAAAAACGAAGTAGAGTTATTCAACTCGCATCTTGTTTTAAGATTTTCTGATGGAGTCCAGATATATACTGGAGGTGAGTTAAGAGTAATCAAAGAAATTGATGGTTTTTACGTTACAGGCAGAAGTCAATTAATTCCTGTGAGAACTAGACAAGAAGGGATTGAGATCATCTCCCAGATCAAAAAAAATGAAAAATCTAAATTTGATGAATTAATCAAAGTTGGGGAACTTACTATTGAGATTTCATTATCTGATTTAGTGAAATTAAATAAAATCAGTATTCAGAATGGATTCAATCAAAATCTTGTGGAAGATTTTTCAGATGAACTAAAAGAAGATAGTAGATTTCTTCTACGCCCACTCATTGTCCATCATCATAAGAAAGGTATGAGGTGTGAACCACATATCCGTTACATGGGTACTGGATTAAATCCAAATGATAATTTTACTTTTCTCTTAGATTTACCTTTGGGTTATATTGGTGATTTGGTATAAAATTTATTCCCCATTATAACCAGTCAATACTAATCAAGGGTATAGTCCTAACAGTAGAATTTATTTTCTCTGGATCCCTGTTACATTCTACGATTATAGAGTTATTAGTGTATCACTTAAAAATAGTAGTATGAAAGTCCTTTATTCCAGAGTATCCAGTACATCCCAACAAGAAGACAGACAAGTTCAAGATACCGTTGGATTTGATTATGTATTTGTCGATAAGTGTTCTGGACTAATCCCATTATGGGATAGACCAAAAGGTTCTCAGGTTAAAAAAATGATTGATAACGGTCAACTTAAACAAATAACGGTACATTCAATTGATAGATTAGGACGTTCTACTATTGATGTACTCCAAGTTTGGAAGGATTTAACTGAACAAGGAGTAACCATAGAATGTAGAAATCCTAATCTAAGAAACCTTGATGATACTGGTAGACCAGATATATTTTCTGAACTGATGATATCCATTCTCTCCACCATGTCCAAATTTGAAAAGGAAATGATTTCTGAACGACAAAAGGAAGGTATTCTTGTTGCCAGACTTAAAGGAAAATATAAAGGTCGTACAGTACAATCAGTTGAAACAAAAGATAAATTCCTCTCCAAACCAAGAATAAAGAAGGTAATTGAATATCTAAATTCTGGTTATTCACAACAAGAAATTACAAAGATTATGGGATGTAGTTACAGTACCATTCAGAAGGTAAAGAAGTTATTAGGTCATCTGTAATTGATTCATAATTAGTCTTTCAACAGTTATCATGTACTCATCCCTACGTCTCATCAAATATAAATACATATCAGACCCTTCATCTTCACCCATTTTAGTTATTAGGTAGATGGAAAATGTTTTCTCCCTATATAGGATCCTTAGACTCTGATCCTTTATCAGATTTGAAACGATTATTCTAAAGTACCTCTCTTCAGTACTTACCTTTCCGATTAAGGATTTAGATAATTCGATTGGGGTCATAGTCTTGTGATTTAACCATACTTATAACGTTTAAAACCTCATCTGTAACAAGAAATATGTGTGCCTCATTATAAGTACTAAATCTGAAAATCAGTTGATTACACAGCATTAATGAAAGAAAACATTGACTAGTCTCCATATTTCACACAAAAAAGTACCCGGGAAATTTCACGGAAAACATCACCTCATCCTATATAACCCGTCAATAGTGGGAGGGTAGGAAAGGGAGGATACGATACCCCCCAGACGGAGGGAGGGTATATATAATAAGGTGTAATTATACAGGATAAGAGTTTATTATATCTAATCCCATATCTATTATATCGGGTTGATATGACCTACCAAACCTTTGATCTGACCTATTCTTTTTGGTGTAAATACTCCATGTATGTTTATGACTGAATTGATGTCCTCTTGGAGTCTTATAACCCTTATCAATTAGATAATCACTTATCTGTTTGAAGGTCATGTTCTGATTTTCATATAGATCTGAAATAATGGAATACAACTCCATCTGATAATCACTGTAGTGTGGTAACCACAAGTTGGAGGAAGTAATCCTAACCTCTAAAGTTAGATAATATGACCGATTATTATTTTTAACTTTGTCAGAACTAATATGGTTACCTATGACAGTATCAGTATTAACCAATGTAGAGTTTTTCTCTACGGTGGAGTAATGGGGTAATACTGCTGTACAAAGATACTATTCAACCTTTTAATTGATAATCTGTTTAAAATCGTATGACTACTAAAAAAGGTATTGCTATTCTCGGCTCAACTGGTTCAATTGGTACGCAAGCCCTTGAAGTAATCTCTCTCTACCCAGAACATTTTGAGTTGGAGGTTATAACTGCGGGAAGGAATGTGGATTTATTAATTGAACAAGCGCTCAAATACAAACCTAATACCGTTGTTATTTCTGAGGAGTCGCTTTATCAGAAAGTGAGAGATGCCTTACGACACGAAGACATACATGTGTATACTGGTCATGACGCTTTATGTCAGGTAGTGGAATCTTCTCAAGTAGATGTAGTTTTAACAGCACTTG
>Ga0194118_10005921_pt1 | contig 12438 bp, 12 predicted proteins | sample TA2MahsurfametaG_2_FD_148662 | JGI IMG/M metagenome (GOLD analysis project Ga0194118, IMG submission 148662) | Freshwater microbial communities from Lake Tanganyika, Tanzania - TA2015013 Mahale N5 surface | ecosystem: Environmental > Aquatic > Freshwater > Lake | place: Tanzania: Lake...
AGTCCAGTAGGACCATTCATTGGTTGAACACCTGCCAGGTCATAAGCAACCAGGTTAGGCATTGCACGTCTGATCAGTGAGATCAGAACGGGATCGAAGCCAGCTACAGGTGTAGTAGCTGCTCCACCAAAACCAGCGCCACCAACTCCACTAGAAATTGAAGTGGATCCAGTATTGACGGTTGGAGCAGCTTCGCTAAGGAATTCTCTTTCTTCGCGGAGTGCTCTCTCTTGGTTCTCCAGGAGAACGGCAGTTACCATTCTACGATGTGAATCTCTAATTGGATCAAGACCATCGTAGTCTAGGAGTGGTGCCCACTTCTCCTGCAGATGTTCTTGGTTGAACATTTGCATTGATTTTACCTCTTTGGAAAAAAATTGTTGTTTGATTATGATCTAAAAATCACTTTCTAGAAACTCTACTCAGAGTCTGCATGTAAGCTTCCATTACGCTGGAAACTTGCTGAGGTGCAGAATCTACACTCTCAGACAGATTTTCTGAATGATCTCTTTGAGTGCTAGAATTTACTGGGAAGTAAGAATTTCTCAGTGTGACTAGCTTCTCACGATAGTCTGCTTCACTTTCAAACTCAACATTTTCGGCAAGAGAAGCGAGCTTGTCTTTCTGGGAAAGTGCAAGACCATCAGCAACGTCTGCAAAGATTACATCGGCAACTGATTCTGCTAATCTTTTATTAAGAGCAACATTTCTTTGAATTTGCTCGTTGAGTTTTGACTCCATTTCATCTAGTTTATCTACCATGCTCTCGATTACATCATATCTATCTTCAGGGATTGTAACATAATGATCTTCAAAAAGACTCTTCATTCCTTGAAGGAATGATTCGGTCATTTCAGTTTTGAGACCGTGCTCAACTGCGAGTGCATTTTCTTGAACCCACTCATCAGCAACATACTCAAGGTATGCATCAACACGATCTATAAGTTCTGATTTGATTTCTGCAACCTCTTCTACAAGTTGCTCTTGATATTGTGATTGAATTTGTTCTTTGATTTCTGCAACTTTAGATCTAATTGCTGCTTCAAAGATAGTGCGGGCTTTCTCTTGGAATTCCTCAGAAAGTTCCTCACCTGCAAGGAGAGCGTTGACATCTTCTTCAATATCAAACTCTTCTTCTACTTCTTCTTCCACTTCTTCCACTTCTTCCACTTCTTCATCATCAGTAGAATCTACTTCTTCTTCATCAACTTCTTCTTCTTCATCGACAAGTTCTTCTTCCTCCTCGGTCTCTTCTTTGACACCGGCAGGCGTTGGATCTGCGGCCGCTGCCTTAGCATTGACAACATTCTTAACTTGTGCAAGAGTTACTGAAGAGTCCTTAATCTTTGAAGAATCGTCATCGGGACGATAATTTTCTGGAGTTGGACCTCCGAGATCCTCATAAGGTACAGTTTGACCTGGAGTTACAACCGGAGTTGCGCTCATAGATGGAGATTCGGCAGGTGCGGCCCCTTTGGTTACTACGTTTTCCATTTCTTGTAAATTTCTACCAACGGACATTTTGTTTAGATCTGTGTTGTAATCTATATTTATTTATAAATTAAAGATTTTTTAAGAAATCTTCAAATAATTGAACCTTATACTCATCAAGTAATTTTTTATCAACTAAAGTATTAATTTTACGATTCGTTTTTTCAATTAATTGCTCTGTAAGTTTTCCATTTACGAAAACCCATTCCTTGCCTTCAAATATTCCCTGCACGAATGCATCAGGAGCAGAAGGATCAGCAACAATATCAGCAGCAGTCGCAAGCATAAAATCTTCACCAACAATTTTATGTCCCTCATTTGTTACTTTGAGAGATCCAACACCACGAGAAGAAACACCAAGCATAACGCCTTCGTTAATGAGAGCCATAGCAATTTTGCCCATGGGAGTTTCGAGAAGTTGTGCCTTACCTCTAAAATTATTTCCTTCACAAGTGAGGGAAATAATTTTGTGAGAAACTCGATCAAGATTGACGGTAGGACCATCTGGATGTCCGAGTTCTCCAAGAGCACGACCCTTAACAATATAATTTTCATTATATCTCTCTACCTCACGGGAAAGAGTTTGCATCGGATACATTCTTCCATTACGATTACAGATATTTCCCTGAAGGAAAACACCCTCAATATACATTCTCTTTGTTGCTCCTTTGCCTTCAGTAATAAATTTTACTTGTTGGACTTCTTCTGTGATGAGTTTCATTTTATTCGGTGACTAACTGAACGACTTCTGTGACACTTACATTTTGACTACCGGATCCGGTAATTGCACTTACCTTGACACTTCTGGCAAGAGATGCATTAGTTGTGGTAATAACTCCAACAATAGAAGAACTATTAAAATCTAATACCAGCGAATTATCGGATATTGAAGTTATTGCACTATGTATGGTGTTAATTCCCGCTGGTTCGGCACCTTGAATAGTAACAAGGTCACCCAATAAAAATGGATTTCCGGCATTTTCACCAAAAGAAACTAGTGTTGTAGATCCCGTGGTAATTCCTGAAATTTTTTGTCTGGCAATTCGCTCTTTTATAATTTCACTAGTGAATGATGAGATTTCAAAACTATTTACTGTGGCAGTTGGATTTCCACCAATTTCAACATAAACCGATGTTGTACCAGTGGATATTCTTAAATATCCACTTTTAAGAGCGATAGGATCACTAGAAACTGCCGAAGTAGTTGCAGTTATCCTATTTACATTTTGAACAATTTTAATCGCCATTACTCCTGATCCTCGGTATTTTCTACATCATCAAACATCGATGCTGCCACCAGAGGTCGAACAGAATCAACTCTGTCCGATGCCTTTGCATATAATATTTCTTTGATTTTGTCGGATACAACAGAGGGTGAACTATCTGTTGCAATCAAATCGATAATTTCTTCCATAAAAAAGGTGTATTATTATAAGATTATTTATATCTTGCCACCTTTAGGAAGTTCTGGAGCTTCAGTTGCTCCTCCTTGAGATTCAAGATTTGGCTCCGTAATTGGTTGTCCCAAACCAACTGGTGCTACCGGATCTGCTGGCGGTGCTGCTGCCGGATCTGCTGGCGGTGCTTCTGGTGCTGGTGGATTTGGATCTGGAAGAATTCCTTTTTCAATTTCATCATCAATTTGCTTATCAATTTCAATAATTTCTGAATCAGTTTGGCGAAGAATTTTCTTACGAACATATTCGGTTGAATAATATTTACCAATATATGCTTCCATAGAAGTCACAAGCGATAATCTATTTGTAAGTAGTTCTGCCTCTTTAAGTTCTGCAAAGTGATTATCGTATAAGAAGTCATATTGAATGTGATCACTCATTTCACTCCAGTCTTCTGGAGTTACAATATTTTTCAATATGAGTTGAGTGCGAAGCATATCATTGAACATACTTGCAAATCTCTTTCTTAAACGACCAACAAACTTTGAAAATTTAAGTTCGTCTCTTAATATTTCAGATGAACGTCCCAAGTTAAATCCATCACCACCACCGGCAATTCTAGATTCCGGAACTCCAAGTGCTCTATAAAGTTTTTTCTGGAAATACTCAATATCGGAAAGTTCTCCTAAATTCTGTCCACCAGGAAGAGTTGTGATTTCGGTTCCTCTACCACCCTCTCTTCTTGGAAGCCAAAAATCTTCCATCATACTCATAAACTTCTTATCATCACGAACTTCGCCCGTATTTGCATCATATACAAGTTTATTTCTATAACGACTCATAACTTCTTTGAGATATTGCTCTGCCTTTACTTTCGGCAAATTACCAACATCAATGTAAAAAATACGACGCTCTGGTGCTCTTGAAAGTCTGTAAATAACAAGGGAATCCTCAATCATTCGAAGTTGATTGAGTGCCTTAATCGCCTTATGAAGATATGATAATACAGTGCCTTTATTTCTGTCTACTAGTCCGGAAGTGCAATAACTAATTGTATCTTTTGAAATTTTTACAGAATTCTTTGCAACAGATCCATATCCATATGCTCCACCCGATTGACTTGATGATGGAGTATATACAAAATATTCTTCAATTTCTGGATATGCAATTTGATTTGCATTCAAATTTGCAAATGATGCTATATTTGGTCCAGATTTATTACTCGTTTTTTTCTCTTGACGAACATGCTTGATCTTCATTGGATCAATATATCTCAATTCTTGAATTCCTTCTTCAGGTTTCTTCAAATCAATAACTTTAAGATAAAATAATCTCCCATCAATATACCAATTTCTAAAAATTTCGTGACACTTCTTATCGAAGTCCATCATTTCTTTAATATTCTTAAACTCTTCTCTTATGGAAGTTTTGAGTTTATCACTAGCATTTAAATTTGTTAGTTCAATTTCAATCGGAGAGTCATATAAGTCACTCACAAGTGCCTCATTTACAACATCTTCAATTGCTCCGTCACATTCTGGATGAAGTGACATTTCTCTATATCTTTTAATTAGATCATATTCTGTTCTATAAACACCCTCAATATCAATAGTTTGTCCATAAAATCCCGATTGAATATAATGATCAACCCCGTCATCATTACTTTGAGGAACGGGGGAGACTATAGACTTAGATTTTTTTTCACTATTCTCAATCGAAAAACCAAAAAGTTTCGCCATCTTATAAACTTAAACTCTTAATATGATATATTTAGTTAATATCCACACCACCTGCTTTGGAAGAGTCGCCCTTAATAGCTTCCCACCAAAGAACTTGGAACTCCGCAGTAAACTCTTGAATACCATCAGTTCCATAATCGAGTTGAATCGCACTGATATTTGTTGGGAATAAATCATAAAAATGATATGCTCTCAAAGTGGATCCGTCACGATCTAACTGATAAACAAAGGCATCGGCAGTATATTCTGCTGAATCAGTAACACCAGTATTATCTGATACTTTATTAATTTTATTCATCCAGTTTTCCATGGCAGAACGAATTGCAAAGTCAGTGTCATTAATAATTGTAATTGTCCAAGATGCGAAAGTGCGATCTCCGGCCAATTTTAAAGTTCTTCCCCTAAATGCAACCGACAACGGATTTATAACTGAGTCAGGGAGTGCCACAGCTTTGACTAAGAATCTTGATTTGTCAAGAACATTGGTATCGGCAGGAGCGGCAGATGGGAAAGAAAGAACAACCTCAAAAAGGTTACTTCTAGCACCACCACCACTCAACTTGCTCTTGAAGTCTGTAATTTTCCTTAAAGGAGGTGGATTTAATTGATTTCTGGTAGCCATTGTTGTTTAACCTCTGTTAATTAAAATTTACCGATTACTTCTTCAAAATCAACACCAGTCTTGGTGGCAATGAAGGTAAGACCGATGAAGTTAATCGATCTCGCTGGTTTAATGTAGATGTCTGCTCTGAACTCATTAGCATCAATAACTGCTGCCGTATTATTAGTTTCATCAGCAATTACAACATAATCAAAAATACCTCTCTTTGCCTGAACATCACGCAAGAACGGTTCAATTGTATTTACGAAATTAGTTCTTGTAATTTCATCGTTAAATTCAAATAGCACATCCTTGGAAGCACGAGCAATGGCATCTTCGAGATAAAGGAAGAGTCTGCGAACGTTGATTCTATCGAATGCCGATGTTCTTCCTAATCCTGTTTTGTCTCCAAATAGAATGATGCCGGCTCCTGGTGAGAAAATAACTGGGTTAATTCTCTTAACATAAAGACGATCTCTTTGTGATTTACTTGGAGTATAGGCAAGTTTAATCGCATTTAGAATGGCACCTCTTGCCGTTCCGGCAGGTGAATACCAGGGGAAGAAGTTAGTATCAGTGCGAGCACATAAACCAGCGATATCGCCATTTAGAGGCACATAACGATAGGTATTAGCGAACCTATCGTACATATACTTATAACCAGAATCAAATACGGCAAAAGATGAAGATGCTACTGGAGCAAAGAAACTAACCACATTTGTTGTGATGTCTTCCGATGATCTTACCGTGACATCTCCCTCTCCACCATCCGCAAGAGCAGTGTCTCTAGATGGGGAAATAAATGCGATTGCATCCTTTCTCAATTCGGCAACAGAGATAAGTTTATTTGCCAATTCTTGTGTATCTGCCTTCGAACGACCACCACCGACCAACAGAAAATCTATATCAATGTTTTCTGTATTTTCAAACAAATCATAACCATCCTTGATTTTGGCGAGAGTTGCGGTTAAAGCACCAGCAGTATTAAGATTAGTGCCACCATTATAGTTTTTACCACCAGTTAAAGCGGCACCAACATTACCTGAAGAACCAAAAATAACAGGTCCGTTATTTGAACCTCCATCAGTAGGTTGATCCCAGGCATTATCGGTTGTTAGGTCAAATTCATTCGCATCATATCCTGTTGTTGTAAGACCGGCAGGTGATCCGCCGGCAAAAATGTATGCGGAATTTTCGGCAATATACTTTCTCCAATAAGCGGTGCTTCCTGCCGAAAATTCGGCATCAGTTGCCTTGGAAAGACCCAAATGCTTTTCAAGAATTGTTCCGGCATTACCAGTAATAGTTCCTACATCATCAATAAGAACAACATGGACTTCATCAAATCTAGATCCTCTTGGTTCTGCGAACGCCGAAGTTCCGGGAGGTTGTGCAATACTATTCCATTGGATTTTGGAATTAGTCAAAGTAATATATTGTTGACTAAACCAATCAATCTCGCTAGTATAGGATGTAGATCCAAGAGCAACCAAAGCACTGTTGCTCATTCCGGTTGTTACGATGCCAACAGTTCCACTTTCAGTAAAGCAATAAGTTCCGTCTTGCTGATAATCAACGGGAGTTTCTATATTTTCGGATGATACACGACTTAAAATCTTAACCGAAATTGATCCAGCACCAATTTCAGTAATGATTCCTTTTAGATAAGAACCGGTCAATGATATGGAAGTGCCTGTTCCAACATCTACTTTTCCTGTAAGAGATTGAGTTATACCGTATCCAACCGCAAGTGGCGAATTTATTGTTGTTGTTGAACCAAAGTCAAATGTTGTTGTTACTGTTGCTGCCGAAAGTGAAGCATTTGAAATAGAAATTACACCTGTAGAGATTCCAGTAACTGTTGTTCCAGCAGCAACAACTCCACTTACATCACATCTAACTTCTTGACCAAGTGAAATAGATGTAGTGACAATACCAATTGTAGTGCCAGATCCAACAAGAATTCCACTTCTATTCGAAATGGATTCTACGAATGTTGTAACAGCAGATGTGTTAATACCACTTAAAATTTGGTCTGCCTTACCATCAATGATTGCAACTCTCAAACCATTTGCCCAAGAACCAGGATTTCTCGCTGCAACTACGACATTAGGAATAGTATTTTCATCATATCCAAGTTCTTCATAATTATCTAAACTTTTAATCTTGACACTACTTGCGGTTCCGACAAAAGCATTTTTGAGGTCGGTGTCGTCTGCTCTGATTACTTGTAGTGACCCACCATAAGAAAGGTAAGATGATGCAACCATCCAACTTTCATAATGCTTATCTGTGCCATAAGGTTGTCCAAAATTATTCAGTAAATCATTTTCACTTTCAATTAAAGTAGGCGAATCTATAGGTCCTTTTGCAAATGGTGAAACAATCGCTCCCATTTGGGTAGATCCTGGTTGAACCCTACCAGAAGTAAGATCAATTTCCTTTACTACAATGCCAGGAGATGCTAAATTTAGTGGCATCTTTGTTCTCCGTGTTATCCCGATTTATTCTAGAAATATTTATTAAAAAGTTTATTTTCATTGGGGAAACGGTCAATGAACAACTTACCAGTCAGGATAATGCCATTCTGGAGATTGTGTATGCTTTTTTCTGTTTTTTCTAATTCTTGTTTTGGTGCATTCTTTGCACTCATAAGCATATGCAGAAGGGAGGAAGCTCTTTCCTTTGCGAGTTAGATAATAATCATCAATCAAACTTTTTGTTTTTTTACATATTCTACATTGACGTTCTAAAAAAAGTAGGTGTTGAGTATTGATTTGATCATCAATATCAAAATCCATTATTGGTAATCCCACATATATGAGCGATCACCATATTCGTCAACACTCCATATTTCTTGAGATTCAAATTTATTTTCCTTTGTGGCAATCAACCATCTATCTCCCGTTTCTTTCTCTATAAAAACTCCTGTATCTTCTAATCCGTCCGAAATAAATCCAAATGGTGCCATATCCTGATCTATTTGATTTTTTTGCTCTTCATATATTCTCTTACGAATATCATTATTAGTCATCTCCTTAAAATAATTTTGGGCGACTAACCAGGCAAAAATTACTAAGCACATTGCAAGGTCATCATTACACCCTTCCTCGGCTTCATATGAGTTATGCCTTTGAGTAAATGTTGTAAGTTCACTAATAATGTCATAGTCGCTTATGAATAGTTTATCATCTTCAATAAGTAATTTTAGGTTAGAGCATCCCAACTTTTTAACTGCCGCAGTTGTTCTGATTCCAAGTTGAGATTTTTTGCCACTAAATCCAGTCCCAACTAACTGCCCAGCTCTCCCTCTCATAGCACACATTAAAATATTATCATATTCTAAATCATAGTGAAGAATATTGGCGACCTGATCACCAATATCATTAACTTCTATGAGTAACCAGGCATTATCATATCCTTTTGCAACTTCATTTATAATGCTTGGAAATAACATTGGTTTAATTTCATTATTTTTATACTTTGCTACAACCCTGTAAGGAAACTGTGTAATATCAAAAACAACAAATGCTGAATAGTCATTACCCATTCCACGAGCAACATCGACCGTAATCAAGTAACTGTGGTCTTCTTTTGGTTCTTCATAAACATCAAGACCTTTACTTTTTTTTAATGGGTCATCATAAACTAATATTTTAAGTTTGGATGGATTAATAAGAGTTCCTATGGACCCCAAAAATTCACAAAGGTGCTCTGCTCTAAATTGTTGTTCACTGGTGTTTGCAATTGTTTGTGCCTTCCATACTTCATCTCTACCGGGCACTTCACTCCAATGAACCTCTGTGGCAACAAATTCATTCTTTTTTCTTTCCGCATCGTGCCACATACGATAAAAGTGATTCATACCCTTTGGAGTGGATACTACAATTACTTTAGTTGTCTTACCTGATGAAATTGTGGGATATACTGATGCAAAAAAATCATCGGCAATATGATTGGGAACGAATGCAAATTCGTCTAAGAAAATAATATTAAATGACATTCCTCGAACAGCAGAAGCAGAAGTCGATGCCGCAATAATTTTTGATCCATTTTCCAATTCTAATGATCCTTTGTTCCAGGATATAATACCCTGTTGCATCCATTTTGGAAGATTTTCATAAGATAATTGAAGTCTACTTAAAATCTCTCTTGAAGTTGATGCCTTGTTTGCCAGAATACCCACATTTACATTATCATTAAATACGATGTAGTGCAATAAGTATGATATTACGGTTGTCGTTTTGCCAACTTGACGTGGCATCTTCGCTATATTAAACCTATTCTTATGAAAATTGGTGACTAATTTTTCTTGAAATGGCCACATATCAAATCCCATTAAACCTTTATCAACATTAACAATCTTGATGTATTTCTTAGCAAAATACACGGGATCATCCTTACAAGTTAAAAACTCAATAACTTGATCTTCAGTAAATTGAATCGGAGTATTTGCTCTTTTTAGATTGGGATTAGATAGATATGCATCACCTTCTTTTAATTGTATATCTTCAATCTGCATACTAACAATTCCACTTTCTTAATGCTAATGCTTTTCTGGTTGGACGACCTTTTTCATCTTTCATAGGACCGGGCATTCCACCCATACGAGCACAGAATGACTTTCTACGCTTTGCTGCCTTTGAACCTGGTTTCAATTTTGATGGTTTTGTCGTAACGGCAGTTTGTAATTTTGATCCAGGATTTTCTCTTCTGTATGATGCCACCCCTTTTGCATTTAATCCACCTTCAGGATTCTTACCTTCTTTTCTTTGCCAGGCTGCGGATGCCTCATTCATAAATTCTGAAAATGTTCTGTTACCTTCTTTTACACAACGATTATAAGTTTTTCCAAAAAGTTTTTGTGTTCCTTTCTTTTTATATCCTGGCCAACATTTTTTTGCTGCCTCTAATACTTCTTCAGAACCAATGATATCAATGAACTCAGCGTATGTTCTACCATCTGCAGTTTCAACCGTTGTCGATTCTGATTTGTTGCCCCAGTTAGCAGCGCCCACTTTACGACATTTTACCAGTGCTCCAGAGGCATATGCGGAGGGCCAGACACTATATCTTGACTTGACCTTATGGTAACAAGCATCTTTTGTGCCACTACCTTTACCTTTTTTATCGGACTCTTCGTTCATTTCTCCACTATCAACGTAATCTGCTGCACTATCTAGGTAATCTGCAGCTTTGGTAATTTTTGACTGTACCCATGCCTCTACATTACCTTCTCCCTTTGCCATTTTGGTTTTAAGTCTTTTAACAGCACTCGTGATTGTAGAGAGTTCTGAACGAGCCATAGAATACTCGTGATCTTTTGATTCTAGCACTACAGGGCACCTCTTTTTTCCGTGACATGGGCAATTAGTGCCCTCTTTGGTGTGATTGCAATTATTTTTTTCTATCAAACTTACTAAATCTATTTCTTCTTTACGTGTTTTCTTTTTAGGTGAATCAGTTGAGACATAAGTTGGTTTTGCAGCACCAGTTTTTGCCTGTTGTCCAGGATCTGCTGCCTTCTTTCTTCTTGCGGCAGATAGTCTTTCTGCCTTTGTCATGCTTGCTCTTTTTGCGGAAGAAACACATTTAGGAGTTCCTTCTCCTGGTTCATCACTTGCACATGTGCCTCCTGTTACAACATTAACCCAACCACTTTTACCATCTTTTGATTTAGACTTACCAAACCAATCGCGGAGACCCTCTTCATTCATCTGCTTCGTTTTCTTTTTCATTGAGTTAATAAATTTTCTATAAACGGCAGCTTCTGAAGTTTTTCCTGCTACTCTTGCTCTTTGTTCCATAGCAATTGCTGCTTGGATTTTATGAGCATGAGATCTTCCAGAACTTCTTATTTTTGAAACACTTTGTTTTGCAGTTTGAACGTCTTTAAACCCCAATCCATGGATTGTTCCTTTTGGATCTTCGTCTGTATAAAGATCTGAGTGTTTATCTGACTTATCCGGTTGGCCTGGTTTTTTTGGAATACGAGCACCCTCATCAATTGATGCTCCATTTTCTTTTACAAGCATTCCCACTGGATCAATCATAAATCCAGATGGAATTGGTTTACACTTTTTGTCAGTGTAACAATAGTATTGACCTTTAGGACAGCGACCGTTTTTTTTCATTCCACTGATTTTGATTTAGTGTGTTGACCTGATGCTCTTTTTTTTCTCCCTGCACAATGAGCACGTTGAGAAAATCCTTTTGGATTAGAGCAATCAATACTCTTTTTATATTTATTTGACCACTCTTCTTGAAACTGTCTAAACGTTTTCATTTGTTTTTTTCCTAGACAATCTAGACTCTAGTTTTTGAATCTCTTCCTGTTGCTCTTGGATTTTTTTACCAAGTTCTGCATTTACTTCTAAAATTTTGTTAATCTTTGCTTGCAATGCAATAACTTGTGAAAAAAGATCAAATGATTTATCTTGATATACTTTAAGCAAATGTTGAAGATCTTGCTCAGTCATTTTCACTTACCTACTAAAAAGGGTGGTTGCCCACCCTCTTATTTAGATTGTCATTATAATCAGAACGCTCCGCCATCGATGGTAATATTTTCTAGTTTTCTTTCAACTCCACTACATGTGATAAGTTGGGATTGACCAGCACAGTCGTTAATGAAAATACTTTCAACTTCAATAGAGGCATATGCATTTGCAGCGACTGTTAATACACTACTGGACTCTGATACATCATCTGCAAATACAATTCTGGAAGCAGAGTCATCCCAGAAAACTGCTGCTTTTTTGGCACCTGTTGTATAATAATTTAATAGTAATCCAAGATCTTTATTAAGATCAGAACTTGGTGCACTACCATCAACAAGGCCAAGTTCTACAAGAGTGTCTTCAACTGTTAGTGATGTTGTGTTAACTTGAGTTGTTGATCCATTTACAAATAGACTACCACTAACAGTGAGATCACTAGCAACACCAACATGTCCTGTTGTATTAGTGATAGTAATTGATGTTGTTCCATCCTTTGCCTTAATGTTAGTTGCTTCAAGAGTAGTGACATCAATGGTGTTTGAAACAGTTAAAATATTACTACTAAATGTTAAATCTGCACTATCATTAAGAGAACCAGCAGTACCAGCAAGAACGACTCTACCAGAAGTTAAATCTGAAACTGTAGCAGAAGAGAGAACAGTTTCTCCACCGCTAATATCTGCACCACCATTGGCATCTATGGCTCCAGT
>Ga0194118_10005924_pt1 | contig 12436 bp, 3 predicted proteins | sample TA2MahsurfametaG_2_FD_148662 | JGI IMG/M metagenome (GOLD analysis project Ga0194118, IMG submission 148662) | Freshwater microbial communities from Lake Tanganyika, Tanzania - TA2015013 Mahale N5 surface | ecosystem: Environmental > Aquatic > Freshwater > Lake | place: Tanzania: Lake Tanganyika...
TTTATATTGATAAAGTTAGTAAAAGGGAAGCAGAGGAACTTTTACTCCAATACCACTATCTAAAAGACATCTCTAAGTCTTTTAAGAGTGGTTATAACTATGGTCTGTTTCTAAAAAATGACTTCTGCCCACTCAAAATTGGTGGATTACTGGGAGTTTGTATCTTTACTGGACTTCCTGTGCCTGAAATCGCACAAGGAGCATTTGGATTAGAGCGAAATGAACAAGAGGGACTTTATGAACTCTCACGACTTTGTATTCATCCCGATACACAACTAAAAGAGCACAATATTACTTCTTGGTTTACCTCACGAGCGATTAGACAATTTCGGAAAGATACTGAGGTTAAAGCAATCCTTTCTTATGCTGATTCAGATCATCATTCTGGCACAATTTATCGTGCTTGCAACTTTAAGTATTACGGTCTCACGGATCGAAAAAAAGATTTCTATTATTCAGACGGAACTAAACACTCTCGTGGAAAAATAAAGGGTGAAAAAGGTGAATGGAGAGACCGTAGTAGAAAGCATAGATACTTAATGATTTATGATAAAGAGTTAAAAAAACGATTGACTTGGGAAGAACAATCGTGGTAAAATAATAGAGCGATACTGATCGTAGTGACCCAAAAAGTGTGACTTCAGAACCCTCTTCGGAGGGTTTTGTTGTATGATAAATAACTTATAACGGAAACCATAAGTATTAATAAGATGGGTCTCTCAAGATTAGATAATTTTTTGAAATCAGCTCGCGGTTCTGTCATCTATGTTGATCCTAACAGTTTAGATGCAACAGATAGCGTTGAAAATCAAGGAAATTCACTTACTCGTCCTTTTAAAACACTGCAGAGAGCCCTACTTGAGGCATCAAGATTTTCATATCAAAAAGGATTAAACAACGATAGATTTGAAAAAACAACGATTATATTATATCCCGGAGATCACGTTGTTGATAATAGACCTGGTTTAATACCCGATGGAGAAAATAATTATAGACTTAGAAACGGTACGACTACTAACAATTTACCACCACTTGATATAACAACAGTATTTGATCTTACTAATAACGATAACATTCTTTACAAGTTAAACAGTGTTTATGGTGGAGTTATAATTCCAAGAGGAACATCCATCGTCGGTATGGACTTAAGAAAAACTAGAATTCGCCCACTCTATGTTCCAGATCCCGAAAATACAAACATCGAGAGATCTGCTATTTTTAGGCTCACTGGTGGATGCTATTTCTGGCAATTTACACTTTTAGATGCAGATCCAAATGGAACGTGCTATAAAGATTATAGTGTAAACAAATTTGTTCCTAATTTTTCGCATCATAAATTAACTGCATTTGAATATGTTGATGGAGTAAACGATGTAAGTATTGATGATGCTTTTCAAGTATATTCTACGAATCGAACAGATCTAGGAATGTACTACGAAAAAGTAGGTCTTGTATATGGACCAGCATCTGGTCGTGAAGTTTTCCCAGATTATCCAGCATCTTCTCTTGACATCAACCCAAAAATTGATGAATATCGAATTGTTGGATCTCGTGGTGAAACAATTGGAATTACAAGCATCAAAGCAGGGAATGGTATAACTGGAACCAACAAAATCACTGTCACTTTAGAAAGTTCTCTTGATGAATTAAATGTAGATACTCCAATACAAATTAGTGGTGTTGATTCTTCTGGTTATGACGGTCAATTTGTTGTTGCAGAAGTTCTAAGTTCAACGGAAATTTCATATAACGCTCAGAATATTCCCACAAATCCTCTACCAGGAGTTGTTGATGCCACTGTGAGTATCAGTGTCGATACAGTGACTTCCGCATCTCCATACGTTTTCAATATTTCCGTGAGATCTGTTTATGGTATGTGCGGTCTTCACGCTGATGGAGATAAAGCTGCTGGATTTAAGAGTATGATTGTAGCACAATTCACTGGAATTGGACTGCAAAAGGATAATAATGCATTTGTAAAGTATAATTCAACATCTGGAGTATATAATAATAAAGATGCAGCAGGAAACGAAAATATACACACAGATTCAAGAGCAAGATTTAAACCTGAATATGAAAACTATCATATCAAGTGCTCGAATGATGCATACCTTCAGGTAGTTTCAGTTTTTGCTATTGGTTATGCAGGTCACTTTGTTGCAGAGTCTGGTGGCGATCAATCAATCAATAACTCAAACTCCAACTTCGGAGCAAAAGCACTCGTTGCATCTGGATTTAGGAAAAATGCGTTTCCTAGAGATGATGTTGGGTACATTACTCATATCATTCCACCAAAGGAAATTGAAACTTCTCAGACTACAATTGAATACTACTCAATTGATGTAGATAAAACTGTAAGTATTGCCAATTCAAGTCGTTTATACCTTTATAATCAAACGAATGCTTCTCTTCGTCCTGATAGCATTATTGAGGGATACAGAATTGGTGCAAAATCTAACGAACAATTAAATGTTTTGATAACAAGTGCAGGATCTAATAATGAATATTCGGCAAGAGTCATTATGCCGAATACCAATAATACATTAGAAAAAACTTATTCTGTCGGAAGAACACCTGTAGGGATAAACAGTATTGCAAGTAATACTCTAACATTAACAGAATCTCACGGACTTATTAATGGAGAAACTATCAGAGTCATTAGTAATAACGGACAGATTCCTGATGGAATTGTCGTAAATCAAATTTATTATGCGATTACTAATACTATTGCGGCAATTAATCCAGATCAAATTAAGTTAGCTCAAACATTTAATGATGCAATTGCAAATCTCCCTATCACAATTAACAGTAAGGGAGGATCATTATCTGTTGTGAGTAGAGTTTCTGATAAAATTTCTGGAGACATCGGACATCCTATTCAATATGACTCTACTAATTCTCAGTGGTATGTTAATGTAGCATCTGCTTCCACTGAAAATACAATTTACTCAACAGTTACAACACTAGGAACTGCTAGTTTAGGTGCTGCTACTCCAAGAACATATATTAGAAGAAATCCAGATACCAGAAGTTTAACGGACACAATTTATCGAGTTCGTTATGTAATTCCATCCGATTCTCCAATATCAGCAAGACCACCACTTGATGGATATGTACTTCAAGATTCAAATACATCAATTGGATCTACAACTGCAGAGGTTGCTTTGCAATTTAGTCCATCGACAGTAACATTATCAAATTCAACGCAACTCAGAAATCAAAAAATTATTTCCAGCGCAACTTGGAATGGTGGAGTTGCAAAAATCAACACTGAACTCCCACATAAATTGAGTGTTGGATCTCAGGTTGAAATCTTAAATATCAAAACTACAACCAATACAACTGGAGTTGCTAATTCAGCATTTAATGGAACTTTTATTGTCTCTGGAATTTCTAGCTCAAGACAGTTTAGTTTTGATTTGGAAGACAATCCAGGAACTTTTGCAAGTGATACTTCTTCTAGAACAATTTCTCTTCCTCATTTCAGAAGAAAGAAATCAAACGAGACCTTAGTTGTTTATAGATCTCAAGAAGTTTCTAACTATATTCCAGGAGTTCAGGATGGAGTTTATCACTTACTTTTAATTAATTCCTCAAATTCACCATCAGTTGAACCATTCACTGATTACAAATTCGCTCAACCAGTACAAAATCTCTATCCACAAACAAATAGAGATGAACCAAAATCAGATCCAGATCCATCAGTCTCATTTGCACTTCCAGATCCAATCGGACAGGTTGTCGTTAATGAGAATCAATATAGCATCACAAGAGAAACAATTGAGAAAAAATTAATTGAGGATGCTATTGGTGTAGGAATTACTGATATTATTTCAAACAATACTGGAACCGCACATACAATCCATACAAAAATAGATCACGGATTCAACCGCATCACAAAACTTTCAATTCTGAATGGTGGATCTAGCTATGTAGAAGGTAGTTATTATGGTTGTTCTCTTGTCGGATTTGCAGGATCCACAACTGGCAGTCACGCTAATGCTAGAGTCACCGTTGGTGCTGCAGGAACTGTAACTTCAATCGAAGTTATGCACGGTGGTAGTGCATATGGAATTGGAAATACTCTCTCTTTAGTTGGAGTAGGAACTCTTGGTTCTGGAGCACTCGTAGAAGTTTCTAAAATTTATAATAACACTGGAGAGACCGTAAGAATATTCGGTATTAATGATCGCAATCACAATCAATATAATTCTTTATATCGAATTTTAACTGTTAATAATGATAAGTCGATCAATGTTGCTTCAGCGTCTACAGTTTCATTAGCATCCACGACCGGTGTTGGAGTTACAATTACTTCCACATCACAACTGTTGCTAACAGGTCAGACAGTTGAAGTTTCTGCACTGAACTATGATTCTGAATCTGGAATTGCAACAGTAACAACAGTTCAAAATCACGGATTTGGTGTTGATAATAAAATTTTAATTGGTGGTGCTAATTCTAATTTCTTTAATGGAAACTTTGTCGTTAAAAAAGTAAATAGTCAAATTTCATTCACTATTAATCCTGGAGTTAGAACTGATTCTCCTGCTACAACAGGATCGATATATATCTATCGTCCTGGATATGCATCGAACTCAGGAAATATTACAAAAGATTCTGAAAGTTTGGGCGGAAGATTAAACCCTCACCATTATGCTGGAATTACAACAACAGTTTCTTCCGGTATCAGCACAGTTGCTACATCTATTACTGTATTAAATGTTGATAATTTTGACTTTAAGATTGGAGATTTTCTCTTAGTTGATGAAGAAATTATAAGGATCAATCAGGGTCCTGTAACGAATCCAATTCAAGTCTTCAGGGGTCTGCTCGGAACAAAAACAACTTCTCACGAAGCTAATACAGTTATTCGAAGAATTTATCCAAGTCCTGTTGAGTTAAGAAGAAATTCTCTGATTCGTGCATCAAGTCATACATTTGAGTATCTTGGATTTGGTCCAGGAAATTACTCCACTGCTTTCCCAGAAAGACAAGACAGATCTATCAGTGCAATTGAAGAATTATTGGCACAATCCACTAAGTCTGATGGTGGTGTTATCGTCTATACTGGAATGAATGCCGATGGAGACTTCTATGTTGGAAATAAGAAGGTAAACTCCTCAACAGGACAAGAAGAAGTTTTTGATTCTCCCGTTCCTACTGTAACCGGTGAAGATCCTAGTCTTGGTTCAATTAACATTGGATTTGATGTTCTAACACCACTTGAAGCGTCTATCAGCCGTTCATTGAGAGTTGAAGGTGGTCCCGATGCAAATCTGATTTCTGAATTTGACGGACCAGTTGTTTTTAACAATAAAATCACCGTAAATTCTGAAAAAGGAGTTGAGGCAAACTCAATCTTCATTCAGGGCGATGCTCCAGTATCCAGAAAGTATACTGTTGGTATTGCTACACCAGTTCTTGCAGGAAACCCTGGCGATGTTGTTTATCTGAATAATCCACAAAAAGGTGGATCACTTGGATGGGTTTATACAACAGATAATGATTGGTATAGATTTGGAAATATAAATCTATCTAAAGATGCAAACATTGCTCTCTTCGATCAGGTCGGTATTGGAACAACGAGTCCTGGAAATTGTACCTTTAGAGTTGGCGCTGGAACTTCGTCATTCTGCGTTGATGGTAATGGAGTTGGTATTGGAACCACTGCAAATGGATATCGTTTGAATGTTAATGGCACAACGAATGTTATAGGAAATCTGACAGTTGATGGAGTTATTTCTGGTACGTTTGCTCTTGATTCTCTTTGGATTAATGATGGTGTAGGTGTTTCAACAACGAAGAATGTTGGAATTGGCACAACAATTGCAAAATCTGATAGTGCTTTATTCGTTAACGGAAGAACCGTTATTAATGGAACGTTGAATGTCTTTGAGGTTATTGAAAAAGCAACATTGAGTTCAACGGTTCTCACTGGAACTGTAAATATCGATCTTGCATCAAATAATGTTTACTACTTCACAAATAATGCAACTGCGAATTGGACGTTTAATTTCAGAGGAGATTCTGGAACTACACTAAACTCCTTCCTTGAAGTTGGTGATTCTATTACAGTTGCAGTTCTCACAACTCAAGGATCAACTGGATATTATAATAGTGCAATTACTATTGATGGCAACTCAGTAATACCTAAGTATTATGGTGGATATCAGATTGTCTCTGGAAATGCCAACGGTGTTGATGTATATACATATGTCATAATCAAAACCGCTGCAAATACTTACACAGTTCTTTATTCACAATCGCAGTACGCATAATCAAAAATGAGTCCAATCCTAGGTTCTATTGGCGGAATATCCGAATACAACTTTCGTGGAAATTCGGAGGACAATCCTGATGATATTATATTAGATAATGTTTTAAATCTTGAACCTGGAACTGTTGGTATTGCTACTACGACTGTCACTGGACTTAATTACCAAGCCCTTGTTACAGCGACTAATGGTGCAGAATTTTCTGTTAATGCAGGATCATATACAACTCTTCCAAAGTCAATTAGAAATAATCAAACGCTATCGGTTAAATTTACTACAACTTCTGGATCTGATTCTGATTTCTTAAAGTTCTATAACACTATAGTTTCGGTTGGTAAAAAGAAAGCATTTTGGTCTGTTGTAACAAGAGCAAAAGACACAACACCAACATCATTTGCTTTTACAAATTCGACAAACCAAAATGTAGGAATTGCAACCACCAGCAATAGTGTCACTATTGTCGGACTAGAATCAGTTCCAGCAACATTTGCTTTTATATCTTCTGGAATTGGATCCTTCCGTCTCAATGGTACTCCTGGATTTACCACTTCTCAGGTCAGTAATGGAGATACTATTGAAATCGTTGGGATTACTCCAGATACATATTCTTCATCAAAAAGTATTGAAATTACTGTTGGAACTTTCAAAACAACTTTTTCAATCACAACTCGTGATGCAGATAAAACTGTAAATTCATTTAGTTTCACTCCAATAGTCGATGCGAATATTGGAGTTTCTCATACGAGTAATACAATAACTATCAGTGGTGCGGACAATAATGTTGCTTTGGCATCCACAATTTCCGATTCTTCTGGCGAAGTTAGTATTAACGGACAAGATTATACATCAGGAACATTAGATATTTTTAATGGAAATTCCATAAGTTTAAGAATTCCATCAACTGCAGTTGTATCCTATGGTACGACTTTTACGACAACTTTAAATGTTGCTGGAGTTGCGGGAACATTTTCAGTTACAACAAGAGCAAAACCAATCATCTCATATCCAAATCAATTCACTTTCACTGATGTAAATTCAGTTGAACCAGAAACTCCTATTGAAAGTAATATTATTACTTTGACTGGAATTACTGAAGGTACATTTGGAGTTGCATCAATATCAGGATCAAATGCTGAGTTTAAAGTTATTCGTAATAATACAACCGTCAGAAATTATGGTATAACAACGGCAGCAGTAACATTAAACGATCAAATCCAACTAAGATTAACCTCGGGAAAAATATTACAAACAACCCAGACTTTATTTACTGTTTCAGGACAAAATACAACGACATTACCTGGATTTGAATCAGCAGTTAGTGACTCTTGGTCGGTAACAACAAGAGACGTTGTTTGTTCTCCTTTAAGTGAAGGAAACTTTTTTGTGAGTGGTCGATTTGCGAATGTTGAATCTGCCGAAATAGACACTTTTTATAACACTTTAATTGATTTTTCTGGATATGATAGTAGGTGTAATTTTTATGTGTCAACTTCAAATCCAGATTCTTACATCGAAAATCCTTATACTGGAGAAATCGGACAAATTGTAGCAGTTCCAGCGATACCATCTGCTGGTATTAGAGTATGGATGAAATCTTCTAATCTTTCTAATACTTTTAAATCGACGACACTATCAATTTATAGTTTGAAAAATCCAAGTTTGATTTTGACAAAAACTTGGTCTATTATTACAAAACAACTTGACACTATTCCCGAAGAATTTAACTTAATAACAAGAGAATTTTATAATATAAAACCTTTCTCAGTTGTTTCAACGTTTGTTACTGAATCTCTATCTGGATTATCAACTAACATTACTGTACCAGCATCTGTTGTAAATTCTAGCGGAATCGGTCAGGTTTCAATTTCTAAAAATAATGGACCTTTTGTAACCACGATTAGTGGTGGTGTTAAAAATGGAGATAGAATTGATATTAAAGGAACTGCGGGATCGTTCGGTTCTACTTTAATCGCAAAAGTAAAAGTTGGAGATCGTACAGAATCTTGGTCCGTAGCAACTTTACCACTTTTATCAAAATTTGATCTGAAAATTACCGCAAATGAAAATGTCTATCAAACGGATAGGGATGGTGTTCTTTCCTCTAACGTAGAATTAATTTCAAGAGAAACGACAGAACTTGGTATTGCAAATGAAGTCGTAAGAATAACCAAGAGACTCCCATACAACATACCCATTCTCTTATCTTGGATATACACTTCTGGTGGAGGAAGAACTTGGCCAACTGCTAATTTAACTTTACCATATTTAAACGGAGTTAAATCAGTTACGGTTTCTGCCACAGATTATCAAACTGAACACTACATTGGAATCGGACAGTATACTTATACTTATAGTGGTGGACTTCCAACAAATGCAGATGGAAGTACAGATGTTGAATTTATTTTTACAACTATAAATTCTTCTTCTCAAGTAGCAACTAAGAAAATACTTGCAACATTTGATGCACCAAAACCAATCATTAACTTTACAGTTTCACCTAGCGGTGTTATACCTTATAATTCTAGTTACAGAGTAGATTGGGCTTCTTCGAATGCAACTGAGGTTGTTAGTTCCACAAACTTAGGAAATACAAGTGCATTTAACGGAAGTTTTGTTGTTGGATATGCAAGAACAGATACAACTCATTCTCTAACTCTAAAAAATGCAACTGGAACAACAACTGCAACTATAACACCTAGTGTTTCTGCTTGTTCTGTGAAAACAATACAAGATACCTATGCCATTTATAAACTAGGAAAAATCATTTACGAAAACAATGTAGAAGATTCTACTTACAGGTATTATTTGTCAACTATCAAGACATTTGGAGATGGAAATCTAATCGTAGATTATCCAAATAAAACCAGATATTCTTCATTCACCTATAAAAAAATTCTGTATACAATCTATTCTGCTTATACAACTACTTTAGGAAGATACCCTACAAATGAAGATGTAAGTTATTGGATTGATTATTATCAGAGAGGAATTTATGATTCTGTTGTTTTCAAAGTCTATAATCCCGCTGCACCATATGGAACAAAAACAAACACAGCGATTCTAAAGACTCAAACTTTAGGATTAGGAACTCTTCTGGGAGGATTCACTGGCGCGGTTAATGTTCCTACGATAACTTTACCGTCTCTTAAACCATCAGCAATTACTCAAACTATTGATAAGAGTATTACAAAAACTCAAAACGTTGTTATTGGTTGTAATTATTATGTTTCAGTTTCAAATTCCACTGGATTATGTTCTTTATTTGCCTCTACTGACGGAAAAACACTATCAGCACAAGATGGATCTGCAACCACTCCATATGATTATATTATTAACGCAAATCAAGTCACTGAAGACCCTAATTTTGAAATTACGAGTCCAACTTTTAGATTCTCAAAAATCACTGCTGTTAGGGGATCGGATGCTGGCACTGTAGGATCATATTCCGGTACTACAGGGAATGGTGCAAAATATTCAAATATAAATCTGTATGTCAGTCCAGTTCAAGAAGCATATAGATTTGGTGCAATAAACAATACTGGATATGTAGAATTATCCGTAACAAGCACTTGGGCTAACTCTAGTGGTTTTGTTGGTGTCTGTGATCTGACTCATTGGAATAATGGACTTGATTTTGCAAGTCGTATTGGTAAGAGAGCAATGTACTTCATTGGCAATAATACGTCATATGGAGAGCAAACCGGTACAACAATGGTACAGAGTGATAATGAAGTTTTTGAACCAGGTGATATTTGTGGAATCGTGTTTAATCGTGCATCTGGTAAAGTCGCTATTTACAAAAATGGCGAGCTACAAGTCACAATGACAAATACTGGATTGACGGGAGATGTGTATCCCGTAGTTTCTTATAGATCTGGCGGAGGGAGACTGAATTCTACAATGTTAACATCCCCATCCCAATATGCAAGTAAGTATAGCACATATATACCAGATGCATATTTTACCCCAGGCAGCACAAACACATTAGCAAACTTTGTATTAACAATCAAAACTGACTTTGCATTATATAACCGAATAGTTAGTTCTCTTGCTTCAGAGAAATCTGCAATTCAAAGTAAAGGTGGCGTACAAAGAATCATTGATTTTTGTGGAAATACGATAGATTTATTACCTCCACCAACTTAATAAATAATCAATAGCAAAACTAGAGGGGAGAGTGAACCTCAATGGCAATCAATAAGAATTTTATTGTTAAGAATGGTCTTGAGGTTAATGATGTATTAATATACGCAAATCCCAATACTGAGAGAGTTGGAATTGGGACAAGTATTGTAAACTATAAACTACACGTTAGGGGTGGAATCGGGGCTACTGATCTTTATATTTCTGGAATTACAACCCTTTCTGGCATCACCACAACTGGTAGCGATTTGTATGTAGGTGGTGATTTATACGTTGCAGATGATTTAGTTCTGGATGAAATCACTGTTCGAAATGTCAACGTAACAGGACTTGGAACTGTTTTTAATCTTACGAGCACCAATGGAACCATAACAAATCTAACTGGTACTGCTGGAACTATTACAACTTTCAATAGTACTAATGGAACCATAACAAATCTAACTGGTACTGCTGGAACTATTACAACTTTCAATAGTACTAATGGAACCATAACAAATCTAACTGGTACTGCTGGAACTATTACAACTTTCAATAGTACTAATGGAACCATAACAAATCTAACTGGTACTGCTGGAACTATTACAACTTTCAATAGTACTAATGGAACCATAACAAATCTAACTGGTACTGCTGGAACTATTACAACTTTCAATAGTACTAATGGAACCATAACAAATCTAACTGGTACTGCTGGAACTATTACAACTTTCAATAGTACTAATGGAACTATAACAAATATTAACTCCTCTGGTATTTCTACCTTAGGAATTGTTACTGCTTCTCAACTTTATGTTTCTGGTATTTCTACCTTAGGAATTGTTACTGCTTCTCAACTTTATGTTTCTGGTATTTCTACCTTAGGAATTGTTACTGCTTCTCAACTTTATGTTTCTGGTGTTTCAACTTTTGGTGGAAATCTTAACATTAAGGGTTTAGGTGATGATAGTATAATTGAACATGCTAATGCATCAGTTGGCGACTTATATCTTTTATCAAAGAGGGGAACATTTATAAGAACTAATAACGGTGAAGCATCAGGATATTTTCGAGCAGATGGTGCGGTAGAACTTTATTATGATAACTCCAAGAAATTTGAAACCACTGGTGCTGGGGTAACTGTTTATGGAACACTTGAATCTCAACAACTTAATGTCACTGGTATTGCAACAGCATCCTCATTCAAAGGATCATCTCAGGTCGGTATTGCAACAGCAGGTGGATATTTAGGACTTACAACACAATTTAAGTTTGTTGGTTCTGGGGTCACAATTACTTCAGAATATGATTCAAATGTTGGTATTACCACTTTGACTTTCATTGGTAGCAGTGGTGGTGGTGGAGGAGGAACTCCTGGAGGAAGCACTGGAGAAATTCAATATAATAATAGTGGTTCTTTCGGTGGAGTATCGAACTTTACTTACAATGGAACTGATTTAAATTTTGTCGGAATAATAACTGCAACGTCATTTGTAAAAAGTGGTGGAACTTCAAGTCAATTCCTCAAAGCAGATGGAAGTGTAGATACTAGTACATATCTTACTTCTTATAGTGAAACAAGCACATTAAATGATGTTTTAACTAGGGGTAATGTTTCTGGTATTGGAATTTCTGTTGGTATTTCTACCTTCAGCGGAAATGTTTTTGTTGGTTCTGGAGTTGTAATCACTTCAAACGATATTAGTGTTGCTGGTATTGTGACCGCGACAGATTTTAATTCAACATCCGATCAAAATCTAAAAACAAATATACAAACAGTTCATAATGCTTTGGGTATTGTAGAGCATCTCCGTGGGGTAAGGTTTGATTGGAAAAAAGATCATAAACCATCTCTAGGTGTAATCGCACAAGAACTTGAGGAAGTTTTACCAGAACTCGTCAGCGATACTGATCCAAAAACCGTAAATTACAATGGTTTAATTGGAGTTTTGATTGAAGCAATAAAGGAATTGTCTGAAGAAGTTCAAGAACTCAAGTCTCAACTAAATAACTAAAAGCCGAGTGTAAACGAAGATGGC
>Ga0194118_10005925_pt1 | contig 12436 bp, 10 predicted proteins | sample TA2MahsurfametaG_2_FD_148662 | JGI IMG/M metagenome (GOLD analysis project Ga0194118, IMG submission 148662) | Freshwater microbial communities from Lake Tanganyika, Tanzania - TA2015013 Mahale N5 surface | ecosystem: Environmental > Aquatic > Freshwater > Lake | place: Tanzania: Lake...
TTTTTTGTGAGACTGTGCTGGGCTTCCGTTCAGCAGGGCCTCGAGCAGCGGGCCGGCCCCCTGGCGCACGGGATCGTGCGTTGGCAGGGCGGTGGCCGCGGCGGTGTCGGCGAGGGCGCGGGCAGCAGCGGCGTCATCCAGCAGGGCTGTGTTGAGGGCGATGGCCCGCACCCTGGGCGCTGCTCGGGGGTCTGTCACGGGTCGGGCCAGTGCCGCCAGCGCCTCAACGGCAGCGATCAGCTGCGGCAGCGGAGGGGTGGGCAGGTCATCCATGCCCTTGAGGTGCCGTTGGCCGGCCCGGTGCACCAGCAGCAGATCGGTGGGCTGGCTGCCCCGGATCAGCGGCAGGGTGGCGGTGGAGCCGGGGTGGGCCAGCGAGCCCTGGCCCTCCACCAGGATCCAGCTTGCAGCCGTCAGTTCCCTCCGCCCTGGCGCCGTGGTGGTGGCCGCTTCCAGCACCGCTGCTTCAACGGCCCCGGCGGCGTAATCGACCCGCACCGCATCGAGGGCCACGCCAGCGCCGCTGATCAGAATGCCGGCCTGGCCGGTGCCCACGAAGCGGGCATCGAGGCCGCGACGCAGCGCCTCGGCCTGCAGTTCGAGGCAGGCGCTCATCTTGCCCACGGCCATGTCGGATCCCACCGCCAGCAGCCGCCGACAGGGCAACGCCGCCGCCCGGGCGGCGGCCACCTGCAGCCCCGCTGGTTCCTGCCGCAGATCCCAGATCCAGCGGCCGGGTTGCACCAGGGCCGCCAGCTCGGGATCGGCACCCAGTTGGCTGTGCAGGCCGTTGGCCACGCTGAGGCCGGCCGCCAGGGCCGCGGCCACGTCCCGTCGCACCGCGTCGGGCAGCACGCCCCCTGAAGGGGCCAGGCCGATCACCGCCACGGCAGGCCCAAACGCGAGTGCCGCGGTGAGGCTCGCCACCACCGGTGCCGGATGCGGGAGCCCGCAGATCGCCTGCAGCGTGCGTCCGGCCTGCTGGGGATCCACCACCGCCACGATCGGGTTGCGGCTGTAGCGCAGCATCGCCAGGCCGGTTTTGCCGCTCAGGTTGTCGCTGCCGCCGTGCAGCAGCAACACCAGAGGTTGCTCGGCAGTGATCGGCGCAGCGCGGCCCATGGCATCAGCTCGTGCCTGCAGCCTGGCAATGAATGCCGTCAGTTGGAACCAACCGTTGCCGCTGTTGTGGTGGGCGGCGCTCCGCCCCAGGCGATGCCCAGGCCGGGAGCGCTCGATGGACGCAGCACATCGCCGCTGCGCTCCAGGCCAGTGAAGGGGTCGTCGACCAGGTTCAGATGGCTGTCGAGATCGGGCCAGTGCACCAGCGGCAGCAGCTGGGCGGCGGCTCCATTGAGCAGGCTGCCATCGCCGTAGCACCCCAGCATCACCCGCAGACCGAGCTCCCGGGCGCGGTGTGCCATTGGCAGGGCTTCCCCCAGCCCGCCGCATTTGAGCAGCTTGATGTTGATGCCATCGACATGGGGCGCCAGGCGCTCGAGATCGCTGCGGTTCCAGCAGCTCTCATCGGCCACCAGCGGCAGGGGGCAGTGGGGTTTGAGCGCGGCAAAAGCCGCCGTATCGGCTTCGCGATCGGCCAGGGGTGGCAGGGGCTGCTCCAGCAGGACCACCCCCTGCTGCGCCAGCCAGGGGGCCATCGCGCAGGCCGTGGCCAGATCCCAGCCGCCGTTGGCATCCACCTGCAACTCATGGGCGATGCCGCTCTCCTGCAGGCGGGCCTGCAGCCGTTGGCGCACCGCCAACACCAGGCTGCGGTCGTGGTCCACACCATCAGGGCTGCCCAGCTTGAGCTTGATGCGGGTGGCTGGAAGCTGCAGCCACCAGCGCTCAAGCCGCGCCACCACAGCCGCGACCGATCCGAGCCCAAGGGTGACGCTGGTGGCGGTGCATGCACCTGGATCCAGGCCCCAGAGCCTGTGCAAGGGCTGTCCCCTGCGCTTGCCCCACCAGTCGTGCAGCGCCAGATCAAGACCGCAGCGCGCCGCAGGACTCAGCGTCTGCAGAACCACAAGCCCTCCGGCCTCGACCCCGGCGGCCGGCAGCCCATCGCCCCCGGGCCCAATGCCGACCAGCCCGGCCTCCCGCAGCAGGACGTCGGCGCTGTCGAGCCCCTCCAGCTGCGGTGCCAGCTGCTGTAGCTCTGCGGCGATGGCTTCGGTGCTGTAACGACGATGGCCGGTGTCGAAACCGCCTGTTTCGCCAAGGCCCGTGATGCCGCCGTGGCTGAGCTCGAGCACCAGGTGGTGCACGCCGCTGCTGCTGCCCCGGCTGATCGCCAGCGGCACCGCCTTGGTGAGCGGCAGGCGATGCAGGTTGAGCTTCACGGCAGGCGGAGTGGCGTCGGCGTGCCGATCCACTCTGGCGAGTGCTGCTGCCGCTGGCCATCGCCACCTGGCGCCCAGCCGATGCGGGAGACTGGACCGATGACGGCGACACCGCTTACCGCCGCCGCCACGGCGGCGCCCAGCCAGCGCTCAGCGCAGCGGGGCAGCTACTGGATCACCACCTTCGGCTGCCAGATGAACAAGGCCGATTCCGAGCGCATGGCCGGAATCCTCGAGGCGATGGGCTACCGCGAGGCGCCGGCCGAGCTGGAGGCTGATCTGGTGCTCTACAACACCTGCACGATCCGCGACAACGCCGAGCAGAAGGTCTACAGCTACCTGGGCCGGCAGGCCCAGCGCAAACGCACCAACCCCAACCTCACCCTGGTGGTGGCCGGTTGTGTGGCCCAACAGGAGGGCGAATCGCTGCTGCGGCGCGTGCCCGAGCTCGATCTGGTGATGGGCCCCCAGCATGCCAACCGGCTCGACACCCTGCTCGCCCAGGTGGAGCAGGGCCAACAGGTGGTGGCCACCGATGAACACCACATCCTCGAAGACATCACCACCGCCCGCCGCGACAGCGCGGTGTGCGGCTGGGTGAATGTGATCTACGGCTGCAACGAGCGCTGCACCTACTGCGTGGTGCCCTCGGTGCGCGGCCGTGAGCAGTCGCGCCTGCCTGAGGCGATCAGGCTCGAGATCGAGGGTCTGGCGGCCCAGGGGTTCAAGGAGATCACGCTGCTCGGCCAGAACATCGACGCCTATGGGCGCGATCTGCCCGGTATCACCCCCGAGGGGCGGCGCCAGCACACCCTCACCGATTTGCTGCGTTTTGTGCACGACGTCAAGGGCATCGAGCGCATCCGCTTTGCCACCAGCCACCCGCGCTATTTCACCGAGCGGCTGATCGACGCCTGTGCCGATCTGCCCAAGGTCTGCGAGCACTTTCACATCCCCTTCCAGAGCGGCGATGACGCGGTGCTGCGGGCGATGGCGCGCGGCTACACCATCGACCGCTACCGCCGCATCATCGAGCGCATCCGCGAGCGCATGCCCGATGCGGCCATCAGCGCCGATGTGATCGTGGCCTTTCCAGGTGAGACCGATGCCCAGTACCGCCGCACCCTCGATCTGATCGAGGAGATCGGCTTTGACCAGGTCAACACCGCCGCCTATTCGCCGCGCCCGGGCACCCCGGCGGCCGACTGGCCCAATCAGCTCAGCGAGGCGGTCAAGGTTGAGCGCCTGCGGGAGCTCAATGCCCTGGTGGAGGCCAAGGCCAAGCAGCGCAGCGCCCGCTATGCCGGTCGCATCGAGGAGATCCTGGTGGAGGGCCCCAATCCCAAGGATCCCGATCAGGTGATGGGCCGCACCCGCACCAACCGGCTCACGTTTGTCCCGGCGGCCCGGCCTGAAGGAGGCATGTGGCAGCCCGGCGATCTGGTCGCTGCCCGCATCGAGCAGGTGCGCGCGTTCTCATTGAGCGGCACACTGGCCTGACCCCTGTGTCGGTCGCTGCTGCGCCCGCTTGCCGTCGCCGATGAGCCTGCCCGAGAGCCCTTCGCCGATCCGTGTCGGCCTGATTTTTGGCGGCGATTCGGGGGAACACCCGGTGTCGGTTCGTTCGGCGGCCACCGTGGCTGCCGGTCTGCGCAGCGGTGCTAATGCCCACCGCTACAGCCTGGCGGCGTTCTACATCGACCGGCAGGGACGCTGGTGGGGCCCGCAGCTGGCCGAACAGGTGCTGCAGCAGGGCACGCCCGCGAGTGAGGCCCAGCTCGATGCGGCGTGCCGTGATGCCGATCAACGCCCTGGCGGAGTCGCCGCCGATCTGCTCAGCGCCGGTGGTTTCGCCGGCTTTCCTGCGGGTGCTCTTGCGGTCGATGTGTGGTTTCCGGTTCTGCATGGCCCCAACGGGGAAGACGGCACCATCCAGGGCCTGTTCACGCTGATGCGCAGGCCGTTTGTGGGCTCAGGTGTGCTGGGTTCGGCGGTGGGCATGGACAAGTTGGCGATGAAAGCGGCCTTTGCGGCGGCGGGTCTGCCCCAGGTGGCCTATGCGGCCGTCGATGCCGCCGAGCTGGGGGAGCCCGCTGCCCAGGACACCCTGCTGAACCGCCTGGAGCAGCAACTGGGTTACCCCTGTTTCATCAAACCCGCCAATCTCGGCTCCTCGGTGGGGATCAGCAAGGCCACCAACCGCGGGGAATTGCTCGCCGGCCTGCAGCTGGCGGCCGACCTGGACCCACGGGTGGTGGTCGAGCAGGGGGTGCAGGCCCGCGAACTCGAATGCGCCGTCAAGGGGGGCGGTGCCCGGCCCCTGAGCGCCTCGGTGCTGGGCGAGATCTGCTTTGACGCCGACTGGTACGACTACGACACCAAGTACAGCGAGGGCAAAAGCCACACGGTGATCCCTGCCGTGGTCCCCGAGGCCGTCAGCGGGCAGGCGCGCCGCATGGCGATCGAGGCGGCCCGCGCCGTCGGGGCCACGGGGCTGGCACGGGTCGATTTCTTTTACAACGAAGCCAGTGGTGCGCTTTGGCTCAATGAGATCAACACCCTGCCCGGGTTCACCAGCCTGAGCATGTTTCCGATGCTCTGGGCGGCGTCAGGCGTCGATCTTGAAACGCTCCTGCACGAATTGCTGCTGGGGGCGAGAGAATGGCACGCGAGCCTGGCTGCAGCTTGATCTGCCATGAACCACGGATTGCTCTGGCTGCCACTGCTGCTGGTGTTCGTGCTGCTCACCGCCCTGGGGTGGTTGGAGCGGCGCCGACAGCGCCTGTTTCGCGAATGGGCCGAGGGCGCTGAACTGGCCAAGCTGGATGCCACCGGTGCGGCTCGGCTGGTCGATGGCGTGCTCACCTGGAGCGCCTTTGAGGCCGGAAAGCTCAAGGTCATCGATTCGTTTGTCATCAAGCAGCTCGAACTGGTGGAGTTGCTGTCGCTGCGTTCCGGTGAAGCCCCGCTCACCGAGGAGAGCCAGGGGGCCTGCCGCCTGCGGCTGGTGGGTGGCGGCGAACACAAAGACATTCCCTTTGCCGATGCCGATCGGGCCCGACGCTGGATCGACGAGCTGATGGCCCGCTCCCGCTGCGAGCTGTGAGTCAGTCCGAACGGCGCACGGCTCTGCGGCAGCAGCGCCGTCGCGAACGGCTGCGGCAACTCTGGCGGTTTGTGGTGTTCACCGCCACGGCCGCGGGCCTGGGCTATGTCCTGTTGCGCCAGGGTTGGGTGCTCAGCAGCCCCGACCAGGTCGACGTGATCGGCAGCCGGCAGGTGCGGCGTGAGCAGGTGATTCAGGCGGCAGGTCTTCGCTTCCCTTTGCCGCTGCTGACGCTTCAGCCCGCCCGCATCGCCGCCGACCTCTCCACGGCCCTGCCCGTGGACCAGGTGCAGGTGCAACGGTTGATGGCGCCGCCGCGGTTGCGGGTGCAGTTGGTCGATCGCCGCGCGGTCGCCCGGGCCCAGCGGCGCGGCCCCCAGGGGGCGGAAGCGGGCTTTGTCGACCATCGCGGCAACTGGATGACCGCCAGGCAGCAATCCGGTGCCCACAGCGATGCTGACCTCGGGCTGCAGGTGCAGGGTTGGCAGAGCCAGTACAGGCCTGCTTTGGCCCTGGTGCTGAGCCGGCGCAGCCAACTGGGACCGGCGCTCGAAGGGATCCGTTTTGAGCCCGATGGCAGCCTCTGGCTCGAGACCGCCAGCCTCGGCGCGGTGCGCTTCGGTCCGCTGGACGAACGCCTCGGCCGGCGCATCGATGTGCTCGAACATCTGCTGCGCACCTTGCCCCAACAGCTCAAGGGACGGCCTTTGCAGGCCATCGATCTCGGCGATCCCGACCAGCCCGAGGTCAGCCTTCCGGGTGCGGTGAAGCCTGCTGCGCCCGATTCCAACAGACCTTGAACACAGGCCATTGCGCCTGCGGGCCAAACGCGCAAAGGTGTGTCATTGCCGAAAGCCGAGCGCGACTTTGAACGACATAATGCAGCCCATCAGCAACGGCCTTGAGGCCCCAATGACGCAAGCCGGCACCAGCCCAGCGGGCATTGTCCCCAGCCAGTCGGCCCGGATCGAGGTGATCGGCGTTGGCGGCGGCGGCAGCAATGCGGTCAATCGCATGATCACGGCCGAGCTCCAGGGCCTGGGGTATCGCGTGCTCAACACCGATGCCCAGGCCCTGTTGCAGTCGGCCGCCCAGCAGCGCATTCAGCTGGGCCAGAAGCTCACCCGCGGCCTTGGTGCCGGCGGCAATCCGGTGATCGGCCAGAAGGCCGCTGAAGAATCCCGGGCCGAGCTGCAGCAGTCGTTGCAGGGCGCCGATCTGGTGTTCATCGCCGCCGGCATGGGCGGTGGCACCGGCACCGGTGCCGCCCCAATCCTGGCCGAGGTGGCCAAGGAGGTGGGGGCGCTCACCGTGGGCATCGTCACCAAGCCCTTCGGCTTCGAGGGCCGCAAGCGCATGCGTCAGGCCGAGGAGGGCATCGCCCGCCTGGCCGAGCATGTCGACACCCTGATCGTGATTCCCAACGACCGCCTGCGCGACGCCATCGCGGGCGCTCCCCTCAACGATGCCTTCCGCGCCGCCGACGATGTGCTGCGCATGGGCGTCAAGGGCATCAGCGACATCATCACCAAGCCCGGTCTGGTCAATGTTGACTTCGCCGATGTGCGCTCGGTGATGGCCGATGCCGGCACCGCCCTGTTGGGGATCGGTGTCGGTTCGGGCCGTTCCCGGGCCAGCGAGGCGGCCCAGGCCGCCATGACCAGCCCGCTGCTGGAATCGGCCCGCATCGATGGGGCCAAGGGCTGTGTGATCAACATCAGCGGCGGCAAGGACATGACCCTCGAAGACATGACCACCGCTTCGGAGGTCATCTACGACGTGGTGGACCCCGAGGCCAACATCATCGTGGGGGCAGTGGTGGATGAGCGCCTGGAGGGCGAGATCCACGTCACCGTGATTGCAACGGGCTTTGAAAGCGGAACCCCCTACCGCGCCGAGCGGCCTGCCTTTGCGGCCGGCAGTGCCTTCATGACCGAGCCTCAGGAACGCGGAGCCAAGATTCCGCCCTTCCTGCTCAATCGCCAGGCCAAGGCTTCAGATCAGAACTGACCACCGCTGATTCGATCCCAACTGATCAGCTCGGAAACGATCTGGTCAGAAACGATCAGGTGAGAAACGATCGGCTCAGGGCAGATAGTTTGCCAATGGGGTGACCCGGAATCCACGCCTGCTCTGAGCATCCCGTGTGGCTGCTCCCTTCCGGTCCTGACCAGGTTTGGGCGTCTGGGCCGCGTGGGTCCGAGTCTCGATGATGCTAGCAAGGGTCTTGGTCTTGCACGTGAACCGATGCTGCGACCTGGCGACTGGTTGAGCCGCAAACAGGAAGGGGCTCCGCTGGCCCTGCTCACCGCCTGGGATGCCCTCAGCGGCGCCTGGGTCGCCGAGGCCGGCGTTGATGCCGTCCTGGTCGGCGATTCTCTGGCGATGGTGGCCCTGGGCCATGCCACCACCCTGCCGGTGAGCCTCGACGAGATGCTGCACCACTGCCGTGCGGTTGGTCGCGGTGTGGCTTCGGTGATCACGGATCCTGTGGCGCAGCCCTTGCTGATCCTTGATCTGCCCTTCCTGAGCTACCAGTGCAGCAGCGATGAGGCGGTGGCGGCGGCCGGGCGGGTGCTGAAAGAGTCCCCGGCGGCGGCGGTGAAGCTGGAGGGGGCCGAGCCCGAAACCCTGGCGGTGATCGATCGCCTCGTGCGCAGCGGCATTCCGGTGATGGGGCACCTGGGGCTGACGCCCCAGTCGGTGCATCAGCTCGGCTTCCGGCGCCAGGCCACCGACCCGGTGGCCCAGGATCGCCTCGTGCACCAGGCCGAAGCCCTGCAGAGCGCCGGCTGTTTTGCCCTGGTGCTCGAGCACGTGCCTGCTGAGCTGGCCCAGCGGCTGCAGCAGCTGCTGGCGATCCCTGTGATCGGTATCGGGGCCGGGACGGCCTGCGATGGGCAGGTGTTGGTCACGGCCGATCTCCTCGGCCTGACGAGCCGGCAGCCGCCCTTTGCCCAGCCCCTGGTCAACCTGCGCCAGCAGGCCCTGCCGGCCCTGCGCCAGTGGGTGGCGGCCCAACGCGCTCCCACCAGCTCAGCAGCTTCACCAGCACCGCATTGCTGAGGGCCAGGCCGGCCGGCGCGCTGAGACGCCAGCGCGGACCTTCGATCAGCAGCAGGCCCTGCTGACGCTCCGGCTCCAGCAGGGCCTGCAGGTCCTGCTGGTGCGTGCGGCCCAGACCGGCCTGGCGCAGCAGCGTCTCCATGGCCACGCCTTCGCGCCGCCTCAGCCCTACCAACAGCCGTTCATCAAGAGGGAGACGGGTTGCTTCCGCCTGATCCGCGCAGCTGCGGCTGGGCACTGACAGTCTGCGCTCTGGCCGCTGCTCCAGCGCCTCCACCCAGCTGGTGTAGGCGTCGCGTGTGCGCGGCCGGGCCAGCCGCTGGCCGCCCGTGGCGCTGGTGGCCCCCAGGCCGAAGGCCCACCAGTTGGCGCCGCTCCAGTAGGCCCTGTTGTGGCGGGAGGCATGCCCCGGCTGGGCGTGGTTGGAGATTTCGTAGCGGCCGTAGCCCGCCGCCGCCAGCTGCTGGCTGGTGAGCTCATGTTGATCGGCCGCCAGATCGTCGCTGGGCAGGATCAGTGCGTGGCGTTCGGCCCGTTTTCCGAACACGGTGCCGGGTTCCACGCTGAGCCCGTAGATCGAGAGGTGGGGAGCGCCGCTGGCGATCGCCTGCTGCAGCTGGTGGCGCCAGTGGGCCAAGTCCGGCGCCTCGCTGTGGCCCTCACACGCCGGCAGGGCCTCGATCAGATCCAGACTCCAGCTCGCCAGCCGCCCGCGCTGCTGCGCCGCCCGCAGCCAGGCAATCGCTGCGAGCAGATCGCTGCGGCGATGCCGGCGCCCCAGGCTGCTCAGCACCGCGTCATCGAAGCTCTGCCCCCCCAGGCTCACCCGGTTGATGCCCGCTGCCAGATAGCCCGCCAGCCGCTGCTGGTCAAAGCTGGCCGGATCCAGCTCCAGGCTGATCTCAGCCCCCGACGCCAGCCCGTAGCGGGCCGCCAGGCTCTCCAGCAGACCGCCCACCTGCGCTGGGCTCAGCAGCGAGGGCGTGCCCCCTCCCAGATACACCGTGCTCAGCGGCGGCCCCGGCGGGCTGGCGGCGATCTCGCGCCGCAGCAGGGTCAGATACCGGGCGATCGAGGCGGCGCCGGGCTGCCCGCTGCCGCTACCGGCCCGGTCCCCCAGGGGCACCACGGCGAAGTCGCAGTAGAAGCAGCGCCGGTGGCAGAAGGGGATGTGCAGGTAGGCGCTGCGTGGCGGAAACATCACACCGGTGCGGGCAATCAGGGTTGTGGTCGGTTACCCAGGCAGGCCAACGGGGCTGGAATCAGGCAAGCTGCCCCCCAGGAGAGGCAGCGTGGCCTCCCGCAGCGGGCATGGTCGATTCCCTCATCCTGATCCTGTTTGTGATCTCCGGGGCCGCGGCTGGCTGGCTGGGGGTGGATCTGCTGCCGGAGCAGCTGCTGCTGCAGGTGGAAGATCCCGAACGGTTGCGCACGGTGCTGGCGCTGGTGGGGTCCGGCTTTGGCTTGACCGCCGGCCTGCTGTTCCGGCAGCTGCGCCGCAGCCTGATGGCCCAGGTGCGCAGCATGCCCACCGATCTGCTGATCAGTCGGGCCGTGGGCCTGATCCTGGGCCTGTTGGTGGCCAACCTGTTGCTGGCCCCGATCCTGCTGCTGCCGCTGCCCTGGGAGATCATCTTCGTCAAGCCGCTGGCTGCGGTGCTCAGCAATGTGTTCTTCGGGGTGCTGGGCTACAACCTGGCCGAGGTGCACGGCCGCACCCTGCTGCGCCTGTTCAACCCGGCCAACACTGAGGCGTTGCTGGTGGCTGAGGGGGTGCTGCTGCCGGCCAGCGCCAAGATCCTCGACACCAGTGTGATCATTGATGGCCGCATCCGCGGCCTGCTGGATTCGGGTCTGCTGGAGGGCCAGGTGATCGTCGCCCAGTGCGTCATCGATGAGCTGCAGGCCCTGGCCGATTCGGCCAACGGCGACAAGCGGGCCAAGGGGCGCCGTGGGCTCAAGCTGCTCACCGAGCTGCGCGAGACCTACGGCCGCCGCATCGTCGTCAACAGCACCCGCTACGAGGGCAAGGGGGTCGACGACAAGTTGCAGAAGCTGGCGGCTGATACCGGCGGCACCCTGCTCACCGCCGACTACAACCTGGCCCAGGTGGCCCAGCTGCAGGAGCTCAAGGTGATGAACCTCAGTGAGCTGGTGATCGCCCTGCGCCCCGAGGTGCAGCCCGGCGACGAGCTGCAGCTCAAGATCGCCCGCGACGGCAAGGAGGCCGACCAGGGCGTGGGCTACCTCGACGACGGCACCATGGTGGTGGTCGAGGGGGCCCGGGGCCGCATCGGCCAACGCCTGCCGGTGATCATCACCGGCGCCCTGCAGAACCCGACGGGTCGCATCGTGTTTGCTCGCCTCGATGGCGTGGCCCCAACCGAGGAGACCAAGGCCGCAACTGACGCCAGGTCCGACCCCAAGCCTGATCTGAAGTCTGCGGCCACAGCCGATCCCAAGCCTGCTGCCAAAGCTGAAAGCCGCCGGCGCCGCAGCGCCAAACCGTCCGCAGGCCCCAATCCGGACGCGGCAAACCCTCGCTAGGCTCTAGCTTTCTGCCCCAGCTGCTTCGCCGATGACGGTGTCCGCCCCCTACTACGGCGATTCAGCGGTGATGCGCACCCCGCCGCCCGACCTGCCGAGCCTGCTGCTCAAGGAGCGGATCGTGTACCTGGGCCTGCCGCTGTTCAGCGACGACGATGCCAAGCGCCAGATGGGCATTGATGTCACCGAGCTGATCATCGCCCAGCTGCTGTATCTGGAATTCGACAATGCGGACAAGCCGATTTTCTTCTACATCAACTCCACCGGCACCAGCTGGTACTCGGGAGATGCGATCGGCTTCGAGACCGAGGCCTTTGCGATCGCCGACACGATCCGCTACGTGAAGCCGCCGGTGCACACCATCTGCATCGGCCAGGCCATGGGCACGGCCGCGATGATCCTCAGCGCCGGCACCAAGGGACACCGCGCCGCCCTGCCCCACGCCTCGATCGTGCTGCACCAGCCCCGCAGCGGTGCCCGCGGCCAGGCCACCGACATCCAGATCCGGGCCAAAGAGGTGCTGCACAACAAGCACACCATGCTCGAGATGCTCTCGGCCAACACCGGCAAGAGCGTTGAGCAGCTGGCCCGCGATTCCGATCGCATGACCTATTTCACGGCTGAAGAAGCCAGGGAGTACGGCCTGATCGATCGGGTGCTCAGCAGCCAGAAGGATCTGCCCGGCGGCGCCGCCGCCGCCGCCGCGGTGGCCACCGACCGCAGCCCCGCAGGCATCGGTTGAGCCCTGTGCTCAGGCCTGGTCCGGGGCCGCTGACGGCGTCTGATTCGACCTGATCGGCTCCGCTGCGAACGCTCTCTTCTCTGTTTCCCACACTTCTGAACCATGCCCATCGGCACCCCCAGCGTTCCCTACCGCCTGCCCGGCAGCCAGTACGAGCGCTGGGTCGACATCTACACGCGCCTGGGTGTCGAGCGCATCCTGTTTCTGGGCTCCGAGGTCAATGACGCCGTGGCCAATGCCCTGGTGGCCCAGATGCTTTACCTCGACTCGGAAGACAATTCCAAGCCGATCTACCTGTACATCAATTCGCCGGGGGGCTCGGTGACCGCGGGCCTGGCGATCTACGACACGATGCAGTATGTCAAGAGTGACGTCGTCACCATCTGTGTGGGCCTGGCCGCCTCGATGGGTGCCTTCTTGCTGGGTGCCGGCACCAAGGGCAAACGTCTGGCCCTGCCCCACAGCCGGATCATGATTCACCAGCCCCTGGGCGGCACCAGCCAGCGCCAGGCCAGCGACATCGAGATCGAGGCGCGCGAGATCCTGCGCATCAAAGACATGCTCAACCGCTCGATGGCCGAGATGACCGGTCAGGGCTTCGAGAAGATCGAAAAGGACACCGACCGCGAC
>Ga0194118_10005935_pt1 | contig 12427 bp, 12 predicted proteins | sample TA2MahsurfametaG_2_FD_148662 | JGI IMG/M metagenome (GOLD analysis project Ga0194118, IMG submission 148662) | Freshwater microbial communities from Lake Tanganyika, Tanzania - TA2015013 Mahale N5 surface | ecosystem: Environmental > Aquatic > Freshwater > Lake | place: Tanzania: Lake...
ATGATGACAATAGTTTAGCATTTTTAAATAATAGTGGAACCGAACGATTTTCTATCAATGAAGATTTAATAAGAACTAGTTTATCAGCTAGCGGCAATTTTAGAGTTAATAATAGTGGAGGAACAACCCTATTCAATGTAACAAATACCACTAATGCTATTGAGATCGGTGGTGCTGGAACTGGTATTGCTATGGTTGGAGGAACGACCACAGCGACTTCACCAAAATTAGCAATCGTCCAAACAACAGCAGGAACAAGATATTCTTTACAGTTACAGGTTACTGGTGGTATTGCTGACGGTCAGTATGATGGTATTGGATTTACTCAAGGTGCCGCTGGCGCAACTCCTCTTGGTGGTATCAGAGTCGAATATAGAAATAGTGGAAGTCCTGATTTAGGAGTTTATACCAGAAGTGGAGCTTCTACCGAAGCTAGAAGATTGATGATCTGGAACTCTGGTAATGTTTCTATTGGTACATCAGATCAGACAGAATATACACGTTTAAATGTTCTTGGTGGTTCTGGTATTACTATTAGGGCAGATAGTTCATCGACAAATAATCAGTATATTTATTTCAGACAAGCACCAAATAATTACGGTTTCCGTATTACACAAGACGATGCTTCAGTTGGTATGCTCTTTTTCAGAGCAGTTGATAATGGAAATAATACCAATCCATTAATTGTTTTAGATAGACCAACTCTCAGGGTTGGTATTGGTAATTTTAGTACAACTAGCAGACCTGGATATCAACTTGATGTTGCTGGTGATATTAATACAACTGGAGAATTTAGAAAGAACGGAGCTGTATTTAGTCCACTACCAACTCAAAATGCTACAACAGATGGTTCTGTATTAAGAACACGTTGGGACTCTGGCACCTCAGCTTACATAGCATATTGGACACATGATCTTGATGCTAACTATCGACTAGAAAATCCAGATCAATGGTCATTCCGTTATATCATCAATAGAGGTTATACTGTTGCTGGATATCAAAACGCAAACCCCTGGAGAAATGGAAATAGAACTCATCACCCATCAGATGTAACGGTTTCTCTTGGAGATGTTATTGATTATTCTGCGGCATATATTGGAGGATCGCACAACGGAGTAAATCTATTTGTTTATAACTGTGCTAACTCTTGGTTACCTGCTGCTTCTACAACATGTTCCATGAGTATGATCACAGAAACAAATCGTGGTCTTAACTCATCGTGGAATGATACCAGAGCACGTTCATATTCTGGTGCTTGGATTGACTTTATGGGTAATCAGTGGAGAACCAATGGTGGACGAAATAGAGCTTATATTAGTTCTGGAAATACAAACACTTCTAGACATGATTTAAATACTGAAACAATAATGACAGAGGTCAGCGGAACTATTACTGTAGTGGCTCACGCCGAAACAGAATTTTATGCATGGGTTACTGCTGGAGCGAACAGATTTGAATTTTCAACAGAAACATATACTGCTTGGGCTTCCACCACTAGTCCCCCAAATCATGATGGTTTTAATAAGCACCAAGCTACTAGAATTGGTTTCTTCTATAGTTCTCAGGGAAACAATACAGATAGAACAGTATTTAAAAGAAGAGATAGTGATGCAGTAACATTAAGAACTGGAATTAGTAAACCAGAAACAGGTGGAGAAGAAAATCTCCACACTGGCATGAATAAAGGTTATTGCATTTCCAACTATAATTATGCTCAGAATAATAATGCTTGGATATATAATTATTATCAAGATGTTATTCGTTTTGCAGATGGAACTATAACATATCGTAAGGGTATTCCTGGTGCTTCATCTGGAACAGGACAAGAAGGTGGAGATATGCAGGGTGGTGGTACTCCTCCAAGAACTTATATGACTTATACTGGAGCAGCAAGTTTCCAAGTTGCTGCTCCTGTTCCTGGATATGGTGGATCTACTGGAAGCACACTACAACCTGGAGCTGGTGTTGCCGATCAATCTGGTGCTACTGGTGGCATAGGAACATACTAATAGGAATTAAAAATGGAAAGAGTTTATTACTTAACAAAAGATACAACTTTATTCTCAGTCATTTATGACTTAAGAGTATTAAGATCAATTCTTAATTGGTATGCAGTGTCTATGCCAGCTTCCGAAGAACTCATGTTTAAAGAGATAGTCAAGGGCAAATATTATCCAATGGATCATATCACGGGATTCAAGGGTTTTAAAACTTTTGCTGATATTCGTGAAGAAATTAAAATTGTTAAACAAGAAGCAAATGGAGAAGTAGTCGCTTTTCAATCAGAGGGTATTTACAATACAGTAGAACATGATCCAGATGCTGGTATTGAAAAAATAATTATTGTTATGGATGATGAAAGAAGAAATGCTGTTATGAATGCCATGAAATATGTGGCAAAAGCTGTAATTGAAGAAGAATTTGATAAAAAATTTATGGAGTTAGATACAAATTCTCAAATGGAATCTTTATCATTTGAACTTCAATACGAAGAAGCTTCTGCGTACATTAAAGATGAAACTTCAGATGTTCCACTATTACAAGCACTCTCATCTGCTAGGGATATTTCAGTAGAAGAAATGGCTCATAAAATTATAAATGGTAGAAAATTATTTAAGCAATCAATAACTGAACTGTTAGCAAGGATGACGCGCTTAAAACTATTGTTTAAAACCGCCACCTCAATTCGTGACCTAAATAGATTATACGAAGATTACTTCGGTATTGCGATGCCAGAATCTCAAGCAGTTGAGGAGGGTAGAGTAGTAGATTTTAAGAGAGTTGTTCTTGTAAAAATAGGATTACAATTTTAGTATTTTTGGAGTTCGTTATGTTAAGTAAAGAAACTATTTTAGCAAGTGCTGTTCAGTTTGCTACTGGACAAACTGATTATCAGAATGAAAATTTTGTAATGAATTCTCATGTAACAAAGTATCGTCAAGTTAGACAGGCATTACTTGAAATTGAAAATAGATATCACGGTCTAAGAAAAATTAGACTTGATGTTAAAAGAGATGATATAAAAATTGAAAAATTAAAAAGAGATTTGGAAACCTGCAATGATGATCTAGAAGCAGAACTGATTAAAGTAGATATTGAAGATTTTGAAAGTGATCAAGAAATTCGCAAAAGAAAATTAAATAGACAAGAGCAAGAAATTGATGTTTTTGTTAGACGAGTGCAGCAAGAAGTAGAAAATGAAGAAGATATTCAGAGATACTTCGACCAAGATCCAGAAGAAGAAAGAAAATATTGGATTGCTCGCATGGGAAAACAAGCTGCTATGGACATTCTTTCGTTTGGAAGAATTAGTACTGGAAATTTAGATTCTATTTCAATGCTTCCAGAAGAAGAACAATTACAAGTACTATCAATTGGATTTCAGTATTCAAATCTTCTTGGTGGTCAGTTAGCAAAAATTGAAGGAACCACAAGAGAATACACTCAACAACTACTAGCAGATCCAAAAAATCTTCGCTTACCTACATTTGATGGTATTGAAGATAATATGCAATTAAAAATGATTAATTCACTTAAGGAAATTGTAGAACAGAAAAAACTTAAAGGCGAATGAAATGAATAATAATTTTTGGGATTATTCTTCTGAACAACCCAAAACTGAATTAAATAATGTTCATCAAATTTTTCCAACTGCATTATTTGAAAGCACTATATCAGTTTCAAACACAGAAGAAATATTAGAAGATCTTAATAAAAAATATTCTTCGTGTGATAATTACACACACGATATTTTAGAAAAGAATAAAACATCTTTTTATACAGAAGATACTTTACACGAAAATCCAATTTATTTTGATCTCAAATATCAGATAGAAATCATTGCCGAAAAAGTATTTGATGCTTATTCTTATCAGAACATAACTCCAAGAGTTGAAACTATGTGGGGCAACGTTCTGGGATATAATGGATATATTCACCCACACGCACATAGCAATTCTATGTTCTCTGGTGTTTGGTATCCAGAAGATTGTCCCCAGGTATCTGAAGGATCTCTATCAAATTATATTAAATTTATTGATCCTAATAGAATTAAATATTTTTTCATGCCACAGGTTTCACAAAAAAATCATATCAACTCTGGAGAGATTTACATTAAACCAACTAAAGGAATGTGTCTAATATTTCCTTCATGGTTAGAACATGATACTGTGCCAAATGAAAATTCAACAGAACTCAGATATAGTATTTCATTTAATTTATTTTTCAAAGGTTCTCTGGGATTTCCAAATTCGTTGAATAGATTAACAATATGAAAAGTAACAAAATTATTATCGTTGGCGGTGGATCTGCTGGATGGATGAGTGCTGCTACGCTCATCCATTTTTTTCCAGATAAAAAAATTACAGTAGTAGAGAGCCCAGATTATCCCATTTCTGGAGTTGGGGAAAGCACTCTTGCTGGCATTAGACCATGGATGTTTGCCCTCGGCATTGATGAAAAGCAGTTCATGAAATACTGTGATGCTTCTTATAAGCAAAGCATTAAGTTTGTTGATTTTTATAAGCAAAATGATGGAGGGTTTCATAATCCATTAGGTCACCCACATTATAAAAAAGAATTTCTTGGATTAAATGATTGGCAACTTAAAAAGTATTATTATCCAGAAACTCCCAATCAAGATTACTGCAGAACTTTTTATTCGATGATGCCGTTTGTAGAAAACAATAAGATCTATACTGGCACCGATTTAGAGAACTATAAGTTTGAAAGAGACACAGCATATCACTTTGATGGCGTAAAGTTTGGATTATATCTAAGAGATCACTACTGTATTCCTAGAGGTGTCAATCATATTCAATCAACAATCACTTCAATTGATGTTGGAGAAGATGGTATTGAAAGAATTTTTCTCGATGGTGATACTAGGTTTATTACTGCTGATTTGTATATTGATTGTTCTGGAAGCAAGGCATTACTGTTGAATAAGTTAGAAGAACCATTCATTTCTTATAATGGCATTATTCCAAACAATCGAGCATGGGCTACAAAAATACCATACAAAGATAAAGAGAAGGAACTAGAACCATATACAACATGCACTGCTATCGGTCATGGTTGGGTCTGGAACATTCCTCTCTGGTCTCGTATTGGAACTGGGTATGTTTATGATGATACTTCTATTTCACCAGAGCAGGCACTAGAAGATTTCAAACAATATCTTGGAGATAGATCAGACGTTGAATACAAAGACATCAAAATGCGTGTTGGTATTCATGAAAGAACTTGGGTCAAGAATGTTGTTGGTATTGGTATGGCTGCAGGGTTTATTGAACCATTACAAAGCAGCGGATTATATACAGTTCATGAGTTTCTCTTGAAACTAGTTCGTGCTTTGAATAGAAATGAATACAGTCAATGGGATCGAGATGTTTATAACACTACTACTAGAAAAATGTTTGATCGTTTCGCACACTTTGTTGCGTTGCACTATACACTTTCTCTAAGAAGAGATACTGAGTATTGGGAAAGAATACACAGAACTGTATTTGATGAGGAGATGGTTTTACAGCAACCATCAACATCACAATTCTTTGATCTAGCTAGGAGACAAGAACTAGTGGAGGATCATCCACCAGTAGGAGTTCATTGTATCTGTGCTGGTATGGATTATCGAATGATTGACCCAGTTGTTGTATCAGAGTGGGAATGGAATTTTCCACATGTTGATAAGAAAAAAATGATCGATAATTTTATTATGTTAAATAACAGTATGAGATCTCGCTGGAATAAATTAGCAGATCAATCACCAACTGTCTATGAGTATTTGAGAACTAATATCTATGGCGACAATTGAAATATTTCCAAAAGTAATTGGAAAATACACATTAGAAAAAGAAAGGCAATCACAACTAAAAGAAGAATGCTTCTCTATTTTAAACGAATTATCAGAGTATAATCAATCAAACGTAGAGAACTCAAATCTTCATCATTTTCTAAATAAGCAAAATCAAAATTTATTTAACTATAAACAGTTTGAATGGTTTGAGAAATGGATAGAAGAAAAATGTATTGATTACATTGAAAATACTTTAGGATTTTATTTACAAGATGGAGTTATAATTACAGATTGTTGGATAAACAAATGTGATATTGGTGGAGAACAATTCCATCACACGCATACAAATTCATATGTTTCGGGAACATATTATGTTAATTACATCAAAGGGTTACATGCGCCAATAGGATTTAAGAATAAAGATTATAATCCAGAAAATTGTGTAATGCAATCTATCGATATTCCAGTAAAGATACCAACCAAATATAATTCTTGGGGTGCTTTTGTTAATTATGATGAGGGAGATTTACTGCTATGGCAATCAAATTTGGCACATGGGTATTCTGATAACAAAGAAAACAACAGAATTAGTATCTCATTTAATGTGATGCCAAAATACATATACAACCAATCTTATAGTTTCAGGATAGAAAGACAATGATATTTTTTGAGGATGAAGAATTAGAAAAAATTTGTCAGATTAATTCTGAAGCAAAATTGGAAGAGGTTGTTTATGACAACACAAAATTTAAAGTAATTAGAAATTTTTTATTATATCCAGAAGAGTACAAAAAATTTCTACAAAACTTTCCAGCTATGAGAGATCACACATACTCCCCTGGATTTAGACAAGATATACCACCATGGGCTGCTAGGTTTATAACTACCTACATTCAATCAAATGTTATCAAATGGAAACCAGCTAGAGTTGCTTGCAATATCTACAATGGTAATATGCGAATGAAAACAAATGCAAATCTCCCACATTCTGATAATTTTTATGGGGTTTGGAATTTGTGGTTAAATACAAACTGCCTTGGTGGAACAGCATTCTGGAAACACAAAGAAAAAAGACATGTAGATGAATTAACTTCAGAAGAATATACTTATTTGTTTGATAAAGCATTGTCATCTGACGGGCACGAAAAATGGAAAAATTTCAGGGGAGATGAAGATTGGGAATTGACTTGCATAGCTCCAATGGAATATAATACTCTTTTATTTTACAATGGTGGATTTTTTCATTCTCCATGGGTATTAGAAAATTGGTATCTTAACGAAGATAGATATAGTATGATAGGTATGGGAGATTTTGATGATTAAAAATTTATTTGAAAACGAAGGATCTTTTACTCCGTTTGCTCCAGTATATTCAATACCATTCTTCAACTCTGAGATTTTAAGTCCCCAAGAAGTAGATTTTTTATCTGCTAAGATTTTATCCAGGGAACAAGAAATTATTCAGAACAATCAACATTTAACTTATGATGGTGGAACTGGATTAGGACCAAATAGTTTGACAGCAAAATTTGCTGGATATAATATTCTTCATTGGGATAGAGAAGATAACGATTATATTGTAAGAAAATTCAAAGTATGGTTGCATAATTCAATACGAGAAATGTGCGAACATGTCAATGAAGATATTATGGAATTAAAACCATGGGCGCAATGCTGGGCTAATGTATTACGCAAAGGAGAGAAAATAAATCCCCACCAACACAGTAGTGATGCATATAGTTTTTTATCTGGAAACGTATGTTTGAAAGCAGAAGGAACTAGCACAGTATATCAAAATCCTTTCTCCATGAAAGCGATGGCAATTAAAAACGTTCCTGGATATCTTACACTATTTCCAGAATATATCGTTCATTGGACGACACCAAATGAAAGTGATATTGAAAGAATTTCTTTGGGTATTGATATTGTAACAGAGTATTCTTTATTCAACGCACCAGATAGAGAAAGAGATATTAGACATTTTGAGAGATTATATTAATGTTTAGCTTACCTATTAATCCAAAGATAGATGAGAATTTTGCTAATGATATTCTTATTCCATTTTTGAAGAAACACAAACAATACATCTTTGATCTTTATTTTACTTGTCGTATGCCTCCTTTTATGCAGGATGCCATGGGTGATGTATTTGAGGATGACTTAAGACAGACAACGTTTAACGCATTATACATTCAAAAACAAACTGGTATTCCTCTGTCTGCTACGTTCAACAATCCATACGTCAGACCTACACAAGAGAACCTAGATCTATTCATCAATAACTTCAGATACATCTATGAAGCAGGTGTAAGAACTGTCACGTTGCCCCATACATCATGGATGCTAACAGGTCAGATACAGAAAGCATTTCCTGAACTGTATATCAAGAATACTATTCTACATGAAGTTACAAAAGCAAACGATATTGTTTCTCTTGCCAAAGCTGGATTTAATTATATTAATCTTGATAGAGATCTGATGAGAGATCAAGATCAGTTACGTCGTCTAAAAGAAGCAAAAGAATATTGTGCTTCGATTGGTAATCCAGTTAAATTCTCCATGCTTGCCAATGAGGGATGCTGGGGTGGATGCCCTATTATGCCAGAGCACTATCACTATAATAACACCAGAGAGAACCACGAACCACCATACTTTGGCAATATCATCAGTAGAGTTTCGTGTTCTAAGTGGGAGCAGCAAGATAGCTCTGCTGTTCTTAAGTCAGCAAATCTCCCACCTTGGAAAAAGGATTGGGAAGAGATGTTTGATCTAGGTATTGATGTATTCAAATTACACGGAAGAGAAAGCGTAATGCGTCTCAAAGAAAGTATGGATATTATTGAACGCTGGGCGAATGATGAAGAACTTCTATTCCCAGAACTCAATACCTATATTGAAGACAAGAGTTTGAAAGATAGACCAATTGATATTTGGAGAGAAAAGATCAAAACTTGTAAGTTTGATTGTTGGGATTGTAATTACTGTGAGGCAGTTATTGAGGCACATCATAAGAAGCAAGACAGAACACTACATCCACTTGTCAAACTGACACTTGATGCGATTGATAAATCAGCAACAGGTGATACTAACTTCAAACCACAAGGTTTCAATATTGAAGGTCTATCATCGGATCGTGTCAGACATTTTCTAAATCATCTATGCTCTGATCCAAAGAACTCATATCTTGAGATTGGATGCTATACAGGCAGCACATACTTTGCTGCCATTATGGGTAATGATTTAGTATCATATGGCGTTGATAATTTTGTTGCTCCTATCGCTCCTGCTAGAGATGATATCGAGTGGAAAGGAGTTGAAGATCCATCAAAAGAATTGTTTAGAAATAATGTCTTGTTTGGCAGTTTAAAATCTGCTATAATTGATATTGATGCTCGCAAACTAAACTCATCTCATTTTACCAGAAGACCAAATATTGTATTCTATGATGGAGAGCACGACGATCAACAGGTAGAATGTTTATCTAACTTGCTTCCAAACCTACAGGATACTTTTATATTAGTTTTGGATGATGCCAATTTTGATGGGGTTATCCGTAATGGGCAGAAATTTATAGATATAAATAATTTCGAAGTTCTGTTTGAACGTCAAATACTGACACCTCAAATAGAAGATTCCACAAGCTGGTGGAATGGTTTGGCAATTTATGTATTAACAAAAACGGAGAATTGATTACTATGACTACTGATACTGCAACACTCAAAGAAAACTTTCAATCTCAACTCACCAACGTTGACGGGCAGATTACTAAGCTGGAAGATGAACTAGCAAAAGCAAAAGAATATCGTCTTAAACTTCAAGGTGGTCTAGAAACCCTAGAACTTCTTAATCCCACACCTACTGAAGAAGCAGCACCCGCTGAAGAAGTAGCAGAGTGATCTTATAAATAGACACCAATATCCCCACATGCTAAATACATGTAGGGATTTTTTATAGGGCTTTACATGTCAGCATCAAAGCCAGCAACCAGAGAGGAGTTAAAGCAATACAGCCTCCGAGAGTTGGGCGCACCAATATTAGAAATCAACGTCGATAATCAACAACTTGAAGATCGTATTGATGAGGCACTGCAGTTTTTCCAAGAACGTCACTTCGACGGTATGGAGAAACTGCATTTAAAACATGTATTAACATCTTCAGATATTACTCGTTTTAAATCAAACAACATCACACACACTGCTTCTAATAATGATGTGTGGACAGAGAGAGGAAATTTTATTGAACTTCCAGACCATATTATTGGGGTGGAAAGAATCTTTGGTGTGACTTCAAGTAGTATTCGTGGTGACTTGTTTGGTATCGAATATCAAATTTTCTTAAATGATTTATATGCTTTTGGTTCTATTGATATTTTAAATTACTACATGGTCAAGTCATATATTGAAACTCTTGATATGGTTCTCAATACAGGTTCATTGATTCAATTTAGATTTACTAAAAGGAATGGTAAATTGTATATTGATTATGATCCAGCAATGTTAACCAAAGATAAAATTCTTATCATTGAATGTTATAGAGCTTTAGACCCAACAAACCTCGCAAAGATATGGAATGACTTTTGGTTGAAGAGGTATACGACTGCTCTCTTCAAACGTCAGTGGGGTCAGAACCTTATCAAGTTCAATAACGTTCAGTTACCTGGCGGTGTGGCACTTAATGGTCGTCAGATCTACGAAGATGCTATTGCAGAGATCAGAGACATTGAAGATAAAATGTTAACTGATTACGAACTACCACCACTTGACGCAATCGGATAATGGCAAAAAGTCAATACTTTCCCCAGTATGGTGGAAGAACATCAGAACAAACTTTAGTTCAAGATCTTGTAGACGAACAGATTAAACTGTTTGGTCAGGATGTTTACTATGTTCCAAAAACAATGTTGATTGATAAAACACTCAACGATGTTGTTCTACAAAAATTTGAGGATAATGTATTGATTGAAATGATGTTGATTAATGTTGAAGGATTTGGTGGTGCTGGTGCAGTTGCAATGTCTAAGTTTGGTCTCAGTTTAACAGATGAGATTACATATGCAGTATCAAAAAGACGTTGGATTAACTATGTAGAAACTCAGATTGATACAGTAGTTCCAGATAGACCAAATGAAGGTGATTTGCTTTATGTGCCGATGACTAAGAATCTTTATGAAATAAAATATGTGGAAAGAGAAGTTCCATTCTATCAGTTAGGTAAGAACTATATCTTTTCATTAACCTGTGAACTGATGCAACATGCAGATAACTATTTTGACACAGGTAATGATGATATTGATAATCTAAATCAAGAAGGTTATGTATTCCCAGTTATAGTGAAGGTTGGTGGAACTGGAACATTTGCACTTGGCGAAGAAGTCAGGCAAACGTATACAGTTGACGGTTCTCCAGTTACAACAAAAGCAACTGTATCTGAGTGGGTTCCTTCTACACGTAAACTTCGTTTAACATATATAAATGGAGTATTAAAACCAAACATTGCTTTGGTAGGACAAAATAGTGCTGCCTCGTGGATTGTAGATACATTCTCCACGATTGATATTGATATTGATGATTATAATAATGATCAAAACAAAATCATGGAAACAAAAGCAGATGCTATTCTTGACTTCACAGAAGGCAATCCATTTGGTGAGTATGGAGATATGGGAGTATTCTAATGTTAGGCAATCACTTTTATCACGAGATTATTAAAAAAAATGTAAAGGCATTTGGAACAATTTTTAACAATGTTCAGATTGAAAAAAAAGATCCCGAAACTGGTGCGGTCATTCGTCAAGAAAAGGTAGCACTAGCATATGGTCCTAAGAGTAAGTTCCTTGCTCGCTTAGATCAAGATCCAAGCACTGAACGTAAAGTCAGCATTACAATGCCTCGTATCTCTTTTGAGATGACTGGTATTACTTACGATTCTTCTAGGAAGACTTCTCCCATTCAAAAGTATTTGAAAAAAGATAATGCTGATGCAGTAAGTGTTCAGTATATGCCTGTTCCTTACAATCTTGAATTTGAACTTGGAATTTTATCTAGAAATCAAGATGATGCTCTACAGATTCTTGAGCAAATTTTACCATACTTCCAACCATCTTTTAATGTAACTATTAATCTTATTCCAGAAATGGATGAGAAAAAAGATTTACCAATTATCTTAAACAATATAAATTATGAAGATGATTATGAAGATGATATGATGCGTAGAAGAGCTATTATCTATACATTATCATTTACATTAAAAACTTATATGTATGGTCCCGTGACAGATGCCCAAATCATTCGTAAAGCAACAGTATTTGAAACTCTTGGAGACTTCCAACAGCATAGAAGATCTGTTAGATATGATGTTACTCCAAAAGCACTCACGGATCAAGATGGTGATAATGATGTTGACACAGCAGATGATGCACTGTTAATGCCAGACGATGACTTTGGATTCAATGAAGGTATCACACTACTATGAACGAGTTTGAAAAGAACATGGAAGAAATCTTCGATATTGATATTGCACCCTTAGAAAAAACTACGGAAATGATTACACGAGCAAATAGTGAAGTATCTGTTGATGCTAATAAAGATTATGAATATACCAGAGGTCAATTATACACTCTCATATCACAGG
>Ga0194118_10005949_pt1 | contig 12402 bp, 6 predicted proteins | sample TA2MahsurfametaG_2_FD_148662 | JGI IMG/M metagenome (GOLD analysis project Ga0194118, IMG submission 148662) | Freshwater microbial communities from Lake Tanganyika, Tanzania - TA2015013 Mahale N5 surface | ecosystem: Environmental > Aquatic > Freshwater > Lake | place: Tanzania: Lake Tanganyika...
TTTTTTGACGGATGTAGCATCTTGTTTTGTCGGGTTCGCATCGCGACTAGCCTGTGTGGCCTTGGCTTGTTGAGTAGCTTGCTCCGCCTCGCTACGTTCCTGTCTAGCTAGCTGCGAAAGTAATAGCTGCACCTGATTAAGCCCCAGCGGTACTGTTGCGCCAGTCGCATTGAGAGAATCAAGATACCGCTTCAATTGCTGCAGGCAGAATGCGGCAGGGGCTAGTTCAAAAACTTCATAATTTGCCCGCTTGGCGATCGCTTCATTCATGTGCCTTAGGTAGCCCGGATCGTAAGCAGGTAACTGAATCGTTTTTAGATAGTTATTCAGCTCACGTTTGTAACCGCGTATGACTTTAGTCGTTCGTGTCTCAGTTTTCTTCAACAGCAACCCATCGGAGGATTGCACACCCTCGGCCGTGCCGGCGCCGCGTGGGGAGACTGGCGTCGGTGCCGTACTCGCCGTTTCTTTTTTACGTGGCGAGATTAAACCCTGAATCAGATTACCAAGATTCGGTTTTTTTTGAGAGCCGCTGGCGGCGCCACTTGAAATCGTTGCACCCCGGTTAAGCAAACGTTTACCTTTTTCCTGCTTCTGGTTAGCCATGGTTGCTTCTTTGTGAAGCAATGCGGCTGCCTTCATCAGTGGCTTGAAGTATTGCTCGAATTGTTTTGGCTTGTTATCTACAGAGCCAATCACATCGAGCACGAAATCGTCAGATAAAAACGAGGTGTAGTGGGCAAGTTGCGCCGTCAGCTTGGCTTTCCATTTCACCCACTCGCTACCGTTGTGCTGCTCGGTTTGCATTTCTTGCTCAAATTTCGCATTCCAAACCGGTAGCAGCCCTCGAATAAACAGCACACCTACTAAGGCGCTCTTCATCATATTGGTCAGCTGGTCTGGTGGGATATTTTGTTGCTTGGACCAATCGATATAGCAGCTCACGATTTCCTTCAAAAAGATCTTGAAATCGGTCGCAAGTTGGGACGATTCGAGACTACGGCCTGTACCAAAGACAAAATTCTCCAGCGGCTGAATTACTGTGCTGAATTCCTTTCTGAACACCAGATTTTGCAGCGTGCCTTGTTTCGCATTTCTACCTTCCTCGGTCTTGAGCAAATTTTTGTGTGGGCCGCTGACAAATTCATTGAATCGGTCGCGTACCTCGATACGCGCTTGCTCCGCTTCAGGCGTGTTGAACACGCGCTCCGTAAATGGCACCAAGATTTGCTCAATAACATTGATCTCTTTTAGTACCAATGCACTGTTGACCTGGAAGCCGACAATCGCAAAGCGGTCTCTCAGTGGTTTGGTCAAGTCATCCCCCGAGGGCGCTTTGGCGCCAAAGTTGCACTCCATCCCAACCATCAGGCTGGCAATTTGCTTGGGTGGGATATTAAACACGGGCACTTGAATAGTTTTCGCCGGGTTAGTCGGGTCGGGGACAGATTTCATACCTTGATAGCAGGCGCGCAACATACCCGTGAGGTCGTCTGGGATTCGCTCCCCCGGTACCTTGCTTTTGAGATAGGTAGCGGGCTTGGCACTGCTCGGTGTGGATGCGCTCGGTGTGGATGTGCTGGGGTTTGAGGTACTCGGTATCACTGTGGTCGGTATCGTAGGCAACGGCGGTACTGCAATGCGCTGCCTAATCTTTGGCTCGCTGGATTTTTCGCGGGCCGTTGTCGTATCGGTGCTTGGCGTAGTCGCGCCCGCGCGAGGCGATGCTGCGTTTGAACTGGCGGTCGCAGCGACCCATGTCCCGGCGCGACGCCTTGCCGGCTGATCGAACTTGGGTTTAGCCGGCTGTTTTTCCTGCGACGACGAACTCGACTCGCTGTCAGCTGAAGCGTCCTCTGCGCTAACACCTTCGCTACCCGCATTCAAATCAGTGCGTGAAGATTGACGTCCCGGCGGGAAGTTCGGTTTGCTCATGATTACCCTTTCAAAATCTGGAACGACCCAGCATCAGCGATAAACAGTGGGGGCTCACCCGGGGTCAGTTGGGAAGAAAATGACGCCGACTATGCTCAATCTGACAACATCAGCGCACCGACGAATTTCGTAACCCCGCATTCGAGCCGGGTTCCTGCAGTTTTTAGGCTCATACCAAGCGATCTGGCTTGAATTGCTTGACGTTGTTTCACCGCGCGGCCTATATTGCTGACCCCCCGGTTAGTAACCCGCCAAGCCACCATGCCCACCCTGTTTGAAGCGCCCGCCAAGCCACGCTGGGAACGTCGCAAAGACGCCCGACCGCAGGAGCTGCTGGACGCAGCCCTGGACTTATTTGTCGAGCGCGGCTACGCCGCTACGCGCTTGGATGAAGTAGCCGCGCGCGCAGCCGTCTCAAAGGGCACGCTGTATCTCTACTTCGAGAACAAGGAAGAGCTTTTCAAAGCCGTAGTGAGGGCCAATATGGTGCCGCCACTCGCCGATGCGGAAGCATTGATCAACGACTTCGAGGGACACAGCAGCAACCTGCTGCGCCTGTGTATTGATGGCTGGTGGCAACGCATTGGCGCCACCAAACTCTCGGGTATTTCTAAGCTGATGATGGCCGAGTCTGGCAATTTTCCGGACGTGGCGCGTTTCTACCATGAGGAGGTGGTGTCACGCGGCGGCGCACTGCTAACGCGCATCATCGAACGGGGTATTGCACTCGGCGAGTTTCGGCCGGTGGATACCACGATTGCTACCCGCGTCATCATCGCGCCGATGTTGATGCTCACCATGTGGCGGCACTCGCTGCATGCCTGTCACCTGGATCCGATTGATCCCGACGCTTTCCTCGACTGTCTGGTCGATTTACTGACGCGTGGTTTTGAAACGCCGGGCAGTAGCTCACTTGGAAATTCCGACTGCCATGCGTAGACGTACCATCCTTCTTGTTATTGCGCTGCTGATCGTGGCGGCATTTGCTGCTCGCGTCTGGTTCAAAGGCAAAGAATCCAGCAGCCCGCAACCTGTGCCTGTGGCTGCAAAAACCAGTGCACCTGCCACGCTTGAGTTTTTAGCCAGCGAGATCGTGACTGCAGAGCCGGCCGATTTGAAGCAAGTGATGCTACTGACCGGCACGCTGCGCGCGGTTGATCAAGTAACCGTCAAAGCCAAGGTATCTGCCGAAGTACGCGCGGTGATGGTGCGCGAGGGTGAGGCGGTGAAAGCCGGCCAGGTGGTCGTGAAAATGGATACCACTGAATATGACGCGCGCGTCGCGCAAGCGCGCGGCAACCTGAATAACGCGCGTGCGCAATTCGAGATTGCGACCAAGACGCGCGACAACAATCTGGCGCTGGTCGAGAAAGGTTTCATCTCGAAAAATGCGTTTGACAATTCAGCGAGCCAGTATGTTGCGGCCAAAGCCAGTGTCGATGCGGCTCAGGGTGCGCTGGATATTGTGCAGAAATCACTTAACGACACCATCAGCCATGCACCCATCTCCGGACTGGTCTCGGTGCGTCATGTACAACCGGGCGAGAAGGTTGCTGTCGATAGTCGTTTGATCGAGATCGTCAATTTGCAAAAGCTGGAACTGGAAGCCGCGGTGCCCAGCAGCGAGATTACGCAGGTGGCGATCGGACAGACAGTTGCCTTGCGTATTGAGGGATTACCGCAATCATTCGAGGGCAAGGTGGTGCGGATCAACCCCTCGACGCAAAACGGCTCGCGCTCGATACCCGTCTACATACAAGTCGCCAACCCGCAAAACCTGCTAAGGGTCGGTATGTTTGCCGACGGACGGCTGCTGTTGCGTAATCAATCGGGTGTCTTGACATTGCCGCAGAGCGCGGTGCGCACGGTTAATGATGGCAAATTCGTGTTCGCTGTCGTCAACAACAAAATCGAACGCCTACCGGTCACGCTAGGCAACAGCGGCTTGGTGGGTGATGAGCCGCGTACTGAGATTACCAGTGGTCTGGCGTTCGGCGCACAAGTCATTCGCACTGATATGGGCAACCTGGTACCGGGTACAGCAGTGCGTATCAAAGCATCACCTAATCGCTAAGCGAAGGGCACGCACGCATCATGTGGTTTACCAGAATCAGTATCGGCAACCCGGTTCTCGCCACCATGATGATGCTGGCGTTTGTGGTGCTCGGTCTGTTCTCTTACCAGCGGCTGCGAGTAGATCAATTTCCGGATGTCACCTTCCCGGTGGTGGTGGTGCAAACCGAGTACCCCGGCGCAGCGCCGGAAACGGTTGAGTCGGATGTCACTCGTAAAGTCGAAGAAGCGGTTAACACCATCAATGGCATCAATGCGCTGACCTCACGCTCGTATGAAGGCCTGTCGGTGGTCATCATCGAGTTCAAGCTCACGATCGATCCGGCGCAGGCCGCACAAGATGTGCGCGAAAAAGTTGCGGTGATTAAAGCGGCTTTCAGAAAAGAAGTAAAAGAACCACGCGTCACGCGCTACGACCCAGCTGATCGACCCATATTTTCACTCGCAGTGAGTAATGCCGCCGGCAAGGGCAACTACAGCATGCGCGAGCTGACCAGTGTCGCCGACGAGTTGGTGAAAAAGCGTCTGGAGAATCTACGCGGCGTTGGCTCGGTAACGCTGGTGGGCGGCGTCAAGCGCGAGATTCAAATTTACCTCAAGCCTGCGGCGATGGAGGCACTCGGCATCAGTGTTGACCATGTGATGCAGGCCGTACGCAGCGAGAATCAGGAGCTGCCCGCGGGTTCAGTGCGTACCAGCGTCAATGAGCAAATGGTACAGGTGCAAGGCCGTATCAAGCGCCCGGAGGATTTCAATCGCATCGTGGTGGCGCGTCGCGGCGGGCAATCCGTGCTATTGGAACAAGTGGCTACCGTCGTAGATAGTCAGCACGAGCAGGAAAATCTTGCGCGTTACAACGGCCAGCGTATTTTGGCGTTGGACATTCTGAAAGCACAGGGCCAAAACACGATCGAAGTGGTTGATGCTCTGAAAAAATCCATGACCGAGTTGCAAGAAACGCTTGATCAGGTACATCCGGGGATGAAGCTCGAGATGGTGAAAGACGGATCGCGCCAGATTCGAGTCGGCGTTGAAAATGTCCGACGCACGCTGATCGAGGGTGCGCTACTCACTATTCTGATTGTTTTCTTGTTCCTGAACTCGTGGCGCTCGACTGTGATTACCGGGCTAACCCTGCCGGTATCGCTGATTGGCACGTTTCTGTTCATGGATTGGTTTGGTTTCACCATCAACATGATTACGCTGATGGCACTGTCGCTGTGCGTGGGCCTGTTGATCGATGACGCGATCGTGGTGCGAGAGAATATCGTGCGTCACGCAGGTATGCGCGTGAATGGTCGCTACAAGAATGCGCGTGAGGCTTCACTCGACGGTACAGCAGAAATCGGGCTGGCGGTACTGGCAACGACGCTGTCGATTGTTGCGGTGTTCTTGCCAGTGGGTTTCATGGGTGGCATCATCGGTCGCTTCTTTCATCAGTTCGGCATTACGGTGGCGGCAGCCGTGCTGATCTCGATGTTTGTGTCATTCACCCTTGACCCGATGCTGTCGTCGGTGTGGCATGACCCCGAGGCGCGGGGCGAGCACGCCAAACGCGGTTGGTATGCAAATACGATTGGGCGAGTACTGCATCAGTTTGAGCGCTTGGTACATTGGTTTTCGGATCAATATCAGCATGCATTGCGGTGGTCTCTGAAACACCGAATTGCAACCTTGATGCTCGCGGTAGCTACTTTCTTCGGTGGCTTTCTAATTCCCGCGGCCGGCTTGATCGGTACTGAATTTGTACCGCAAGCGGATTACTCTGAAACCGGTGTGATTTTTTATACGCCGGTTGGATCATCACTGGAATTCACTGAAAGCAAAGCGAATCAGGTCGAAGCTGCATTACGCGAATTGCCTGAAGTGCGCGATCTCTACACCACCATTAATACAGGCACTGCGCAAGGCAAGAATTACGCAACGGTATATGCGCGGCTGGTGCCGCGCGCAGAACGCAAGCGCAGCACCAAGCAATTGAACCAACCCCTGCGCGACAAGCTTGCGGGCATACCTGGTATCACAGTGACCCATGTCGGCGCGCTCGACGGTGTTGGTGGTGACAATAAACAGATTCGGCTGTCGCTGCTCGGCCCGGACCTGAAACAACTCGGCAAGTTATCGGAAGAAGCAACTGCGCGTATTCGCGCCATTCCTGGTGTGGTCGATCTTGAAACCAGCCTGAAACCAAGCAAGCCCACCATCTGGGTTGAACCGCGGCGTGAATTAGCCGCTGAGCTCGGAGTCGGCGTGGCACAAATCGGCGGCACACTTCGTCCGCTGCTGGGTGGTGAAATCACGACCAGCTGGCGCGCGCCGAATGACGAGAGCTATGATGTCTACGTGCGCTTGCAACCGAGTGATCGCACCAACATCGCAGATCTATCTCGGCTGATGTTGGCCAGTACACAAATGAACGCCGATGGCTCACCAAAAATGGTGCCACTGCGGCAGGTGGCGGATATTTCGCCGGCGACTGGCGCGAATCAGATCAATCGACGCGATCTGAACCGGGAGGTTGAACTATCCGCTAATGTCGTCGGGCGCTCGGCTGGCCAAGTCAACGCAGAAATCAAAAAAACGCTGGAGCAGATGCAGTTCTCGCCGGGCTATCGGTTTCAAGTCGGAGGCGCGGCCAAGAACATGGCGGAATCATTTGGTTATGCATTGCAAGCGCTGCTGCTGGCGATTATTTTCATTTACATGATTCTTGCATCGCAGTTCGGCAGCTTCTTGCACCCGGTGGCGATTATGTCGGCGCTACCACTCACCTTGATCGGCGTGTTCTTGTCGCTGATGTTTTTCCGCTCAACGCTGAATCTGTTTTCAATTATCGGGTTTGTCATGCTGATGGGCTTGGTGACAAAAAATGCGATTCTGCTGGTGGATTTCGCCAACCATGCGCGCAGCTTGGGTATGGAGCGCGGAGCCGCTTTACTGGAAGCAGCGCGAGTACGACTGCGGCCGATCTTGATGACGACGCTGGCGATGGTATTCGGCATGGTGCCACTCGCGCTCGGCTTGGCCGAAGGCTCTGAGCAGCGCGCACCGATGGGGCAAGCAGTAATCGGCGGGATCATCACCTCATCAATTCTGACGCTGGTCGTTGTACCCGTCATTTACACCTGGCTTGATGATTTTTCTATGTGGTTGCGACGCCACTTTGGCTCGACCACAACCGTATCGACCAGTAGTGGTAGCGCGCCGATGAGCGGCACCGCAGCCAAAAACGATGAACCGGTTTGATAAAATCCATTACCTTTTTTGCTTAGTGAATCTCGCCATGAAACTCGAACAAGCCCGCCACAACATGATTGAACAGCAGATCCGCACTTGGGACGTGCTGGATCAAACCGTACTGCAAACCTTGGTCGATGTACGACGTGAAGCGTTCGTACCGTCGGCTTATCAAAGTCTGGCATTTGTTGATACCGAAATTCCGCTACCGTGCGGCCAGAACATGTTGTCACCCAAGCTCGAAGCGCGCTTGTTGCAAGAAGCCGCGCTGCAAGATGATGAGCTGGTGGTTGAAATTGGTGCCGGCTCAGGATACATGGCCGCACTGCTCGCGCGTCATGCACGACATGTTGTGACTGTCGAGATCGAATCCGAATTGAAAGCACTGGCTGAACGCAACTTGCGTGCTTATGGCATCGACAACGTCAGCGTTGAATTGGGCGACGGCGCGCGCGGCTGGCCAGGCCATGGCGCGCACTCTGTGCCATACGACGTGATGTTGTTGTCGGGTTCAGTACCCGTGCTGCCGGATGCCATGTTGACTCAGGTAAGAATCGGTGGACGAATTATTGCCGTGGTCGGGGAAGCACCTGTGATGTCAGCATGTCTGATCACGCGAACCGCTGAAGACGCATGGGATACCCGTAAGCTGTTCGAAACCAACATCACGCAGCTACGCAATGTCGAGCGCCCCTCAGCGTTTCGATTTTGATTCGTTTAGCAAGCGCTCGATACCCATGATAATTCGTCTTTGTACTTTACCCGCTGATCCCACCGAGGAAGTTGCATGCGCATGAAAAAATTAAGCGCAATCCTTTCGGTGGCGATGATGTCGGGGTCGGCGTCGGCGTTGGATCTGCTGCAGGCTTATCGCGATGCCTTGGTTTATGACAGTCAGTTTGCAAGCGCAAAATTGCAGCGTGACGCCGGTCGTGAGCGACAGGTACAAGGTCGCGCCGCATTGTTACCGCAAGCAGGATTCAATGCCTCTGTCGCGAAGGTGAATGGTGATGGCTCGAGTACCAACGCGCTAACCGGGCTGCCGACCCCTTTCAAGCTTGATTACACCGATCAAAGATATGTGCTGCAATTGAAACAGCCGTTGTATAACTTGAGCAGCTTCATCGCTTTCGACCAAAGCAAATTACAAGTAGCCGCGAGTGAGGTGCAGTTTGAGCAGTCAAGAATTGATCTGGCACTGCGCGTCGCACAGGCTTATTTCGACATGCTGGCATCACAGGATGCGATTGCGTTCATCCAGGCGCAGAAAATTGCGATCGCCGAGCAGTTGGCATCTGCCAAACGAAATTTTGAAGTTGGCACAGCGACCATCACCGATACGCATGAAGCCCAGGCACGCTTTGATCTGACAGAGGCGCAAGAAATCGGGGCGCTGAATGATCTGGAAATCAAGCGTAACCAACTTGCATTACTGACTGGTCAAGTACCTGATGGATTACGCGGCCTGGCAGCCGGCGTCAAGCTCTCGCCACCCGAGCCCGCGACGGTTGATCAATGGGTAGTGAATGCTGAATCCGGGAATATCGGTGTGGTGGCACAGGGCCTGGCCGCTGAAATTGCGAAGCTGGATATTCGACGCGCCAGCGCAGGGCATTTACCCACGCTGGACGCAGTGGCTAGCTATACAGACTCAAAAAGCGCTTTTCTGAGTTCACCGTTTTCCAGCACCGTGACCAATATCGGCGTGCAACTGAACATCCCGATTTTCTCCGGTTACGCCACCAGCAGCCAGGTGACACAAGCTATCGCGCTTGAAGAAAAAGCGCGTGCAGATTTGGATACTGCACGCCGCAATGCCGCGCAAGGTGCCCGAAGTGCCTATCTCGGTGTGCAAAGTGGTTTGTCCCAAGTGCGTGCACTGGAAGCGGCAGAGCGCTCCAGCTTGCTGGCTTTGGATGCCAACAAGCTGGGATATGAGGTAGGTGTGCGGATCAACATCGATGTACTGAATGCACAGCAGCAGTTGTATTCGACCCGACGCGATCTGGCAAAAGCGCGCTACGAAACGCTAGTCGCCGGTTTGAAATTGAAAGCAGCTTCCGGCGCATTGTCGGAGGCTGACCTGGCAGAAATCAACGCATTGCTGGAAATGCATTGAACCTACGACGCTGATGCGTTGTTAACGGTGGTTCGACCTGTGGTGTGCATGATTTTCGACGCGCCGCAGTCTGTTTTTTAATGGGTGCGATTAAACATGAATGCAACCAATATAACACGCACGCTACTGCTTTCTTTTTTTGTTTTGTCACTAGGCGGGTGTGGCAAAAAAGAAGACCCTAAAGCAGCAGCCAACGCAGCACCGCCACCACCGATGGTGTCGGTCATCACGGTGACGCCAGAGCAAGTGACGAATGTCAGCGAGCTTCCCGGCCGTATCGAGGCGGTGAGAAGCGCCGAGGTCCGCGCGCGTGTAGGCGGCATTGTGCAAAGACGCTACTTCAATGAAGGTAGCGAAGTGCGCGCCGGCGAACCGCTGTATCAACTTGATCCCGCGCCCTACATGGCAACACTCGCGAGTGCCAAGGCCGGTGTCGGTCAGGCTGAGGCGAATGTGGCACGGGCTGAAGCAAACCTTGCGCAGGCAACCACCAAGCTGAATCGTTACCGTAATCTGGTCGAATCCAATGCGGTCAGCAAGCAAGAATTTGATGATCTGAACAGCGCGCAAAAACTGGCCAGCGCTGAGGTCAGCGCAGCGCGCGCTGCGGTCGATACTGCGCGCGCCGCACAAGAAACTGCAAAACTCAATTTGTCGTGGGCGACAGTGTCGGCGCCGATCTCCGGCCGAATCGGACGTACTTTAATTACTGAAGGCGCGTTGGTCACTGCAAATGATCCGAATCCGTTGGCCATCATTCAGCAACTCGATCCTATTTATGTCACGCTCAGTCAATCGACTGCCGAGATGACGCGGCTACGCGAGATCATGTCGCAATCCGGCCGGAATGGCGTCAAGGCCAAGCTGACGCTGGTGACTGAAGATGGTCGCGCTTATCCGCAGCCGGGACAATTATTGTTCTCCGAAGCGATGGTCGATCCACAATCTAGCTCGGTGATTTTGCGTGCGCAATTCCCCAACTCGCAACGCACCCTGCTCCCCGGTATGTATGTTCGCGTGCGGCTGGAACAAGGCGTACGCCCGGGCACCATCACCATGCCGCAGCAAGCTGTGATGCGTACCGTCGATGGGTCGATGGTGATGACTGTCGATGCCGAGGGCAAAGTCGCACCACGCCCGGTCAAAACCGATGGCGCGTATGGCGCCCACTGGATCGTCAGTAGCGGATTGAAGTCGGGCGATGTTGTGATCGTTGAAGGCCTGCAAAAAGTGAAGCCGGGTGCACCAGTCAAAGCCCTGCCTTGGACGCCGGCCAGCCCAACCGGTGCGCCGAACGCGGCGAGCGGTTCGGGCACACCTGCTGCGTCGGCGACGCCGACCTCGCCTGCTACTGCTGCGCCCGCATCTACACCTGCCGCCGCGCCCACAAAAAAATAAGGAGGCCTTGATATGGCCAAGTTTTTTATCGATCGCCCGGTGTTCGCCTGGGTGATCGCTTTATTCATTCTGCTGGCGGGCATTCTCTCGATTCCCAAACTGCCGATTTCGCAGTACCCGGTGATCGCGCCGCCGACCGTGATTGTCAACGCCATCTACCCAGGCGCCTCTGCACAGACGGTTGACGAAAGCGTCACCAGCCTGATCGAGCAGGAAATGAACGGCGCGGAGAACATGCTGTACATCGAGTCGCAGAGTCAGGCCGATGGCGGCTCACAAGTCTCAATCACCTTTAAGACCGGCACCAACCCTGAGTTAGCCGCGGTCGATGTACAAAATAGATTGAAGCGTATCGAAGCTCGACTGCCGCAAGCAGTGGTTCAACAGGGGGTAACGATCACGCGCGCGCGCAGCAACTTGCTGATGTTCGTGAACCTGCGCGCCACCAATGATGAAATATCGCCGGTTGCCTTGGGCGATTACATCGCGCGCAATGTGCTGAACGAAATCAAGCGCATTCCTGGCGTCGGTGTCGCGCAGTTATTTGGTACCGAGCGCGCCATGCGGGTCTGGATAGACCCGGACAAATTAGTTGGCTACAAGCTCACGCCTACCGATGTAGTGAATGCCATCAAGGCACAGAATGCGCAATTCTCCGCGGGCGTGCTGGGTGATCTGCCGGCGCCGACTTCACAACGTATTGCTACCTCGATTGTCATCACTGGCCAGCTGGCCACGCCTGAAGAATTCGGTAATGTGGTGCTACGTGCGCAACCGGGCGGCGCTACGGTGCGTATTCGCGATATTGGTCGGGTCGAGGTGGCTGGACTGTCATATGGCTTTCAGGCCCGACTGAATGGCAAGCCGATTGCTGCTGTCGGTATACAGCTGACACCAACAGCTAACGCACTCGAAACGGCTACGCTGGTTCGCCAGAAAATGGCTGAGCTGGCGAAGTTTTTCCCGCCGGGTGTTGAGTACGTCATTCCTTACGATACCTCGCTCTTCATCAAGATCTCGATTGAAGAAGTCGTCAAGACACTGATCGAAGCAGTGATTCTTGTGTTCCTGGTGATGCTGCTGTTCTTGCAGAGCCTGCGTTACACCATCATCCCGGCGATCGTTGTGCCGGTTTCATTGATGGGCACATTCGCGATGATGGCGGCGTTTGGCTACTCGATCAATGTACTGACCATGTTCGGCATGGTGCTAGCGATCGGTATTCTGGTCGATGATGCGATTGTGGTAGTTGAGAACGTTGAACGCATCATGAGCGAAGAACAACTCTCGCCACGCGAGGCCACCATCAAGGCGATGGGACAAATCACCAGTGCGATCGTTGGTATCACGCTGGTGCTGATTGCCGTGTTCGTACCGATGGCCTTCTTCACCGGCTCGGTCGGTGCAATTTATCGTCAGTTCTCGATGTCGATGGTGTCGTCCATGGTGTTCTCGGCCATCATGGCATTGACGCTGACCCCAGCTCTATGTGCAACATTACTCAAGCCTATTCCGGCCGGACACCACGAGCGACGCGGATTTTTTGGTGCGTTTAACCGCTTGTTCCGACGTACTACCGATGGCTACACCAATTGGGTCGGGCGGATACTGAAAGTCACCGGCCGCTACATGGTGATTTA
>Ga0194118_10005961_pt1 | contig 12388 bp, 12 predicted proteins | sample TA2MahsurfametaG_2_FD_148662 | JGI IMG/M metagenome (GOLD analysis project Ga0194118, IMG submission 148662) | Freshwater microbial communities from Lake Tanganyika, Tanzania - TA2015013 Mahale N5 surface | ecosystem: Environmental > Aquatic > Freshwater > Lake | place: Tanzania: Lake...
CTATCACCCCAAAAGAAATGAGAAGAAACCAGCTCACCATCACCTACCCAGAAGGCGACGCCCAGCAACTCCATCAGTCACTGCTCCTGCTAAAGAGAAGCCATTGCCTAAACATCTCAGCCTTCTGTAGAGAAGCGATTGCAGAGAAGCTGGAGCGACTGGAGGCAGTTAAATGAAGACCATCACCATTCGGCTGCCTGATGTGGAGAGAGCGATGCTTGCAGAGGTGCAGAAGGTCAATAGGGCATATAGAGACCTCCAGGGTCTTCTCATCAGCCAAATCCAGCAGGAATATGCCAAGACCCCTGCTGCCATAGCCAAGAGGCAGGGGTAGTTCAACTTACCCAGCGCCTTACCAGTAGATGCGACGCCTGCCTGCCTCAATGAGTGCAGCAAAGGCTCATCGCTACTGTTTCACTACTTCATGGTCCTGTTTTCTTAGAACCAATTGGCTGTGCTGATTGTCTGCCCGCCGATCACCATGTCTGCTGTGTAGTCGGCATACCCAAGGCATTTTCCTGGTGTTCCTTTGAAAATGGATGCAAACTGTTGGTAGTCTGCCGCGTTTACTAAGCCGTATCCAACATACGTATCACCTTTGGCTCCGTCGTATTTGCCGTTGTTATTGGAGTCTTGGTAGAGCTTGTATTTGGCTCCATTTGCTGCGCTTCCTCTTCCAACCATCCAAGTTGTTTTGGAGTTCTTGTACTTAACTTCAAAGCTCCACCTAATAATAAAGTCTCTTCTGTTATTCCATTGGGATGAGGCGATGGTGCCGTAATTGATGAGTTCGTCTCTTGCCATTGGGAATTGTCCATTTGACCATGATTATTGCATGGCGTAAGGCTGGCTTGTAGCTACGACTGGGCGCCACCAAGCCACTCCCTAGGCACCACGCCCCCAGCACCTCCTCTACGCCTTCTTCGCCCACCCCGCCGAGTAGGTCGCCCCCGAGCTCATCGGCTGCCTGCTGGAGAGGCGTTAAATGCTTGAATTGACTTGGTCTGGCGCCACCTACAAAAACTCCACGTTCTTGGTTGTGATATTGGCTTTGTTTTCTAATATCGCAAATACCCCGCCATCGCCAAAGCCTGGCAGACTACCGTTCTCGTTGTAATAAAGCTCTCCAGTGCTCTTCAGGTAGATGAAGTCAGTCGTTGATGCCAATGCTTTTAAAAGTTCCTTGGGGTTTTTGGTAATCTTGAATGTGCCAGCGGCATCGCTCCCAAAATCACTGATATCAATCTGAAGTCTGTCTTTCTCTTTGGGATTGAAGTTGGTAATGCGTTCAGCGGATCCTGCTCCAAATTCAGGGGTATCAGTCAGCGTAAAGATGTCTACTTTCTTTGCGGTTCCTGTAAATGGTGACTGTGAAGAGGCTCCCGACGTAGCAAAGGGATTATTCCACCAACCGTCTGGAAATGTTGCCTTGTCGACCACGCCTCTGTCGAGCGTGTAGGTGTCATTTGGAAACTTATCTGGATGCGGAGGCGCAGGATATCTTTTCCCCGCAGTATTGTAAGAGTAATTCTGCTCGCTGGTGTAAAGGTAGTTCAGGCTATCCGCTATGGCTTGTGAGTCAAGGTATTTGGCGCTGGAATTGAAAAAACTATAATTAGATATATCGCTAAAATCCTTGGAGACTCTATATGAAATAATCTCTTCGCTGGTCCCCTCAGTGGTTCCTGTGAATTTTACGGCTATCGTTAAGTCGTTTACTGTTCCAGAAATGAGTTTGCCCTGCTGGGAGTATTGGAAACTTCCCTTGAACTCAATTCGATGTGTCCTAAAATTATCCACAACATAGTTGTAAATTATCCGCTCTGGGCTCAACGCAAAGCTCTCCTTGAGCTCTTTTCTTCCGAATGCTTTGGATCTTGGGGTATCACCCGACTTGAAAGTGTAGCCCTCAAATGTTAAATACTTGATTGCCACGTAGAGCTTTGTTTAATTGCGCCAAATATAGCATATATTGATTTTATGTAGTTTCCGCACATTCCAAGCCATCCACCAAGCCACTCCCATAGCCACCAAGCCCTCCCAGTAACTCCCAGACCATCTACCCCCATCCTTCTTCGCCCGCCCCGCCGAGGTGGTCGCCACCGAGCTCATCGGCTGCCTGCTGGTGAAACGCCAAGAAGGAGGCATGCTTTGGGGCGTGATTGTGGAAACGAAGGCGTATTCCCAGGAGGAGCCCGCCTGCCACGGCTACCGCCGCCGCACTCCTACCAACTCCACCAGAAGCTGCTGCTGCTAAAGAAAAGCCGTTGCCTTAATATCTTAGCATTTTGCAGAATGGCGATTGCAGAGAAGCTGGAGCAACTCGAGGCTGTCAAATGAAGACCATTCCCATTCGTCTGCCTGATGCGGAGGCAGTGATGCTGGTGGAGGTGTAGTAGAGCAAAAAGGAGTTTTGATGTGTTGACGAGTTACCACTATCTCTAATCAAAAAAGAGTAAGTAAAGACTCGAATAGCGGGAATTGACTTGCATTGGCTCCACCTACAAAAAACTCCACGTTCTTGGTTGTGACATTGGCTTTGTTTTCTATTATCGCAAAGATGCCGCCTTCGCCAAAGCCAGGCAGCTTGCCGTTCTCGTTGTAATAAAGCTCTCCAGTGCTCTTTAGGTAGATGAAGCTAGTTTTTGATGCCAATGCTTTTGTGAGTTCCTTGGCATTTTTGGCAACCCTGAACGTTCCAGCGGCATTGCTTCCGAAATCACTGACGTCGATCTGAAGTCTTTTATTCTCATTGGGATTGAAGTTCGTGATTCGGTCAGCGGTTATTGCTCCAAATTTGGTAGTGCCAGTCAGCGGTGTAACGTCTGCTTTATCTGTGGTTTTGTCAGGGGGAGATTGTGTACAGCTTGTAGATTTACCGAATGGGTTTTTCCACCAGTCCGCACTAAAGCGACTAGACCACGCATAGCCCTCTAAATCGGCTCTGTTACTCGATACCTGAGAGCTCTTGAGTAGGTCATAGCCGCGTCCTGGCTTTGACCTGTCCGTCGGGTATCGCTTTCCTGTAGAGCTGAAGAAGTAGTTTACTTTCGTCGCATTATTTAGATCATAGGGGATCCTGTATTCTGGAGTGTCGAAGTGAAACGATAAAGCAATGATGTCATTCAGAGCAAAGCTGAGGTCAGTGACCGAGATGCTTGCGAGCTTCTGGTTATCGTAAGCGAATGAACCCGACCAGATAGCTCTTATGCAATCCTTTCCAGGTGTCTCTTGGAGATCGAATTCGATTGTGCACTCAATACTTTTTTGGGATAAACTGAAGGAATATCGAATTGGTGTCAGATCGTCGCAATATATTTCGCCATGATTATAGTTTAAATACTGAAGTGGCATTTGTGCTGCTTGCTGATGCCTCTAATTATTGCATACAGATATTGACTCCCTTGCATGCATTTCCTACGGGCTCACGCCCATCGCCCATCCCCCTCCACCAATCCCCCAAGCCACTCCCATAGAGTGAGACGCCAGCAGCGGTGACTCGATCACCAGCAGCACCTCATCGCTCTGATGGGCGGCAGAGGGGCTCCAGTTAAAGCTCCCTGTGATCACGGTGCGGTTGTCGACGACAGCGAACTGATCTGGCTGGAGTTCCAGAAGTGCCGCCCAGCCTTGATTCTCAGGGTTTCTGTGGGTCGCCCAGCCGCTTGGTGAGCCAGAAGCCCTTATTGAGAACGGAATTGGCTACGAACGGCTAAAACCTGCCCTCTGGGGATTGGCTTTCTCAAGGGGGCGGCTCTAAGCCAGATCCTAGTTCTGAAACTGGATCTTGAGGAAAGCACCTTCTCTACGAAATAACAACGGGGCTCTCCAGGTGCGGCTGCCTGCTGGTGCAACGCTAGGCGGATATAGGCTGCTGCCGGGTTTTGTTTATATCTGGCGCCTAAATGACACCTAGATTTTCAGCAGTCAGCACTGGTGCTCCTGAAAGAACAGCAAAGAGACCACCTGAGCCAAATCCTTTGCCTCTGCCGTTCTGATCGTAGAAGAGTTGCCCCAGAGGTTGGTAGTAAATCAGGTCACGACCTGAATTCTGTGCTGCCTTCAGTGCTTTATTTGATGTAACGGATTGGAATGAAGGATTTTTTTTGAGTCCTGGTAATGCATTGGGACTGAGTACGAGTTTATCCCCTTCTTCTGGATTAAAATCCGTGATGGTATCGGCACCTTTTACGCCAAAAGAGTCTTTAGTATTAAAGACGAACTGATCGGCACCGCTAGCACCTGTAAGTTTGTCCGCACCTTTGCCTGCACCGAGAACATCAGCTTTTGCTGATCCACTGATGGCATCTGCATTACTGGATACTCCTTGAATCAGCGACGAGAGATCAACGGTGATGTTGCCGACGATATTTGAAAAGTTATTGGTGATGTTATTGGTGTTATTAGTTGTATTGTTTGTAGAGGAGGAGTTATTATTGGTGACATTTGTGGTCGTGTTGTTGTTGACGGTATTGGTCGTATTGTTAATGACGGTGGTGTTGTTAACAGTGTTGCCATCGCCAGTGACAACGGTGTTGTTGTTTCCATTGGTATTGTTGTTTGTTGTATTGCCTTTGTCCGCATCGTCGTCCTCAATAGTGACCGTGCCAGTTGGCGTGATGAACTGAGCAAGCGAATCCGACGAACTAATGGATACGGTGAATGTTTCGTCTGACTCTTTGGCGCTGTCTTGCTTGGTCGCAATGGAAATGGTTTTTGTTGTTTCGCCTGCCAGGAAGGTGATGGTCGAGTTTAGCGATGTGTAGTCAGAACCTGATTTGGCAGTGCCATTGGCAGTTCTGATGGTGAGGTTGATGACGTTGGAAAGACCACCTGAACGTGTGATGGTGACGGATGCGGTATCGCCCTCCCACACATTGGTCGATTCAATGGAGAAGGCGGATTGGGCGGTAGAGGTATCGCTGATCGAGACAGATGCTGTGGATCCGACCTGGATGGTGCGTGCGGAGTCAGAGAAGAGCTTGATCTTGAGGGTTTCTGTCCCTTCTGTGGTGAGGTCGCTGGCGAGGGTGTGAGAGAAGGAGGCTGCGCCGTTGGTGCCGGTTGTGACTTGACCGGTGAGAGCACCAGCAGAGAAGTCAGCAGCGTTGATGCCAGTGCCTGAGAGGGAGTAGTAGAGGGTGGTGCCAGCGGCGACGCCCGTTGTGTTGATGGAGGTGGTGAGCGTGGCGCCCTCGTTGATCGTGGTGGCAGAAGGGGTCAGGGTGTAAGTGGAGCCTGGAGTCGTTGAGGTATCGCTGATCGAGACAGATGCTGTGGATCCGACCTGGATGGTGCGTGCGGAGTCAGAGAAGATCTGGATCTGAAGCGTTTCTAATCCTTCTGTGGTGAGGTCGCTGGCGAGGGTGTGAGAGAAGGAGAACTTGCCGTCAGAACCAGTTGACCCTGAACCTTTGAGGGAACCAGCAGAGAAGTCAGCAGTCTTGATACCAGTGCCGGAGAGCGCGTAGTAGAGCTTGGTACCAGCAGTGACATTGGTTGTGGAGACGGTTGTGGTGAGAGTAGATCCCTCGTCGATGGAGGTTGCAGAGGGAGTAATGGTGTAGGTCGGACCTGGAGTCGTTGAGGTATCGCTGATCGAGACAGATGCTGTGGATCCGACCTGGATGGTGCGTGCGGAGTCAGAGAAGAGCTTGATCTTGAGGGTTTCTGTCCCTTCTGTGGTGAGGTCGCTGGCGAGGGTGTGAGAGAAGGAGGCTGCGCCGTTGGTGCCGGTTGTGACTTGACCGTTGAGAGCACCAGCAGAGAAGTCAGCAGCGGTGATGCCAGTGCCACTGAGAGCCCAGTAGAGGGTGGTGCCAGTAGCGACGTTCGTTGTAGAGACGGTTGTGGTGAGAGTAGAGCCCTCGTTGATGGAGGAGGTAGAGGGGGAGAGTGTGTGGGTGGGTGTTAGTGGAGTGAATTCAATATATGCGTTTTTGGGACTTGAAACGAATCCAATCTGGTTTGAATTTCTTACAAAATATAGCCCGCCATTGTTGGTTGTTAGTGCTCCACCAATTACTGCCTTTTCAGGCTCGTTATCTAATTGCCAAATGTCTTCTGATCTCCACATTAACGCTCCTGACGAATCCAAAAGTTTTGACCTTCCGTAATTAGTTAAAACATATATCTGATTATCGCTCGTTGCCCGTATTGATGTGATGTTGAAGTCTGTTCCCCTGCCGCTAGTCTCAGCATTAAGCTCTGTACTCCAATCAAGCACACCTTGTGGTGAGTATTTATGAATGATCTGTTTGTATCCAGGTGCTTTACCGCCTCCAACTATATATGACCCATCTGTAGTATAAGAAATGGATAGAAATCCTCCTGCGGTTCTAATTTCTTTGGTAAGCTGACCGTTCGGATCGAAAATCTTTATACCTCCTGTATCCGAGTGGGTGTAATGACCTGCAATTGCAAGACCTCCTTCTGGTGTCTTTGTGGCTTCTCTACCAATGAATCCACCAGATCCCAATTCAACCTTCCATTTTAGGATTCCTTGCGTGTCAAGCTTTATGAGTTGATCGGAGGCTGTATTTCCGCTTCCCCCAATTATCAGATATGCAGATCCATCATCTAGAACTTCTGCATGTGTAGCTTCCTGCTCCCAGGTTCCACCAACCAATCCCTTAGCAATCCCACTTCCGGTATAGGAATATCTCTTTGTTCCGTTTATATTTAATACATCTATATTATATTCCTTTGAGAGAGAATTATTCGATACCCACGCAACGAACCCGTTGGCGGATGCGCCTATTGGATCTTCGTAATCTCCTGCGGCTACATACCATGAGTCTTCGGTTACGTTGCTCCAAATTAAATTGCCATTGCCATCTAATTTTGTGATGAATGTGCCTTTATTTGTGAATATCCCTGGCATTATATTACTACGTGATTTTATATTCCCACATGCATATAAATTGCCGTGCGAGTCAGAAGTAATGCTCTCGACTCTGAATTCAACATTATCGTTGTTGCTTCGAAGTCTTCCCTGAAGAAGATTTTTGAGATCTACAATCCAATCTTTGCTCATTTTGGGTCTTGTGTTGAGGAATGGTGAATTGCTTTACGAGATGGCTTGAGTCGTGGTATGCAATAAAGTACATGCATGAAGTAAGCTTGACCTCAAGTATTAGGGTGCTAACGGAAAAGGTAGTGGCGCATGGGACCTGTCTCTTGATGATTAAATCTACTTATTTCCTGCAGGCTTACATCATGTTCCTCGCTCCCTCGTTGTTGCAGTGCCTTTGAACGTGCTTCGTTTTCCCCGAGACCCCCCTAGAGGCTGCCGCTGGGTCAACGATGAGTAATTGGTGTACACAGTCATAGCAGCATTTTGACCTGAGCACTGGTTTGTGGCAATTGCCCGGTCGCCAAGCCGAGCCACAGGAGCCACTCCCATAGCCACCACGCTCTCCCAGCACCTCCCCCAAGCCTTCTTTTCCCGCCCCGCCGAGCAGGTTGCGCCCGAACTCATCGGCTGCCTGCTGGTGAAGCGCCAACCCTCAGGTGAGCTGCTGTGGGGCATACTTGTGGAAACGGAGGCTTATTCCCAGGAGGAGCCCGCCTGCCACGGCTACTGCCGCACCCCCAGCAACGAAACGCTCTTTGGGGAGCCTGGACGCTTTTACGTGGTTGTGAGCTATGGCATTCACCACTGCGTGAATGTCATGTGACTCGGTGGAGTCCTTGCTGCGGCCTGGATTCTCAGGGGATTCCTATGGGCACAAGCCAATGCCCAAGCCACTTCCCAAGAATTCCCCAGATTTTTGCTCCCAGGTGATGCCCAGGGCTAACAACGGCTACGAAATCGGATGAGGGGCTTGGCCGCGGCAATGGGACGGCCATAAGCCAGAGGTCTGAGCGGAGCGCCAGACCACCCCATGAGAAAAGCACCTTCTCTGAGGAGCAACAACGGGGCACTGCAGGTCCGTGTGCGGATTGATGGGCGCGATGCCTTCATCAACCGTCTGGGGCGTTGGGATGACCCTGTGGCAGTGGCGAGAGCGCAGTCCATCAGTGCCCAGATATGGAGCGACTACCAGGAGGGGACCTTTGACCGCTCCCTGATGCGTTACCTGCCATTGGTCAAGGGTCAGCAGGTGGGACTGCTGGAGGCGCTGCAGGCGAATGCTGAGCAGACCCGCCAGGCAAGGGCAATCCACGCTCCCAGGGTTGTGCAGCGGTATGGCAGACCCTTGAGAAACCGCAGCGACGTGGAGGAGTTTGTGCGGTGGATGCAGGCAGTGCCCCTGACCAACCTGACCATTGCGGGGATTCTGCAGGCGTGTCATAATGCCAATCAATGTAACCGCCAACACTTCGCGGTGCGCCTGACCCTTAAAAGACGGTCCGTGCAGAGCGAAGTGCTGAGCGCGATATCAATATAGATACAAAACAGGATAAATAGTAGAAATAATCATTAAGAAACAGATTAGTACCACTAGAAATCCAGACCAAATCACAATCAATCTCTTCTTTGGAAAAGGTATCTGACCACATTGCAGAAATTTGATTCCTTATCCATCAGATTTAATTAGCTGTATGCCTTTAACTTAAACTCTGCTCTAAACAGCTAGCAACAGCCGCTTGGTCGACAAAGCGACGTGGCTATGCTAAAAGGAATTAGCCGCTGATTTAGTAATGCAATTCAAGAGCAAGATTAAAATACATGGCGCCATCGCGATCGCCATCGCCACCGCGGCCGCAGTCATCACAAGCCTTTTAGATTTTTCGGAACCGTCAAATGCAGGAGATCAGTTCTACTACAGCATCAACTGCGTTTCCGCAATTTCGCTTGAAGAGCCTTGCAATGTCTCATTTCTAAGAAAATCAATGAATGTTCGATTCGTGAATGGCCGCAGTTCACAGATTAAATATGAAAGTATACTCACATGGAACTACACAGATTCAAGTAAATCGAAAATCGATCTTGAACTTGCCTCTAGAATTGGCATCATAGGATTGCTCTTTAAAAAAGCAGTACATCGTCACATATTCAGCCTTTCCTACGTCGATGGATTTGGCGATAAGCATAGCCTAATAATGAATTTTTCTGACACGCAGTATGTGCTGCCAGTGAAGGCAGCATTAGAAGAAAATTCCCCTCTAAACGAAGTAAAGTGAGCGATTTGATCGTTTATTAATTAGACGTTGGCAGACTTACTACGAACCTAGATTTAATTTACCTTGGAAGAGATAAAATCAACAGATTGTGTAATTGCATCATAGAGCGCCGATCGCATGTCAGCAGACATCCCCCCAGTACTACTAGCGTTTGTCCATGAGGCTAAGTTTGCGTCTTTATTTTGCTGCCTAACAGCACCTTCGAAACGTTGCGCTCCGATTATCTCCTCTTGTGCTACACTAATAATTTCGACTTTAAGAGTGACATTAGCAGCCTTTTTTGTTTCCGTTTTAGTCGGCCTAGCAAATATACCTACATAAGGAATAAATGCTGCTGGATTCACAGACGTTGAGCTGCTCGATTCTTCGGTCATATTTAGCAAGATAGGCCTGACCAAATACCTAACTCCCATAGTCTTGGCGACCTGGCAAAGTTCGGGTATGAACATATCATTTGTAAGATTGGCTCTATTCAAGCCTTCTTGACCCATCTTTTTATTCATTGCTGCATTTACCTTGAACCATGCAATAGTGGTTGCACCGGCCTCTCTAATGGCATCATTCATCGCCTCAGTCGCAAATTCATTTGTTGTTGCGACTTGCCCACCAGCCGAACCATATTGTAAGGATGATCCAGTCTTATCAAAAACTGGCATTAGTACGAATTTGGTTTTTGTATTGAACTTAAAACTTTGCAGCACATCCTTCGATTGAATTTGCTGCTGCGCAAGCTCAAAATCAACGGCTCGGACGGGTGAATATAAAAAAATCGGAGATGAGGCAAGGATTACGCCAAGGGAAGCACTCAAGAGCTTCATAGCAAAAACGTCGAAGACCAGGCTACTATACTACCATAATCTCTGATCATTGAGACGTGGCCAAACTCAGCAGAATACTTCGAGTCGCAGCTGGCGCACTTGCTCTTTGCAATCAAGGCACCATCTCAGTATCAGGAAAAGAAAATCTGATTGAGCCCTCACTCACCCAAATATCCTACCCGCTTAGAATAGAGGCACTTTGTTCTCTCTACAGCCAATACGAAACGTGTCATCCAGTTGTCACTATTAATTCAATCTCCGCAAATTTCCCAACTGAATACCTCGTCCTAAACTCCGTAGATATCGTTGCTATTGACTACCTCGAGCGCAAGGGTGATCACGATTTCGCAATAAAATACAGGGAGGATGGTAAGACCAGGACAGCTTTTATAAGATTTAAAAATTCTAATTCTATTTTTAGATTTTCGGAGGCGATCAAACCGCTTCAAAATACTATCAATGTAAGATAACTTGTCTTCGTTATCAACGAGGCGCCGAATAGGCGGCTTGATACTCATGTACTTAACAGAGGAAGCTTGTCATCTACCCCCCACCCATGCATATCCACCCCCTACTTCGATGCTGCTTTGAACCGTTTCTGCCCGCTGGACAGTGCCCCAGTTGCACGTTTTGCGTCGTTGTGGAAGTAGTGCTCCTGGGTGCATTCAATTGAGGTGTCGCTGTTGTTTCGGGTTGGTTGTTTGCACTTAGTAATCAAGTTCCGTGTCATATAAAAGAAAATTCATGTCGTTTAATTTCTTTCGCTTCTGATTGACTAGTAAATCTGTCAACTTTCTGACCCTGAACTTCTCATATTGCTTTTCCATGGTTTCCACTGTAAGTCCAGCATTCTTTGCAATGACGTGAGGTGGAATGCCAAATGCTTATAGTGCTATTTTTCCGCCTCATGTCTCCCAGATTTCTTTGCCGCCATCCATACGCATTACAGCAGTGTAGGCATCATTCCAGAATGAGTGTGATGCGTATCCATCAGTCCACCACTGCTCAGGCCAGGGCCAGGCACCTTTTGCTATTGCTTCGTCATCCATTCCGCTAAATGCTTTTGCCTATGAAAAGAGACTATTTGGTTTATTAACCCTGATTGCCGTTGGCAATCTGATTATGCGCCCTTGTATAGGCTATGCTTGTGCAATGACGTTGGCGCCCGTGATGCCCCCCTTTGTGCATCTGAAGTCTCCTTGATATACCATTCTGGTTATCCATTGTGTTGGGCCGTAATCCGTGTTTGTTACTGCGTTTATCGTTTACACAATATAGTCATTTCTGAATTCATATTCCGTATTAAACATGGCGCCGGTTTTCTCGACTTGGTATCCGACTGATAGAAACTTCTGAATCAAATTAGATCCTTAACGTATTGATTGTCGCCATAAATTCTAGCCGTTTCGCTGGATTTGTCAGGGATAATCTTGAAAAAGTTTCCAGTCACTTAGTCATTCAAGCCTCCCGTGCCCCCAGTACTTTTGGGTGCTTTAGAGCTCTTCGCCTTTTTGGGTTTCTTTACCACATGACAAAATCGTCCTCAAATCGCAAAATCTTGTACGAGACTTGTCGGTGCTCTTTCCGCATTTTCTGCATAACCCAGTCTTCTCCTAATAATCTATACTTATCTGCCCAAGCCACACCCATAGCCGCCAGGACCTCCCAGCTTTCCCCCATCCTTTTTCGCCCGCCCCGCTGAGGTGGTCGCCCCCGAGCTCATAGGCTGCCTGCAGGTCGATGAAGACCCGTCGCATCCACTTCATTACAGAAGAGTAGAAGAAATTAGAGCACGTCCTCAAGTGTCTGAAGTAGTATGATATGAAATCGTTAGTCAAACTAACTTCCTATAACATTAGAAGTTACAACGAGTTTTCCGCCATTATAGCCGTTCTACGAATTTTCATTCTAAGTAATCCCAATGTTGTTAAAAATGCCGTCAAGACCGATTACCGAGCCCCTGCCGAAGACGTCTATTCCTGGCTCGTATATTCTGTTGCTAATGTAATCTATGTGATCCTTATAGTAATCTTTGTAGTCTTTGTAGTAACCTTTGTAGTCTTTATACTTTATTACTCTGCCCTTGCCAGATGTGGCTATTCCAAAGTAAGTTGGGTCAATCCCGCCCCCTCTGTTTGTGTCAACAACTGTGCTGGGTCGATTGAAGTCAATTGTGTTCCAACTCCCAGTGATGGTATCTTTGAATTTGGGTTTCTTGGGTGCCTTGAGTGTATTCGGTTTCTTGGATTTACTAGACACAGGACAAAACCGTGAATAAACCGCAGAATCCTACATGAATTTTGTCTGCGCTCCCCATGCAATTCCCGCATATCCCGCTCCCCTCCCCATAGCCTCCACCCGTCTCCCAAGCCACTTCCATAGCCACCACGCCCTCCCAGCACCTCCCCCAAGCCTTCTTTTCCCGCCCCGCTGAGGTCGTT
>Ga0194118_10005968_pt1 | contig 12377 bp, 13 predicted proteins | sample TA2MahsurfametaG_2_FD_148662 | JGI IMG/M metagenome (GOLD analysis project Ga0194118, IMG submission 148662) | Freshwater microbial communities from Lake Tanganyika, Tanzania - TA2015013 Mahale N5 surface | ecosystem: Environmental > Aquatic > Freshwater > Lake | place: Tanzania: Lake...
ATCTCCACAACAAATCGAATTGTCGTTACAAGGATTTGAGCAGCATTCACCAGCTACGCAAACCTGACCCTCCTGGCAGCAAGTCCCATTACAACTTAGATGAGAATCGCAACAGCTACCATTAATCAGAACTTGACCAGATGGACATTCAGTAACATCTTCAACGCAAATTCCATTTGAGCAAACTTGACCTTTTAGGCAGCAAACATCATTACAAATTTCGTAAGGGTCACAGCAAACAGAACAATCGGAACTGAAGTTAGTGCAGCAAGTCAATTCACCATCTTTATATGCACATTTTTGTTTATCAGAACAAGTTTTGCCACCACAAGAAGTTTTATTGCTACACGATGTACCCATAAAAATCCATTTTTAATGCAAACAATTTATAATTAAAAAAATATTGCAATTTTAGTTATTTCAATCTCATTTTGTACACTTTTGCAAATCTAGTTTAAAAATACGCTGATTACCCCTAAAAGTCGCTGCAGACGTCGTTCATACATATCAACTTTTTTTTCAATAATTATTTATTTGCAAAAGAAATATCCCTTTATTTTAATCTACCAATTTTTGAATAAAAAAATATAAGTCTCTTGAATGCAATAGTTTTAATATTTTTAAATAAGGTAATTTGATAACTATCTATGTTTTTTAAATCGCGAATTGAAGAATGAAAAAAAAACCAAGAGCTGAGGTTAACACCTTAAGAGCTCACAGCGAATTTTTAATCCTAACTGCCTCTTTGACAATTAGCATTGCCATCCACCGTGTGTAGCCTGACAAGTTTGCATACAACACATGCTACCTCCACAGCATTTACCTTTAGGACAACATATATCACCATGACAGCAATCATGATCTGATGGACAACACACTCCTGCACAACAACTATATCCTATAGGACAACATTTACCACCACAATTTGTCCCAGAGCAGCATTGGTTATTTATAACTATGTCTGTTGAACTAGGACAGCACTTATATCCATTTTTACAATTATCTTGAGTACAACAAGTTCCCCCGCAGCAAATTTGGCCTGGCTGACAACAAATATATTCTGTTACGCTATAACCATTATATGATACTTTCTGCCCGCAGTAAGCATTTCCTCCACAAAAAGCAGTATCATAATCTGAGTAAACAGCTCCTTGACATCCTCTATCTGTACTACAAGTTACCCCATTAGCACAGCATATTGTCGTATCAAATCCTTGATCCGGATGCGTACTTAAACCGCAGCAACAACCAGGACAGCTCGGATTTTGATTGCTACAGATTGTGTATGCATTTGTATTACAACTTGAATCCATGGCGATCACCCTTTGAAATTAACAAACATTAAAGCCGCTACCGCTATTATTTTTTAAACAATCAGACAAGCAACCAGGATAATTAGCATAGGCATCGCTCATACATTGGCAGAATGTTTTTTTACCATAATTCCACGAACCTGCTGCTACTATTGCAGCGTAATAACACAATAAAACAGATGGATCGCAATAATTTTGAATACTCGGACAACAATTACCATCAACGCAGCGCGTTAAATCTTTAGAACAACAATTTTTACCGCAGCAAATTCCAGAAGCACAACATTGATTATTACAAACTGTATCTGTTGAATTAGGGCAGCAGATCTTTCCATTGCCAACATCTTTGCAATTACCATTAGGACAACATTTTCCGCCACAACACACATAACCATTTGAGCAGCAAATGTTTTCCAACACTTTATAACCCTTTGTAGAGCTATCGTATATCAGCTTCTGTCCGCAATAAGAGTTGCCGTTACATTTGGTATAATCATAATCAGTATACACTGATCCTTTGCATCCATAAGCTGGATCACAAGCAACTCCTGGAGCGCAGCAAATCGTTACATCCTTGCCATCAACTGGATCAGGGCCAAGACCACAGCAGCAATAAGGACATTTTGGATTTTGTTTATCACAGAGGGTTTGTGCATTTGTATTACAACTTGAATCCATAATGTTGACCTTTTTCAACCAATGTAATCCATTTCGAAATACTAAAATTCATCAAACTGTTTATTAAGGACATAAGAAAATAAACTCCTCCTAAAATGTCTTATTATGCCCCATGTTCTAAAGTTTCAATAAAACACACCCCTCCTTATTCCTTGTAAAAAACCTCCACTCGTTTCTGAATTTCTTGACATTTGCCTAAAAAAAGTATCCCCTCTTAATTTTAATTGCGATTTTCCCCTCTCTTTAGTAGAATCGCTGCTATATCTCTATTGGGGCAATAGCTCAGTCGGTTAGAGCAGCGGACTCATAATCCGTAGGTCCCAGGTTCAAGTCCTGGTTGCCCCATTTTCTTAACCAGCACAATCCACTGCACATAAGGCGTATTCAGCTTGAACGAATATCAAGCAAAAGTTTAACATATACGCCGACGGTGCAATGGCGGTGCAATAAAGAACAATCTTAACCAGCACGCCATCCAACTACAAACACAAAGGAGTTGGAACTATGGCATCTATTTACAAACGTAAAAACGCAAATGGCACTACCGTCTGGCGCGCTGTCGTCCGTATTACAGGTCACCCGTCGGTCAGCAATCACTTCGATCGCAAGCAAGAAGCAGAGGATTGGGCAATAGGGACCGAGAGAGCAATCCGTGCAGGGCAGTTTCGCTTCGATCAACACAATAAGGTGCATACCTTTGCTGATCTCGTAGAAAGATTTATGCGAGACGGTGCTCTCGAGCATCATAAATCAGCCGATGACACCAAGAGACATCTCGCTTATTGGCAAGAGCGCTTCAAAGACTACGCCCTAGTCCACATCACTCCAGAGTTCCTTGGGAAGGAGCGGCAGATCCTCTCAGCTACACCAACTACCCGAGGTGGTAAGAGAACTCCGTCGACTACTAATCGTTATATGGCATCGCTTTCATCAATTTTGAGCTATGCAGTGCGTAGCCTTCGTTGGATTGAAGAGAATCCCGCTCTTCGCCTTATCAAGCTAAAAGAGAATCCGGGGCGTGATCGCGTCCTCTTAGAAGGAGAGATTGAAGCTCTTCTATTAGAAGCTCAAAATAGTAAGTCACCTTACCTTTATTGTATTGTTCTCCTCGCTTTGACGACAGGTGCCCGTCAGGGCGAACTTCTTAATCTGGAATGGAGGCACATTGACTTTACCAATAGGATAGCCTTTATCAAAGAGAGCAAAAATGGCCGTCCACGTAGCTTTGCTCTATGCAATCCAGTGATCGAAGAACTACAAAAGTTTCATCAAAATCGAGATCCTCTAAACCCTCTAGTCTTTGCTAGCAAAACAGCCTTCAGTCGTGTTGATATCAAAAAGGCCTGGCAGCAAGCCCTCAAAAGAGCAGGCATTGCCAACTGCCGAGCTCATGATATGAGGCACACATTTTGTACGCTGGCCGCGGGCCTTGGTGCCTCCAATTTGCAGCTCCAAACCACTACAGGGCACCGAACCCTCAATATGCTACTCCAGTATACACACATGGATGTCGCTGTAACAAAACAATTTAGCAATCAAATTTCAGACCAAATCGTTAAAGGAGATGTTTTATGACGCTCATCACAAAAGAATTGGAATTAAGTCCTCCCCATTTAGACACTCTTATGGGTGAACTTAGACAAATGATCGAAGAGACGCGTCGATCTGTCGCTTCGACGGTCAATGCGGGTCTAGCTCTCCTCTACTGGCATATTGGTAATAGAGTACGTAAAGAAATTTTGAATGATCAGCGAGCTGAGTATGGACAGGCAATTGTCTCAACAGTGTCGAGACAATTGATGGTTAACTATGGCAAAGGCTTCTCCGATAAAAACTTAAGAAGAATGATGCATTTTGGGGAAGCGTTCCCAGAGGAGCAGATCGTCAGGTCATTACTCGCACGTTTAAGCTGGTCCCATTTTACCATTTTAATACCTATCAAAGACCCTATCAAGCGCGATTTTTACGCAGAGATGTGCCGGATTGAACAATGGAATGTCCGAACATTAAGTAAGAAAATCGACTCCATGCTCTTTGAGAGGACAGCCCTGTCTAAAAAGCCTGATGAATTGATCCAGATGGAGCTTAATGCTCTTCGTAAGGAGGATCAGCTTTCTCCCGATCTTGTCTTCAAAGATCCATATGTTCTGGAATTTTTGGATTTAAATGATCATTACATGGAAAAGGATCTTGAAGATGCCATCATGCGTGAGTTAGAGCAGTTCCTCCTGGAGCTTGGCATTGGATTCAGTTTTATTGCTAGGCAGAAGCGGATCATTGTTGACAATACTGATTATTACATAGATCTTCTCTTTTTCCACCGCCGCCTTAAAAGACTAGTTGCTATCGAGCTTAAACTTGGCGATTTTAAACCTGGATACAAGGGACAGATGGAACTCTATCTCCGCTGGCTTGACAAATATGAAAAAGGGCCTGGAGAAGAACCACCAATGGGTCTAATTCTTTGTACTGGAAAAAACCAAGAATGTATCGAGCTCTTAGAGCTTGACAAGGTTGGCATACATGTTGCTGAGTATCTCACCTCAATGCCGTCCAAAGAAGAACTGCTGCAAGTCCTAAAAAATGCTAATAAACGAGCCCTTTTACGGGTTGAGACAAAAAAGGAGGCAAATGAATCAATATCCATTAGAAGCAGCTAAAGAAGTGCTGCGATCATTTCTTGTCGATATCGCAAAGGTAAAAGAGCTGCGTCAAGGCATGTCTGGTCCGATACCAGCTACCTCTTGTTCTGTACAAGATCGAATATTAGAGCTCCATCCTACTGAGTTTACACCAGTGGCAGGTACTTTCTGGCTGAAAGATGGTGCATATGGGATACTCTTGGCAGAGCCGTGGTTTTGGCGCGCAATTGCTAATTATAGTTATAAAGCGCCGCATTCTCCAGTGCCCGAATATTACAATCAACCGGCATTGTCTCTCTACGAGCAGTGGTATGCCGAAGAAAAGGATGTGCGGTATCGTGGCCTTAAGACAATCCCCCTGCCGGAGGAAGATGAGACTCTTTTGGTCTATATGCGTAGGCTGGAAAGCATGGTGTCTGATGGCAATGAACACCGAGATGCATGGATAGAATCTCTTCGCAGCTTTGCTCAATTTCTCAGAGATGATATGGATGGGCTTACCCCCAAAGGACACTTGGAAGTGTTATTTCCGAGTAAGGAGGGTTGCAAGGGCATGGAAATACGGCAAGGCTATACGCATGAAAAAGTAGGCGATGAGGTAGTGCAAATAGAGCGCCAATATATTCTTCGCCGAATAGAAGGCACTGTCTATCCCATCGACTATTTGGCAGCGGCTGAGATCGTGCAAAATTTGACTCATACTGCTCTGGAGGGGCGTGCTAATGCGCAACATTCGGCTTTAGAAGCCTTGGCTTTTGCGTGGCTGTGTCTTGCAGTTGGGTTCCGCCGTATAATGACAAGGGAACAGCTTGTGTTTGCGGTAACAACCAAACAGCTTCGTTATTTGGAATCGGCTGACGGCGATAAATATTTTTCGCCAACGCATTTCGTCGAGATAGAGAGCCTCTTCGGTATCACTGATGTGGCGATTTCTAAAACTCTCCACGACCTCCTATTGGCATTACCTCGAAACGCTGATAGCCAAAAAGTATTCAATTTTGATTGGGAAACTCTATTAAGAACATTTCGCAAAGCTGTAGCTCAGTCAAAAAGAGCTCAATCACTTGGCGCGATTACATTTTTGACCTTTATGAGCCAACCTCATGATGCAATTGGTTATCGTTCTTTTTTGGGAAAAGAAAAGAAGCGCATAACAATCAGAACATCAAAGAGTAAAACTGTCACCCACCGTGCGACCTAAATAATCAGTTCTATCCGTTATACATAGAGCCAAATAAACAAATAACCAGTTTATGAGGTTCTAATGATTAATTTTGAGTATTGGTCGCCACACCAAATTGTAAATAGTGGCAAATATCCTTTAACCATGGGGCAGGTGCGTCATCTGCTCCTCTATCGTCATCGCAACGGTCTTCAAAAGGCGGTGCGTAAGGTCGGTAAACGCCTTATTGTCCGTATGGATCTATTCGAAACTTGGATAGAAGAGCAAAAGGAAGGGTACAATGGATAACTTCTATTGCGATGATAAGGGGGTCTGGTATCGCCAGCCCTCCAATACAGAAGGAGAGCAAACCGATCCAATATGGGTGTGCTCTCCCCTTGATGTGATTGCGATTACACGGGATGATAATAACGGAAACCACGGCAAAATGCTACGTTTTTATGACTATGACCAGGTAGAGCACAAGTACGCTATGCCGTTAGAATTACTTGCCGGTGATGGGACAACCTATAGACAGGTGCTTCTCTCCGAGGGTCTACGCATTGCTGAAGGGAAAAATGGGCGTGCATTGTTAAGTAGGTATCTCCAAATCACTATACCAGAGGCTCGTATGAGGTGTGTGACCCGTCTGGGTTGGTACAAGAACGTTTACGTGCTACCGAATATCACCATAAGAGAGCCAGAGGGAGAGGAGATCGTATTTCAATCTGCAATTCCCATAGGAAATCACCATGAGAGTAAAGGGACATTGCAAGAGTGGCAAGAGCATGTTGCGAAATACTGTGTAGATAACTCCCGCCTCAGTTTTTGCATAAGCGTTGCGTTTGCAGCCCCTCTTTTGCATCTACTGGGAGAAGAGAGCGGAGGTTTTAATCTCAGAGGGCCTAGCAGTGGGGGAAAAACAACGGCATTAAAAGTAGCCCTTTCTGTCTATGGTGGAGAGAAGATGTTGCATTCTTGGCGGGCCACAGCTAATGGAATTGAATCGCTTGCAGCTTTGCATAACGATTGCCTACTCTGCTTAGACGAACTTGGAAAATTAGAACCAAAAATAGCTGGTGAGAGTGCTTATTTTTTGGCTAATGGTGAAGGTAAGCAGCGATGCGATAAACAAGGGCTTGCCCGTAAGAAGCAAACGTGGAATATACTCTTTCTTTCCAGTGGAGAGATTGGGCTGCCAGATCTTATTCGGCAGTCAGGGCAAAAAGTACGTGGTGGTCACGAAGTTCGAGTGATTGATTTACCCGCTTTTACAGATCAACATGGGGTTTTTGACCACCTTCATTTTATGCCATCAGGAGATACCTTTTCCCGTACGCTATGTGCTAATGCTGAGAAATATCACGGCACTGCAGGACGTGCCTTTATTCAAGAATTGACGAAAGATCTTTCAAGATATCTGTCCCGTAATAAATGATCTCTGGGGCTATTTGCAACTCCACTCCAATTCTATGTGCTTTTACCTCAGACATTCTCTGTCCTACCGGTTGATTCTCATCCAGCAGCCTAAGCACATATTTTTATCTCCAACATCTACGCGAAATAGCTTAGCCTTCGACCCTCCCCCAAGCATAGGCACAAAGCGTACCTGATCCGCCGCCACATCTTGAGTAATTAAAGCCATGGCCTCATGGATGGGTAAAACATAATTTACTGAAAATCTTTCACATAGATCATTAAGCGAAATTTCTTCAGAGACAGGAGTAAGATTTGGTCCGGTTGTGACTTCCAGAGGTAAGCTTGTCATCACCAAAAAAGTACTTACGACTGTCATCATATAATTTATTTTTTAATTCTCTTGTTGATTAACGTGTTTACTATCATAGTGATAGTAATATTAGCACCTCACGATATTTTATATCTATCTGTAAATAAGCGCTATACTGCAAAAATTATTCACTGAATGGATCAACATGCAAGCCCAGAGCGACTGCGTCTTTCTGAACACAAGCCCTAGAATAAGACCTGCAATCAGAACAAACCCCACTAACCCAGCGGTGATCTCAGTGCCGCGAGAGAGCCAGTAGGGTACATGCGTGAGTGTGAATAAGGCAGCTTGCGCCACATTACTTAGCCAAAATGAGCTTGTAATTTCTTCAAGCTGTTGCAGTATAAAGCCCCGGAAGACGACTTCTTCACTTAAGCCTACCAAAATAATGACGTCCCACCAAACATAAGGCGAGATAGAGAGGTTTGCGCTGGTGGCTCCTCGTAATACTGATCCAAGGCCAAATACCACTAGACAGAAGCCACAGGCCCAAAGAAGCCCAGATGTAGTTTGCAATTTTAAATATGCGAAAGGATTTGTGCGCTGCGCCCACAAGTATAGCAATACTGGGAGCGTCCATGTGGATAACCTGAGGAATATTCCCTCTATATGGAGAGCGCAGAAAAAGGTACAGATGAGCAAAAAACCGACAATGAATAGGCTGAGTGCGAATCCATTATTGATTCTGTTATGAGTGCTTTCGATTGTTTTCATGTTTACCAAGGATAGCGTTGGAGGATTAGGGCGTCAAGGACACCGAAGATAAGAAAAATAACGATAAGATTGTATAGCACAAATAAGGCAAGACTCCGAGGAGAATGAAGACGATGACGGCAGTGTAGAAGGGGAGGAGAGAAAAAACACGGGCCTTATCAATTTGATTTTGCAAGTATCTTGACCACATAAGATAGAGGCTGATTGGGATAGATAGTGGAAGAGAGAACATGATGAACATAATCAATCCTACCATAAAAGGAGTGATTTGAGGGCCATCGGAGACCATGGAAGAAAGGAGCGCTAAATAAACCAGAAAAGGAAAGAGGATAATGTATAATGTTGTGCAGACGATGAGCCACCACTTCGTCCACTTGAGTCGAATTTTATGATTATCTTGTGGTGCACCCTGCTGCATATTATTTATGGTAATGGTTGATAATTTTTTGAATCGTCACCTGATAACAATCGCTGAGAAGTTTATGTTTCCAATGACTATCTGGATCTGGGTCTAATATGGTTAAATTCTTGAGTTTAGCAAATAGAGATTGGTAATATCTGACCTTTTTTTCAGTAAGTATTGCTATTATGTTGGGGTCTATGGAGTCTAGCTCTAAAATTACATCGCGAAAAGCCCACTCATGAATCATTTGGGAATCTGTCAGCCCCTCTTTGTGTGCATAATAGCGCTGCAGTGCAATGGGTTGTAGATTGGGTGACCCCAATAAACATACGGGATCGGCAGCACTAGCATAATTATGTGAATCAGAGTGACTGATTCCTTCTCTAATAAAAGAGCCCCCACCAAATGTAAAAACACGAATGCGTTTATTTTCTTCGGGTTGGAGAAGTACAAGGGCGTGTTCCAGAATAATTCCCCCTTGACTATGGGCGAACACAACAATGGGCGCATTCTCTTCTTTTTCTAGGGCCAATAGGTAACGTAAAAAGGTAACAGCACGGTTAATGATAGAGATATCGATAGAGGCCTTGAGCAATAGGCAATTTACAGCGTCAATAATCCATTTTGTATCATTTTGCATAGATAATACACGCTCTCCGCCCGTCATAGCAGAAATTTTTGTAGCAGCCTCTAATGCAGATTCTTTTGTATTCAGAATGCCATTGATAAAAGCCCAAATACACTGCTTTGGTTTTTTTGAGCCAACAACGCGGATTAACGAGGGATCATCTGCTGGTATAGGAGGTGGAGTAATGGGAATGTGTAGGTGGTGAATATTGTGATTGGGCCTAGAGCGCAAGAAAACATTTCCATTATATCCGTGTACAACCACAGCATCTAACCGATTAGATTGAACCCACAGGGCAGCATCTTTTTTAGAAAGTGTCGTGTAATCTCCAATCCAATAGAGGTCCTCCTGGCTATTGTTTTCAATTTTCCCAAGGATTTTCGGTATAAGACAAAACGCTTCAGCACCCTTTAGAGCGTAGTCGCACAGCTTTTCAATACCAAAGATCAACTTGTCAAAATCTTTTTTACTAAGGTCCTTAGGTTTGGTATATAAGGGAATGTTGGTCAAAGAAGACAATCTATCTGCAAAGAGATTGGGATTGTCTGGTTGATAGTGTTTAGCAAGAATTCTGAGTGATCCATTGAAAAATTTCTTAGTATGGAGCCAATTCCTAAGAGCTTCGCGCCCTTTTTCAGGAGAAGAAAAGATCGCATAATGACCAAAGTGACCTATAGAACCAGGCCTAGAAAAGAACCGGCAAGTGTTATGGACAAGCCCTGGATTATTCAATCGCCAGGCAAGACTTCCTCCTGTGGCAACATACTTGTTGTCAGCATAATCGAAGTAAAAAACAGTTTTACCGTCTAGGCTGTAGGCTTTTGAAAACATAGGATATGAGCATAACAAAGGGTTTTGTTTTTTTCTACTGCGGTGCATTGGCGGTGCACCGGCTAACCCATTTCACCATCAAAATCCAACAAAAACCCGTTGCATCCATCCATCAATCCATTTATACTCATGCCCATAACAGTTGGATGGTGCGGTTAAGTGGGGAAAACTCCCTCCCTCATAATCCGTAGGTCCCAGGTTCAAGTCCTGGTTGTCCCATTTTTCTTCCCAAGTCTATCGCGCTAAAAATGAGCAGTTTGCGCAACATCTGCCAAATTGCCTAAAAGTGCGATTGCTCTCCGTCGACCATTTGTGAACCACTCGCCTACAACAATTGGCGATAAGCCCAGCAGCTGACCTTTGAAAATTAAAACCAAAGGTAGCTTCATGAAAGGCATCGACAAACGCACCCATAAAGACGGGACGGTTTCCTACCGTGCCCGCGTTCGCATCAAAGGACATCCAGTCCTTTCCTAATCATTCTCCTCTAAAACCCTCGCCATGAAATGGAAACGCGATACCGAATCGTCTATCGAGCGCGGCACTTTTACTTATGAAAAACCAGGAAGCAAACACACGCTCTCCGAACTAATCGATCGCTATATCGAAAAAGTTTTACCAACCAAACCGAAAAATGCCCGCAATGTGCGCCAGCATCTTCTCTGCTGGAAACAAGAGCTGGGAAGCTATCTTCTCTCAGACATTAAGCCCAATCTGATCTCACAAAAACGCGACGATCTTCTTTTAAATCCTACATGCAAAAATAGACCCCGTTCTCCTACCACTATCGTTCGGTACCTGGCAAGTCTGTCTCATGCCTTTTCTGTTGCTGTGAGAGATTGGGAGCGGATGCAAGAAAATCCCGTCGTGAAGATCTCTAAACCGAAAATTTCAAATGAGAGAACCCGCTTCCTAGGCGATGAAGAACGAACAAGACTCATCAAAGCTTGCCAAGAGAGCGAATCAAAAGGACTCTACCCTGTTGTTATACTAGCTCTTTCAACAGGAATGAGACGAGGAGAAATCCTCAATCTTAGGTGGAGCGATGTCGATTTAGATCGAGGAGCGATTCTTTTGCAGACGACCAAAAACGGGGAACGCCGTTTTATCCCCCTCGTTGGAATTGCTCTAGATTTACTCAAATCCCGACATGCCAACCAGTCTGCAAATTCTCTTGTATTCCCTGCGCCACATTCTTCATCAAAGCCAATCGATATTCGCTCTGCATGGGAAACTGCTCTTTAAAAAGCAGGCATTTCCAATTTTCGATTCCATGACCTCCGTCATACAGCGGCTTCCTATCTAGCCATGAAACAAGCCAGTTTGCTGGAAATTGGAACTCTTCTCGGCCATAAAACCGTTCAAATGACTAAGAGGTATGCCCATCTCTCTAATGCCCACATTTACTCAACAGCTCAAAGTCTACATGAGAAATTGTTCAATGATCGCCAAGATCTCAAAAAATGTTTTTTAACTCTTGAGTGCGTTTGGCAATGCGCCTGTTCCACCGCTGCATCATAGCCTTATAATCGTGAACGAGATCTCCGTGCTCTTTTTCTATCAACTGCAAAGATATTTCCCATGTTTTATAATAACGGACTTTTCCACATAAGGCCCAAAACTTAGCGTTATCAATTGAGGAATAAAAAAGATTCTCAATTGCTGGAATAAATTGGCAATTCCAAGGTGCATATGGCCCATCATTATCTATTCGGTCCAAATGCAACCCTTCTGACCATCCGTTCTTTAAACACCAATCAACAAATGCAAAAAGTGATTGCTTACCCTTTTCACCCTTATACATTCTCCATTCTTCGCATACATAAATCCCTCTTCCCCCGTAAGCTGGATAATTGTCATGATTTTTCTTATGACATCTATCATTGATCTGTTTTCTCAATTGATAAATTTTATGATGAACGTGTCCTTTTGCAGCTAATCCATACACCGTGCGACGTTCATCAAACGATTTGCATCCACAGCTAGAATAAAGTCGAAAATCAGCTGAACGATACTCTAAAAAATCTTTGCATTTCGGACCTTTATAAAGGCACTCCACTTTCCAAAGAAATTTTCTTTTAGCTCCTTTGCCTTTTGGTCCTATAGGAGCTATAACCCGCAAGTAATCTTTTTGATCCCCAACTTTTATCCCTCCACCCCTCCTCGATATAACCAAGCAATGAGGACAAGTGAAATTTCTCTTGCGAGTCTGTGATT
>Ga0194118_10005970_pt1 | contig 12375 bp, 6 predicted proteins | sample TA2MahsurfametaG_2_FD_148662 | JGI IMG/M metagenome (GOLD analysis project Ga0194118, IMG submission 148662) | Freshwater microbial communities from Lake Tanganyika, Tanzania - TA2015013 Mahale N5 surface | ecosystem: Environmental > Aquatic > Freshwater > Lake | place: Tanzania: Lake Tanganyika...
CTGTGTGAGCATGCGAGCGGGGCCGACAACGCCGATGAGTTCCGCGAGATCTTCCACGATGTGGTGAGTGCTCGCGCCGGCGCGCATCTCGACCACATGGTCGAGCGCGTGCTCAACGGCGAGCCGGTGCAATATGCAATGGGTCGATGGGCGTTCCGCCGGCTCGATTTGCTGGTCGACAAACGCGTGCTGATCCCACGCCCCGACACTGAGACCTTGGTCGAAGTGGCGCTTGAGATTCTCGACGGCAAGCCGGCGACCGTGGTCGATCTCGGCACCGGATCGGGCGCGGTGGGCCTGGCACTTCTTGATGAATCCCCGCGCGGGTCACTCACGGTGTGGATGACAGATGTGAGTGAGGATGCTTTGGATGTTGCGCGGGCCAACGCCGCTGGGATCGGCCTTGCAGCCTCGGGTGCGCGGTTCGCACAGGGCTCCTGGTTCGAAGCACTCCCCATTGAGTTGCGTGGAAAGATCGACCTGATCGTCAGCAACCCGCCGTATGTGGCGGTGGGGGACCCGGACCTTGAGCCCTCAGTAGAGAAATGGGAACCGCACCTCGCCTTGTTCGGCGGTGCAGATGGTCTCGACGCCTACCGCGAGATCATCGCCGGCGCAAAAGAGTGGCTCGCACCCGGCGGCGTCGTGATCGTGGAGACGGGCCACACCCAGGGGAGCGCAGTGAAGGGGCTCCTGTACGCGGCCGGGATCGAGGACACCAAGGTTCTCGCCGACCTCGCTGGTCGCGACCGATTTGTGGCAGGGCGGCCGTTGGAACCCACAATGCGCCCGTGAGTACTTGGGCCAGATGTCGTGCCTGAGACTCCGACCGCTCGATGAACACGCGGACAACGTCTCTGCGGAATATGCGTGGGTAGGGACGTTGCGGACTGACTGCGGGCCGCGACCGGTAAGCGCGCAAAGGCATGTTTGGTACAGTTCGGCACAGTGGACTCGAAAATAGTGAATTGTCGGTGACCGAGCTCAGTTACGAAGAGGCGCTCAGTCGGATAGGTCGGCGAGCATTCGGCGGCGCAGAAGTCGCCGTAGGACCCGAAGACGAGGTTGACAAACAGTTCTTTGTCGAAGGGCCTTTTCTTGCAGGTGCGGGACATGCCGTGAGGTGGTTGAGCGACCGCATCAAGGCGGACGACTCGAGACCTGCAATTCTGGTGCTGCTTGGCGCACCCGGCAACGGCAAGTCGTTTCTCGTCCAGGACATGGTGAGGTCGCTTAGGAAGCCGACCGCCGAGTCCCCCCTGCATCAACGGACGTACCGGTACCGATTGCCGAACGGCAAGGGTCTCACTGTCGTAAACGATGCGTCGATACCGATTCCAGCTAGCGGACTTCCGGAGGAGATCGATCAGGTGCTCGACGAGGGCGGGTTCATGGTCATCAATGTCAACCGTGGCATTTTGTACCAGGAGTTCAAACGGGCGACCGCGGGACCCGGCATGGAGATCCTGAGGTGGATCGAGAACGGAAAATCCCGGGAATCCACGCATGAGTCTCTGGGTGCGATCTCGGTGGAGCAGTTGGCACCCGCAGGACTGTCGACCCTCAGGGCGGCGTCGGTGAAAGTCGGCGATCGTCCTCTGGTCGACGTGTGTCTCGTGATTCTTGACAGCTGCTCGCTATTTGAGGCGGACGTCGAAGTGGAGGTCCGTTCCGGACTGCCCTCGTCGCCTCCGAGGCTGAGAGAGATAGTGCTTCCGAGGTTGTTCGGGACGCGAGGGCACGAACGCAGCGTCGAGTTCTCCGAGGAGACACCAGCGGGTCGGGTGCTCGGGCAATTCGTTGCGCGGATTCCTTCACCGGATGGACCGACCGTCACACACGATCCGTTCGGGGCGAATCTGAAGTCACTGGGGAGCACGCATGTCCGTCGCGGGCTCCAGACGGTGCTCAGGGCAGGTGAGGTGGCGACTTCCCGGAGGTTCTCATATCGGGAACTGTGGGGTGCGATCGCTCTGCTGACGATCGGAGACGAGAAACGTCGCGTTGGATCTCGCGACATGACCCCGGCTGAGTGGCTGGAGAGGAACGGAGAGCCCGAGGACCACTCCCGACGGCTCGACTGGATGATCGGGCTCGCGAATCTGAGGCTCCACCAGTCCATCTTCGGCTCGCCACTCCTCGACGGGTCCCGCTTGACCGGCGCCGATTCGCCGGTACTGGGCATGACTCTGGCGGTCGATCCAGTACAGGACGTGCTCTCGCGGCGCCGCGACGACTCCGAAGGATCGGTGTGGTCGCGGAAAATCTACGACGTCTTCTACGGTCGGGCAGCAGGCGTCTCCATTCTCTCAGATCTCCTGAGTCAACTCGAGGTCGGCAGTCCAATGCACGATTACGTCACGGAGTTCGATCACCTCCTTGATTCCGTCGTGGTCGATGCGCTCGACAGGTCGGATGAAGATGAAGATGTTAAGGAAAGTGACCGCAGGAGACTGATCTACTGGTACTCCAGCTATCTGGTCCTAATGTGTGCAGTCACCTATGGTGATCCAGCCTTCTTCTCGGAACTTGCGGACTGGGTCAAGGCATACCAACAGTCGGCCAACCAACGGAGCCTGCCGGAGAGGCTGAAGAAGGGTCTGCTGGCGCTGCTGCTGCCCCAGTTCGAGGGCAGCGAAGCAAAGACAGCGACGTTGCTACCCCTTTTCGACAGCCGCATAGATCCGGTTGTCGCGGCCCCGATCGAACCGAAACTCGTGATCAGGCTGGAGACGACCCCAAGAGTCGCTTCCTCTGTCGTCGGGGACCAGATACTCGTCGACATCTCCGTGGGTGCGGACGATCGTGGAGGGGGACGGATGGCGCGTCTCGAACTCGACTTCGACCTCCTTCGTGAGGCTCTCACTTGCTCCGGAAACCACGTGGGCCGCACAGAGAACGGCCGCACAGCGACTCCCCGCATCGAGCGGTTCAGATCGGCTCTCCTCAGCTCAAATCGTGCCCCGGTGCACGCGGTGCTCGCGAGGGGTGTGTACGAGACGCTCTCGTTCCGCGCCAAGGAGGGCCGTCCCTAGATGAACGAGCTCGCAAGGAACCTCGTGCTGAGACATCTCAACCGGCCCGAGTACGTGCCGTATCCCGAGGGACTCCTCAGTGACATGTACTGGAGCATCTTCGAAGTCGCCGGATGGCGGGCTGGTGACGGGGGAGGCGCAAAGGCGAGAGGCCTCATCTATGACGCTGATGGGCAGACCGGCGGCTTGAACTGGACTCTGGAGTCGACACGCCCAGGCCCCGATATCTCGAAGTGGAAGGACGGGCTACGGCGTTCGTCGCTGGCGGTGGTCGACAACGGGGACCCGATAGCGGAAGCAATCACGGCGTCGTTGCTGGGAATCAGGTCGAAGCAGGCTCGTCGCCGTCCCGCCACACCACTGTCACCGAACATCGGGTTGCTCCAGAATCGCATCGGAATCATGGCCAAGGCGCGCCCGCAGAACATCTCCGAGATCATCGAGGAGATGTACCGGCTCGGAGCGGCGTCAGGCCCAGAGTCCGTCACCGAGACGGATTCAGCCTGCGGGCGGCTCGGCAGGGCCGCGGCTAGACGACTCGACAGTGATGATTTCCTTCGCACCATCGACGAGGCCGTGCGCCTCGGGATATTCCCGCAGGAGAAGGTCAACCGGCGGGCAGTCGGGGAAGAAGGCGCGGTCACCCACCGGGAGAACTGCCTCCCGCCCAACAATCCGTTCGTGTGGTTCCACCGGAGTTGGTCACGGCTCACCTCGGATGTATGGGTCGACGCGCTTCCGGCGAGGCGGTGGGCCGACTGGGCGACCGCCGTGCTGCGGACAGCGATCGGGTTCGGTTTTCTCTGGGAGATGTACTGGTATGAGTCCATCGCCCGCCATATTCTCGGGGTTGGCCGGACCGGAGCGGCAGACCACAGTTTGGCCACGATCTGGGTTTCGACGCGGGCGCGGCCAGTGATGGATTGGGAACCGTCGTCCTCTTCGGTGGAGCGCCGGGACGTCTCGTCGAGCATGAAGGCCCTCGTCGAGAAGGGGGTGGCGATCAGACTCGTTCTCGACGAGATGATCGGTGAAGACTCAGAAGAGACTGTCGACGAGGCAGTCCGCCGACTCGCCGGTGATTCTGACGCACGAGACGACCTCGAGCGTGCTCTGCAGCGTGAGGGTGGTGCTACAGGTTCGGCCAAGAACTTCTGGGAGGCCGTGCGGTACTCGCTGGGCATCCGGGATGAATCAGGCTCGTTCCCGGACTACTACGGCGTGCTGAGGAAAAGAGGCCGGCGGTACCTCCTCATCGACCCCGAGACCGAGTGGGTCGCTGTAATCGCGAGCCTCACCTGCGGCATCCCTTCTGACAGGAGCACGTTGCGGGAAGTGCGGAACGAATTGTCCTGTCTTGGCCTGCAACCCTCGGTCTCCGAACTTGTGCTGCAACTCGAGAGGGCGGGTCTTGCCAGGTCGAGCCCGGACGCGGACGACGCTGTGTATGTTGAGGCGGCTTATGGCGGATGAATTGCCCGGCGCGGTTGACGGTCAGCACCTTCTGGCCCGGACCATCGCCCATCTCGTCACCTCGGTCGATGTTTTCGAGCGGGCGGAGTCCGACGCCCCGTACGCGACACGCGACAGACCGGAGAGTCATCTCCACAGGATCCACATCGACCCGAATGTGGATCCTTCCCTGATGCTGCCCTTCTTGTTGGCACGGCAGATCAACGTGGTCAGCCGAGCGGAGCCCGAGAATCCCCGAGGGTTGGTCGTCGTCGACCCCGGAAAGCTCCAGAGTGTTGTGCGGCCCGACGGTCTGGACGACGTGCTGTTGATCGCCACTGATGAGGCGATCAAGTACCGCACGCAGCACCCCCGAACTCTGGTCATGCCGGAGCGGGCCGAACATGTCGGGATGACGTCGGTGGAAAATGCCTTCGCCCCGATCTTCTACGAGGACTTCCCCAGTCCCGGCCGGGCCGTGAGCCCTCACCACGGATTGGTGGAGTTTGCCGCGCAGGCGGTCGGTGTCGTGTGGGGGGCACACAACCCACCAAGATCGAGGGCAGAACTGACGCCTGTCATCGAGTCCCTCGAGTACCTGCTTGATTTCCTGCATTCTTTCTATGCAGAACTCGAAAGGAAGCTCGAACTCTCCGTGAAGGGACACGTGCTGTGGTTCTGGCACGTCATTCGCGGGCTCGAGGAGTGTGCGAAAGCGTTTGCGGGGGCCGATCCCGACGAAATGCCCGAGATCAGTCTGTGGCCGTCATTCAGCCTTCCCAGGCCGGATTCGGGTTCCCGCTATTCGCACAAACCGAAAGATTTCGCAGATGCATGCATCTCCTACTGGGGCACCAGCGACGACGTGACCACGAGTCTGGCCATCATCTCGGGCGAGAAGGTCAGGCGCTCCCAAGGGATCCTGCAGGCCGCGTGGCGCCACCCGATGTCCGGCCTGGATCTGCAGCAGTTCGATGTCCTTGCGCGCAGTTTCAATGGTCACACGGTGGGGCCGTTGCTCGCGATGGCGCTCGTCGACCAAGGGAACCCGGACAGGAGTGATGCGTTCGGCAGTTTTATGGAGGAGGAATACTTCCTGCCAAGGTCGAAGACTCCGGTGTTGGATGTGGAGCTCGTCGTCGAGTACTCGGAGGACTCCGTGCCGTTGTGGGCCGCCGAAGATTTCGGGGGGCTGCTCATCTGCGAGCGCACTGCCCGAGTACCTGACGGCGGCAAGATGGTATTGCGGTCCGACGAAGTGCGCTTCAGGGTGGACGTGGGAGGTTCGGACGACGGGGCCTCGCCTTCTGCCGTGTCGATCGAGCCGAAGGACAAAGGCCTGTCGTTTGTCGAGTTGAGCAAATCGTCTGCCTCCGGTGTCGTGGAGATCACGGGCTATTTCCAGCGACCGGTCACCGGCCGCAAGGCCGAGACGCGGTGTCCGTTGACTGCCGCAATGGTCAATCTGGTGATCCAGCTTCCCTTCGACGGCGGGGTGCACAGGTGCGAGAAGAAATTCCTGCTCGTCATGCTCCCCGATTTCGGGTCAGGCCTTGTCGCATGGGACGAGACGAAAGAGCCGAAGAAGAAGGACGTCGTCCTCCTCGGCGTTGACTCCATCGACGACGCGGGTTCCCCGGTTGTTTCGAACCCTTACGAATGGCTCGTGAAGGAGGACAGCGAGTACTCCTTCATCACCTGGGACACATCCGCGGACAATGTCGGGGCAGCTCTCAACGCGGTTCCGCTGGAGACCATCCCCGACCGACGCGGGCTGTGCCGGAAGTCCGGTTACCAGGCTGCGGACGGTGATCAAGTGAGTTCGGGGGAAGTGTTGGTGGACGTCAAGGTCGGGGACGGAAATCGCCAGTCGCCGCAGTCCCCGGTTATCGCGGCCATCTACAAGGTGAATCCCGACGTCAACCAGCCGTTGCCTGCTGATGCTGAATCGTTGCGCGGTGCCGTGGAACTGAAGTTGGGCGACCTCATCACCCGCAACGAATGGACCCGCTCACTGGGGCATATCGTGCTGCCGGTTGACAGACCCGGTCTTCTGGACGACCTCGTCCAGTCCAGTACCGGGTCCTGTTGGATGCCGGGCGACCTCAGGCAGAACAATGTCGCAATGGAACTCGATCGGGTCCCCACCGAGATGATCGAATCGGAGGCGGCCGAGAGGTTCAGGGCTGCATTCGAGGCACTATGTGTCGGGGACAGGATCATTCGGAAGGATGAGGATGGCAGCGGGTGGCTCCAGCTGATCTCGAAGACCAAATGGAGGCATCTGCACGGTTTGGATGTCTTGGACGAGTACCTCAACAGCTACCGGGCCATGGTCGAGTATGCCGTTTCGCTCGGTGATGAGCGGGCCGTTGTGTGGGCCGCGTATCCGTTCTCCGTGGAACTGTGGGAGTCCAAGAACAACTCCGTGTTGCGCTCGGTGCTCTTGAGCCCCCTGCACCCGCTTCGTTTGGCTTGGCTCGCGTCGATCGAGGACAACCTTTTTCGCGCGAACAATGCCCGGCGATTGGCGGGAGTGGTCGACAGCTGGAACATCCCGCACTTCGGCCCGGACGAGGAGGAGGAGCGTCGACTGCTCGCAATGCCGCTCGACCCCGGAAGCGAACAGATCTTCCTGGGCTGGAGTCAACTCGTGAAGAGAGTGCAAGAAGGCCCGCTCGAGAGCCCCGAGCGGGCGGGCTCGTACACGATGCCGGAGAACTCATCCTCCGGTATCAACGGTCAGACCGTGCGGCATGCACTACGCGACTTCTGTCGGGTGCACTCCTACATGCCAACGATTGCTGTCGACCTTGCGTCGTCCACGAAGCTGACCAAGCTGACGCAGGTGGACCGGGCAGTTGTCGAGGCATTCGTGGGGGACGGGGCGATCGCAACAGTCGCGGGGCTGAGGGTCTTCGACTCCCTCAACAGAATCGGCCCGGCAGTCGACCTGAAAGAGAACGAGGGATCCGGGCCGAGAGTCACCTGGCAGCGGTACAGCGACGCAGAGGAGGCGGACGTCAGCAACGGAGCGAATGTCCGGATACTTCAGGACTCAGGCGTCGCGGTGAAGCTCCGGATCAAGAACGGGAGCGGCGACGGGACGCTCGGTGCAGTCCCGTTCAGGAGATTCGAGACACCGCAGACGAACGGCAACCTCGACATCGGCACAGCGCAGTCGAGACCGACAATGGGTTTCCTTGCGGACGAAAACCCGTTCAACGCGGCCTTGAGGATGATCGAGACAGCCGGACTCGGTGACCGGGTGCCGGAGATCAACATGAGGATCCAGGCCATGAGTCCGCTGCTCAGGGACTCGGAGTGGACTGTCTCGGGGGAGACGATGGTCACCCCGGCCGCACTCGCGACAATGGTGAGCCGTTCAGGACGGATGCTGTGGGAGTGGAACCCGCCCTTCATGGTCGACGATCCCGACCTGAACAGGCAGAGCCGGGTGGATCGGCGACCGTACTTCTCGATCGGACGCATACCCGATGTCTTCAAGTCGCGTATCCGCGAAAAACTTGAGGTCCTGCTGGGCAGGACCCCGACCTCACAGGAACTCGACGATGTTCTCAAGGTTCTCGGCACGAGGGGGATCGGGTTGTCGAGACTGCTGGCGATCGGTGGAAGCCATCTCCACGGAGCGTTCGGTTTCTACCTGACCCTGAAGTTGCTCGAGGGGAGCGGGAGCGGGGTCGGACGCTTCGTGCTGCCCATTGACGCTTGCAACGGTTTCCTCGAGGTTCTGGCCGGACGGTCGCCCAAAAAGACTTCGCGCCGCGCCGACCTCTTGGTGTTGGATGTCCGGAGTGACCGACTCGTTCTCGCCCCGATAGAGATCAAGTTCTACAACTTCGACAGCCCCCGTCCGTCACTTCCGGAGCCGGATTCAGCCGCGCTGAATGATGCCCGTGCGCAGGCACTCGAGACGGCACGACTTCTGGAGGAAGTGGCACAGGAGTGGGACCGGCTGAGAGCAGACGACGCCTTGAAGAGTGACGCGATGCTTGCGGCACACGCTCTCGCCTCGTTGGTCGAGGCGGCGATGAAACTGGACCCCGAGGCGATTAGCGACAGGCCCGGGGCCGTCACCGTTGTCGATCGGATCCTGAGAGGTGACTACGAGATCTGTCCCGGTCGCCCGGTGGTTGCCTACTACCAAATGTGCGCTCCAGTCGGCGGCGTGAATGCACAGATCAGCATCCGGACTGCCGGATCGGACGTCGAGACCGCGGGATTCGTCGCTGATCCGCAGGCGGTACTGCGGGGGTTGCTCGACAACGATGGTGATGTGGCCGACGTGTGGGCGGGGACCCTTCGCTGGGCGACCGAATGTGAGGGAGAAGAAGCTGGGAATTCTCATGGTCCGTCGACCGAAGGTTCGAAACCTGGCCCGGAGCCCGAAGTATCGGGAGACGACGTCATTGACGTGGTCCCGGACCTGCCGGACCGGGCGCCCGTGACCGACACGCCCTCCGAGAGAGAGCCGGATCACCCGACTGAAGAAAGAGGTTCGGGGGAAACGACAGAGGTCGCGGTTCCCGCCACCGGAGGCGGAGCCGCCGGCGAACCCGTTCTGGAGTCCGGGATCTCCGGTGCTGGAGTCAGATTTGCCGTCGGCAGGCTCCTTGACTCCGTCCGGGACACCGACGCCACATTCTGGCCGAGCAACACCAGGCTCAATCAGTTGAACATCGGCGTGGTCGGCGATCTCGGGACTGGAAAGACCCAGTTGTTGAAGGCGCTCGTCCACCAGTTGCGTTCAGAATGCGCGGCAAACCAGACGACCCCACTCTCGGTCCTGATTCTCGACTACAAGAGGGACTATCAGGACGAGAATTTCCTCTCGGCGGTAGGCGGGATCGCACTTGAACCGCAGAACATCCCGCTCGACGTGTTCGGGATACAGGGCGAACGCACGGCTCTGGCTGTCCAGAGGCGAGCCATGGCGTTCGTGGACGTGGTGAGCAGGATCTTCAAGGGGATCGGGCCGAAACAGAAGAGTTCCCTCGGCCGTGCAGTGCGTACCCTGCTGAGCAACTCCGACAAGTCGCCCACGATGCTTCAGGTGCTCGATGCATACCATGACGAGATCGACGATGTCGATTCGGTTGTGGGAGTGCTCGAGAACTTCGTGTACAGCGAGGTGTTCCATGCCGATGTTGACCAGCTGTCGCCGTTGTCCGAGATCCTCGGCAGTCAGGTCGTGACCGTCAATCTTGCTGCACTCGAGAACGACCAGAACCTCAAGAACGCGCTGGTGGCACTCTTTCTCAACCAGTACTACGAGTACATGTTGAGACTGACGAAATGGCCGGTGCGAGAGACACCTGACGCCAACCTCCGGGCACTGAACTCGTACCTGTTGGTTGACGAGGCGACCAACATCATGAAGTACAAGTTCGATGTTCTCAGTCAGATCCTACTACAGGGCCGCGAGTTCGGCGTGGGAGTGATGTTGTCGTCGCAGTTCCTCACGCACTTCGAAGTTTCGGGAGTCGACTACGCCGAACCGCTGCGGTCATGGTTCATCCACAAGGTCCCCAATGTTACGAAGCAACAGCTGGCACGGCTCGGGATCCCCAACGCGAGTGATGCGGATGCCCAGAGAATCAGCCAGATGGGTATCCACGAGGCGTACTACGTCTCAGAAGGATTCGAAGGAAAATTCATCAAGGGAAACCCCTTTTATTCCCTTATCAAGCCTCACTAATCAGCGTCCAACGATTCTTGAGGTGAAGCAAGGTCCTTCTCGACCACACCGCTCTGTTGGCCTTCTTGAGTAAGGAGACGGTCTGATGATCTCAATCTCGACTCTTGACTCCCATCGGGCGCGGGCGGTCGAAATCCTTCGAGACCTTCCGGTATGGAAGGGCAGTCACCGAGGAGAGGCAGCAATTCAAGTTGGAGTTCTGGGAGAGGTAATTGTGAGGGAGCAATTGTCTTTGCGCGGGGTTCCTGCGAAGCCGATTTTCATGACTTCGTATGACCTCAAACTCTCAAACTAAAGGTGCGACGAGGTCAAGACCAAGGATCGCACGGTTCTTCTGAAGCCGCACTATGAGTGCTCGGTGCCTCGTTATCACCACGAACATCAAGATGTGGATCACTACATCTTTGTGTCGCTACAAAGATCCAAGGACTCAGATGACACCAGGCTCGAGAGATTCAAGACGTGTCACATTGTTGGTGTGGCAAACCGAAGAAAGACGAAAGGGCACGGGATCGTCCGTCAGACAGGGGCGACGGACCTCTGGAATGGCACAACATCTCGAACCGCGTGCCAAAACATCTCATCAGCGACTTGGTTTTGCTGGACTATGCGGTCTGAAAACACGAAAGGTCGTAGGAAAGGAGGTCTTTGGAAACACCCACTGGTTAGCCTGGAAGTGATGAGTCGCTCGACGAAGAATCCCACCCTCATTGATTTGTTTGCCGGCTGTGGCGGTCTCTCGTTGGGGTTGGAAGCAGCGGGATTCGAACCCGTATTTGTGAATGAGCTGAACCATGACGCGATGGAGTCCTACCTTCTGAATCGAGGCCACCTTGTGCATGACCTCAGAGATGCGAAGCGACACTGCTTCGACATCACAGAGGTCACAAAGACGAAGAAGAGAGCCGAAGAACTCGCTACTTTCTTGCGATCTGAGCACGGGGAGATTGACCTTGTTGCGGGCGGCCCACCTTGTCAGGGTTATTCAGGAATCGGTCACCGCAGGACATTCACAGATCTAACGAAGTCGGACATACCTAGCAATCACCTCTATCGACACATGGCACGTTTCGTCGATGCCGTTCAGCCAAGAGCTTTTGTGTTTGAGAACGTCAGGGGATTGCTCTCGGCTCGATGGAGTCCAGATGGCGAGAAGGGGGAGATCTGGAGGGACGTCCAGAAAGCATTTTCAGATATTGGGGGAAAGGGCGACAAGCGTGGTTACCAGATTGGGTGGAAGTTGGTTTTTGCCAAGGAATACGGAGTACCCCAAAACCGTCCGCGCGTGTTGATGGTTGGGATACGGGAGGACATTCGCTGGACGCCGGTTTCTTCGGTAGCAGGTGGCTTTCTGCCGGAACCTAGAGGTGGCGCACCAGACCTCAGGGATCTGTTGGGAGACTTGGCAGACCCTGATTGGCGGACGGTTGGTGAGACAACTCGGTACCCATTCGCTGCAACCTCGGACGTTCAGATACTCATGAGGATGAGATTGGATGGAACCATCGCTCGAAAGGGGGATTTGATAACTGAAATGGAGTACAGCAACCACTCCGCTGATGTTGTAAGAAAGTTTGCCTACATGATCAAACATGATGGCGAGATTCCCGAGGACATGAAAACAAAGAAGTTCGCGCAGCGTCTCCTCCCCGAGGTGTGGGGACCGACCGGCCCCTCGATTACAGCAACATCGCTTCCTGATGACTATGTTCATTTCTCTTTGCCGCGCGTCCCAACAGTCCGCGAGTGGGCTCGCCTTCAACTATTTCCGGACCGTTACGTATTCAGCGGCAAGCGCACAACAGGTGGTCGTCGTCGCGCGGGGGATCCAGATTCAGGAGATTGGTCGCGGGATGTACCGAAATACACGCAGATCGGGAACGCTGTTCCTGTCGGTCTGGCGCGCGCCGTTGGCGAGCACGTTCGTACCTTGATAGATCGCTAATCAAAACTTAAGGTCGAGAAATGCCTTGAGATTGCTTGAGTCGGTGAGCAAATTCGAAGTGATGTGATTTTGAATTGTTCCCTCAAACGACGTAGCAAAATTAGTGGTGAAAAATTCTTTGATTGAGCGCGCAACCCCAGCTTTAGATGGGTGCCCCCAATAGTTTCCACCTGTCAGTCCTCTCACTCTCAACACCGGCAATTTGGTCGGGGTGAAATCGCGAC
>Ga0194118_10005971_pt1 | contig 12374 bp, 10 predicted proteins | sample TA2MahsurfametaG_2_FD_148662 | JGI IMG/M metagenome (GOLD analysis project Ga0194118, IMG submission 148662) | Freshwater microbial communities from Lake Tanganyika, Tanzania - TA2015013 Mahale N5 surface | ecosystem: Environmental > Aquatic > Freshwater > Lake | place: Tanzania: Lake...
GAAGCTTCGAACCCAAGTCCCGGTGAATGTCGGCCGTAACTATAACGGTCCTAAGGTAGCGAAATTCCTTGTCGGGTAAGTTCCGACCTGCACGAATCGTGTAACGAGTGGGCCGCTGTCTCGAAGAGGCGCTCGGCGAAGTTGTAGTGGCGGTGAAGATGCCGCCTACCCGCAGTAGGACGGAAAGACCCCGTGCACCTTTACTGTAAGCTGTCGCTGGATTTTCGTTCGGAATACTTAGCGTAAGTGGGAGACGTTGATCCTTGGGTTTCGGCCTAAGGGGAGTCGCCAATGAAACACCACCTTTTCTTCATGAAGATTCTAACCCTTGCCCGTGATCCGGGCGGGGGACCACGGCAGCGGGTCAGTTTGACTGGGGCGGTTTCCTCCTAAAGAGTAACGGAGGAGTGCTATGGTTCCCTCAGCATGGTTGGCAATCATGCGTCGAGCGTATGGGTAGATGGGAGCCTGACTGCGAGACCTACAAGTCGAGCAGGGACGAAAGTCGGCCCAAGTGATCCGGTGGTTGAATGTGGAATCGCCATCGCTCATCGGACAAAAGGTACGCCGGGGATAACAGGCTGATCGCGCCCAAGAGTTCATATCGACGGCGCGGTTTGGCACCTCGATGTCGGCTCATCGCATCCTGGGGCTGGAGAAGGTCCCAAGGGTCCGGCTGTTCGCCGGTTAAAGCGGTACGCGAGCTGGGTTCAGAACGTCGTGAGACAGTTCGGTCCTTATCCACTGTGGGCGCAGGAAATGTGACGGGTTCATTCCCTAGTACGAGAGGACCGGGAATGACGCACCTCTGGTGTTCCGGTTGTCGCGTCCGCGGCAGCGCCGGGTAGCTATGTGCGGAAGGGATAAGCGCTGAAAGCATCTAAGCGCCAAGCCCATCCGAAGATGACATTTCCCCATTAGGGACGTGGTAGACCACCACGTTGATAGGTCGCAAGTGGAAGCACGGTAACGTGTTGAGCTGAGCGATACTAATTTCCCGATTGGCTTGATCTCAGGATTTTCCGCGATGCGATCCGGTTCCTTCATGGTTCCGGATCGCCGGCGGACAATTCACTGAGTTTTTTTGATTCGCAACGAGGCGCAAATGGAATTCTCTCCGATTCCGCCTCGACTTGAATGTGCTGAAACTTTTATCCCCTGCGCAGTTGCCAGGGAACCCCCGCGGGGTTCTTTGACAGAGACTGGCGGTCAGAAGACGTCCTTTTCCGGGAGGGAAACCCCCGAGCGGAACAGTGGTCTGGTGACCTGAGAGTCGTGGTCCCACCCGGTCCCATTCCGAACCCGGAAGTGAAACGCGACATCGCCGATGGTAGTGTGTCTCAAGGGCGCGCGAGAGTAGGTCGTTGCCAGAGTTGAACCGCCCCGTGGCGAAATTCGTCACGGGGCGGTTTTCTTTTTCAGGCACAAGGCTGGGCGACCGCAGACCGATCCGCGGGCACCTCCTTTCCCAAAATTGAGCGGAAAAGATTGGCCGAGTTTTGGCGGCCCAACCGGTGATCCCGATCGCCGCATTTGGAGCAACCCCCGAACGGGGAGACCTTCACGAGATTGCAAAGTGTTCACAGTCAGCATTTTTAAGAAAAAATAAGGGAAACTTATTTGGACTTCGGACGGATAACTAACCGTCAAGTCCGAATCGGGGTGCTTGGCTTGCCCTGCGATTTTCGCTCAATTGAAGGGCTACGATGATGTTGTTTCTTCCCTTTGCGGCCTCGGGTGGGCCTCCGGTTTCCCCTGCGGCCACCACATTTTTCCAGGTTGGCTTCCTGCCCGTCACCAGCAGCATGATTGCGGTCTGGGGCGTGGCGGCGGTGATTCTGGCGGTGCTGATGCTTGGAACCCGGCGGATGGCGTTGGTGCCGGGCGGTACCCAGAACCTCGTGGAGGCGACGGTGGAGGCAGTGCAGGGGATGGTGAGCGGCTTGCTCGACCCGAAAGTCGTCCGTTGGGCGTTTCCCCTGATCGCCACTTATTTTATTTTCATCCTCCTTTCCAACCTCGTCGACCTGCTACCCGGGGTGGGCAGCCTCGGGTATGGACACGGCAAGGAGGGAGGACTTCCCTTCGCGGTCGACCATGTCGAGCGGCCGCTGCTGCGTCCTCCCACGGCCGACGCCAACCTGACCGTGGCGATGGCGGCAATCTACTTTGTGATGAGCACGATTTGGGCGATCCGTTTCAACGGTCCGGTCGGGCTGGCGAAACACATTTTCGGCATGAAGGGAAACATCGGCGGCTTCCTGCTGATTCCCATGGCGATGATCTTTTTCGTTGTCGGGATTGTGGAGGTCATTTCCATCATGATTCGTCCGGTTTCCCTCTCCATGCGGTTGTACGGGAATATTTACGGGGGGGAAAATGTGCTCACCCTGATGTTGAAGATGCTGCCTGGGGGGATGGCCGCCGTGCCCTTCTATTTTCTTGAGCTGATTGTCTGTATCGTTCAGGCGATTGTGTTCACCATGCTTTGCGTAGCCTTCACGGCGACGCTTTGCTCGCACTCTGCGGAAGAGGGCGGGCATCACTAAACCCAAACCAAGGAGACATCCATGATGCTTGCAGAAGTCGGACAAATTACCTTCAACGGCATGCAGCTCGCCGCCGGCCTGGCGGGTCTGGGCGCAGCCATCGGCGTCGGCCTGATCGGCGGACGGGCGGCCGAAGCCGTGGGCCGCAACCCCGGGGCCTTCAATCCGGTGCTGATCATCAGCCTGCTGGGGATGGCGTTTGCCGAGGGTCTTGCGATTCTCGTCTACTTCGTCGTCAACAAATAGTCCCGGGGACGTCGAGCCGTGCTCGCCTCATCCCTTGCGGAAACCGGCGCCCAGCTGGCGGAACAGTTGGGCATCAGTTGGGCCAAGTTCTTCGCCCAGACGATCAACTTCCTGATCGTTTTGGCGGTGCTTTACAAATTCGCCTATCAACCGGTGCTCCGCATGCTCGCGGAGCGCAAGCGCCTCATTGAGGAGGGGCTCGCCGGGGCCGAGAAGGGGAGAAACGCCCTGCTCGAGGCCGAGGCGCAGCGCCGCAAGATCCTGTCCGAGGCCGAAGCCCGGGCGGAGAAGATGGTGACCGAGGCCCGCGCCGCCGCCGACGTGCAGGGAGCCCAGCGCCTGGCCGACGCGCAGTCCCAGGCCGAAAACCTTGTCCGCAAGGCCAAGGAATCGATGGAGCGGGAGAAGACCCAGCTCGAGGCGGAGATGCGCAAGGAACTCGGCCGCCTGGTGGCCCGGACCACCGAGAAGGTGGTCGGCCGCGTACTCACCCCGCAGGATGAAGAGCGCCTGCGGAAAGAGGCCGTGGAACAGGTCGCCCGCTAAGGAGCCGATGAAGATCAGCCGAGCCGCCCGCGCCGAGGCCAAATCCCTCTTCCGGCTTTGCCGGGGAGAGAAGGGTCTCGACGAGGAGCGCCTACGCAAAATCGTGAAGGTGGTCGCCAAGAACCGCCCCCGCGGTTATTTGCAGGTCCTCGGCCGGCTGGCGCAGCTGGCGAAACTGGAGATGGACCGGCGGACCCACGAGGTGGTGTCCGCCACGAAACTCGAGGACGGCGGAAAGTCCGTCTTCGGGCTCTTGGAGAAACATTTTGGCAAGCCCCTGGCACAAAAAGCCGAAGTTCGGCCGGACGTGCTGGGCGGGTTGCGAATCCGCGTGGGCAGCGATGTCTGGGACGCGACCATCCGCGGGCGCCTGGAGGCGCTCGCCCGGTCGGCCTAAGGCGCGGACAGCAAGGAGCAGAACATGAGTGGAATCGTCGCAGAAATTGAAGCCGAAATCGGCAAACTGAAATCCGAAGTCACCCAGAGCCACACCGGGCGTGTCCGGGAGATCGGCGACGGGGTGGCCAAGATCGAGGGCCTGACGGGGGTCGCCCTCAACGAGATGATTGAATTTCCCGGTGGCGTCACCGGACTGGCCCTCAATCTCGAGGAAACCGAGGTGGGCGCCATCATCATTGGTGACTTTTCCCACATCAAGGAAGGCCACGAGGTGAAGGCGACCGGCAAGCTCCTCCAGGTGCCGGTGGGCAAGGAGCTGCTCGGCCGGGTGGTCAACGCCCTGGGCGAACCGCTCGACGGCAAAGGCCCGCTCAAGGCCAAAGCCACTTATCCGGTGGAAAAGATCGCCCCGGGCATCATCAAGCGAAAGTCGGTCAGTCAGCCGCTCCAGTCCGGCATTCTCGCGATCGATGCGATGATCCCGATCGGACGCGGCCAGCGTGAGCTGATCATCGGTGACCGGGCGACGGGCAAAACCACGGTGGCGATCGACACCATCATCAATCAGGCCCGGATCAACCAGGCGGCGGAAAAGTCCGGGGCCAAGGACTTCCGTCCCGTCTATTCAATCTATGTCGCAGTGGGACAAAAGAATTCCAGCCTCGCCCGCACCCTCGCGGTGCTCGAGGAAACCGGCGCGCTGGCCTCCACCATCGTGGTGGCGGCGACGGCGTCCGATTCGGCCACAGCCCAGTATCTGGCCCCCTTTGCCGGGTGTGCGATCGGGGAATGGTTCATGGACAACGGGATGGATGCGCTGATCGTGTTCGACGATCTTTCCAAGCACGCGGTGGCCTACCGGCAAGTGTCGCTGGTGTTGCGCCGTCCTTCGGGCCGCGAGGCTTATCCGGGTGACGTTTTCTATCTTCATTCCCGCCTGCTGGAGCGGAGTGCGCGGTTGAATGAGCAGAGTGGGGCGGGCTCGCTGACGGCGTTGCCAATCATCGAGACCCAGGCCGGCGACGTCTCGGCCTACATCCCGACAAACGTGATTTCGATCACCGACGGGCAGATCTATCTGGAAACCGACCTGTTCTACCAAGGGGTGCGGCCGGCAATCAGTGTCGGTCTCTCCGTCTCCCGCGTGGGATCGGCGGCCCAGATCAAGGCGATCAAACAGGTGGCCGGTAAAATCAAGCTGGAGCTGGCGCAGTTCCGCGAGCTGGCGGCGTTTGCGCAGTTTGCGAGCGACCTGGACGCGGCGACCAAGGCCAAGCTGGATCGCGGCGCGCGGATCGTGGAGGTGTTCAAGCAGACCCAGTACAAACCGCTACCGATCGAGTTGCAGGTGGCGATCCTGTGGGCCGTGCAGAACGGCTATTTCGACACCGTGCCGGTGGACAAAGTGAAGGAGTTCCAGAACAAGCTCTCCGAGTACCTGACCACCCGGAAGGCCTCGCTGCTGGCGGGGATCCTTGAGAAGAAGGCGCTGGATGACGCGCTGACGAACGAGCTCAAGTCGGCCATCGGCGACTTTGCGGCCACCCACTCGAACCAATAACGGAGCCCCGGACGTCCGACCATGGCCAGCACCCGCGATATCCGCCGCCGGATCCGCTCGGTCAAAAACACCGCGCAGATCACCAAGGCGATGCAGATGGTGGCCGCCTCCAAGATGCGCCGGGCGCAGGAGGCCGCGCTGGCGGGGCGGCCGTATGCCGAAGCGTTGAACCGCGTGCTGGCCTCGTTGGCCCACCGGGTGGGTTCGGTGAGTCATCCGTTTCTGGAAAAGCGGGAGGTCCGCCGGCCGGGGGCGCTGATCATCAGCACGGATAAGGGGCTGTGCGGGGCGCTGAACACGAACCTGATGCGGGAGGTGACGCAGTTGCCCAAGGAAACGGTGTTCGTGACGATCGGGAAGAAGGGGAAGCAGTTCCTGGCGCGGACGGGGCGCGAGCTGTTGGCGGACTTTGAGATCAAGGACGATGCGTCCAGTTACCGGGTCCGGCAGGTGAGCCAGTTTCTGATCGAGCAGTTTTTGGAGCGGAAGATCGACAGTTTGTCGGTGCTGCACACGCGGTTCGTGAACACGCTGGTCCAGAAGCCGGAGAAGAACGACCTGCTGCCGATCGGCCGGCTGCAGAAGCTGGAGGCGGGCACGGGGGAGAAGCGCGAGGAAGAGCTCAAGGGGGATGAAAGCCTGCAGTACCTTTACGAGCCCGACGCGGAGGGGGTGCTTTCGGCCCTGCTCCCGTCCTACCTCCATTTCCAGGTGTACCAGCTGGTGCTGGACGCCAAGGCCTCGGAGCATTCCGCGCGGATGGTGGCGATGAAAAGCGCCACGGACAACGCGAAGGGAATGATCAAGGACCTCACCCTGGAGTACAACAAGGTCCGGCAGAGCGGCATCACGACCGAGCTGCTGGAAATCGCCACGGCCCAAATGGCCATGGCCTGACGGAAGAAGGAGAACGCATCATGGCAACCCAGACCAAAAGCAACACCGGCACGATCGTGCAGGTCATCGGTCCCGTCGTGGACGTGGAATTCAGCGGGGACGCAAACATGCCCCCCCTCCTCACCGCCTTGGAGGTGGATTATGAAATCGGGGGGAAGAAGACGAGCGTGGTGCTCGAGGTGCAGCAGCACCTGGGCGATGATTGGGCCCGGGCGGTGGCGATGTCCTCGACGGAGGGGCTGAAGCGCGGGATGCCGGTGAAGGACACCGGGGCGCCGATCTCCGTTCCGGTCGGGGAGGGGGTCTTGGGGCGGGTGTTGAACGTGCTGGGCCATCCGGTGGACGAACGCGGTCCGGTCGAGGCGGTGAAGCGGTATCCGATCCACCGGCAGGCGCCGCCGCTGACTGAGCAGGACACGCAGGCGCGGGTGCTGGAGACCGGGATCAAGGTGATCGACCTGATCTGTCCCTTCACCAAAGGGGGCAAGGTGGGCGCGTTCGGCGGCGCCGGCGTCGGCAAGACCGTCGTGATCATGGAGTTGATCAACAATATCGCGAAGGCGCACGGCGGATTCTCCGTGTTTGCCGGAGTGGGGGAACGGACCCGAGAAGGAAACGATCTCTACCATGAGATGGCCGAGGCGGGGGTCATTAATTTGAAGGACATCGCCAAGTCGAAGGTGGCGCTGGTCTACGGCCAGATGAATGAACCGCCCGGGGCACGCATGCGGGTGGCCTTGAGCGGTCTGGCGATCGCGGAGTTTTTCCGAGACGAGAAAAACCAGGACGTGCTGCTGTTCATCGACAACATCTTCCGGTTCAGCCAAGCGGGTTCCGAGGTGTCGGCGTTGCTGGGGCGGACGCCGAGTGCGGTGGGTTATCAACCGACCTTGGCCGCCGAGATGGGCGATCTGCAGGAGCGGATCACCTCGACCAAGAAGGGGTCGATCACCTCCTTCCAGGCGGTGTATGTGCCGGCGGACGATTTGACCGATCCGGCCCCGGCGAACACGTTCGCGCATTTGGACTCCACGATCGTGCTGGAGCGCTCGATTGCCGAGTTGGGCATCTATCCTGCGGTGGATCCGCTGGCCTCGACCTCCAAGGCGTTGGCGCCGGAGATCGTGGGCCAGGAGCACTACGAGGTGGCGCGGGGAGTGCAGCGGGTGCTGCAGAAGTACAAGGACCTGCAGGACATCATCGCGATCCTGGGCATGGACGAGCTTTCCCCCGAGGACAAGCTGACCGTCTACCGGGCGCGCAAGATCCAGCGGTTTCTCAGCCAGCCTTTCCACGTGGCCGAGGTGTTCACCGGTACCAAGGGCGAGTACGTCCCCGTGAAGGACACGATCAAGGGCTTCAAGGAGATCCTGGAGGGCAAGCACGACGAAGTGCCTGAGGCGAACTTCTACATGAAGGGCGGCATCGCGGCCGTGGCCAAGAGCTAACGATCGGAGAAAAAGTAAAGTGGCCGGCAAACTGCGACTGGTGATCGTCACCCCGGAGGGCAAGACGTTCGACGACGACGTCGAACAGGTCGTCATGCCCGGGGTGGAGGGTCAGCTCGGAGTGTTGCCGGGTCACGTGCCTTTGCTGACGCAGATCATGCCCGGGGAATTGGATTTGAAGGCTGACACCAAGGGCGATGAACTGGCGGTGGGGGGCGGGTTTGCCGAGATCACCGGGAGTCGCGTGACGATCCTGACGGACATGGCGGTGAAACCCGAAGAGATCGATGAGCACGCAGTGGAAAAGGCGTTGGAGAACGCCAAGCAGGCCCTGATGGAGAAGAAGGCCGGACCGGAGGCGGAGGAGTTGATGGCGTTGATTCAGCGGTCGACCGCGCAGTTGCAACTCAAGCGGAAGCGGCGAGGCCAAGGCTGAGGTTTTTGGATTAGGATTAAGATTAGGCAAGCGATGAACCCTTCGCTTGAAGTGGAGAGGTAAGGGGACAGAATCGGAGCGTGCATACGGGTACATTCTTTCTTTCCCTGGCGGAGAAACTGGTCCGGCATCCGAAGCGGATCGTGTTTCCGGAGGGGACGAACCCGCAGGTGGTCCGGGCAGCGGCGCGGTATGCCCATTTACGGCTGGGACCGGTGGTGTTGCTGGGAAAGCCGGACCTGGTCAAGAAACAGGCCAAAATGCAGAAGGTCGACCTGGACCGGGTGATGGTGCTGGATCCGGTGCATGGGCAGGATCGGCAGCTCTTCATCGATCATTTCCGGACGCAGCCGGGCAACGAGAAGCTCAAGGTGCGGCTGATTGAAGACCGACTTTCCGACCCGATCCTCTACGCCACCCTGATGCTCCGGTTCAACCAAGTGGACGGGCTGGTGGCGGGGGTGGGGGCCTATTCGGGAAGTGTGTTGCGGCCCTTGATCAAAATGATCCCGCGGCTGCCGCAGTTTTCGCGTATTTCCAGCGCCACCATTCTGGAATGTCCCGACAAGACCATTGGCGACGGGGGGTTGCTGATTGCCGGGGACGCCGCGGTGGTGCCCACGCCCAAACCCGAGGAGTTGGCGGCCACGGCGGTGGGGCTGGCGGCTTTGAAGTTACAGCTGACCGGCCGCAGGGCGCGGGTGGCATTACTTTCCTACTCCACCAAAGGCAGCGCGGCCGTGAACGAAGAGACCAAGAAGGTGATTGAGGCAACGAAGAAGGCGCAGATATTGGCAGCCAAGATTGGGATCAAGGCGGACATTGATGGGGAGTTGCAGATTGATGCGGCCCTTAATCCAGCCAAGGCCAAGCTGAAGGCGGTGGGATCGCCGGTGGCGGGTCGGGCCGACTGTTTGGTGTTTCCGGATCTGAGTGCCGGAAACATTGCGATCAAATCGATCCAGCAGTTTGGGAATGTGCGGACCTACGGAAACATTCTGCTGGGGCTACGGTTGCCGGCGGCGGAGATCAGCCGCGGGGCCGATGAGGAAGAGGTGCTGGGCGTGGCGGCGATTGTCGGGCTACTTGCCGTGGAGTACCGGAAACTTTATCCCGAGCCCAACGCGCCCGAATCCGTCAGAACCCAATAAGCACCATGGAATTAAACAAGGTCACGCCACGAATTTACGTGGCGGCCACGCGGCAGGATGACGGCAAGACCACGTGCTGTCTGGGCTTATATGCGGCGCTGGAGCGGAAGTTTCCCCGGATCGGTTACATCAAACCGGTGGGCCAGAGGTTCGTGGAGGTGGCGGGCAAGAAGGTGGACGAAGACTCGGTGTTGGTGAGCGACACCTATGATGTGAATTTGCCGATCGAGGCGATGTCGCCGATTGCGGTGGACCGGATGTTCACCCGCAACTACCTGAAGCAGGGAAACCTGCCCCAGATGCAGGAGACCATTGTCTCTGCCTTCAACCGGGTGGCGTGGGAGCATGACTTTGTGATCATCGAGGGGACAGGGCATGCGGGGGTGGGGAGCGTGATCGATCTCTCCAACGCGCAGGTGGCGCGACTGCTCGGCAGCAAGGCATTGATTGTGACCACGGGAGGGGTGGGCCGGCCGGTGGATGAGGTGAGCCTGAACCTTGCCTTGTTTGAGAAGCAGGGCGTGGAGGTGATTGGGGTGGTGCTGAACAAGGTGTTGCCCTCAAAAATCGAAGCGCTGCGGCCTTGGGCGGAGAGGGCCTTTGCCAAAATGAAGCTGCCGATTCTTGGAGTCATTCCGGACCTGGGTGAGTTGCGGCGCCCTATTCTCGGACAGTTGGCCAAAGAGTTGGGTGGGGAGTTTTTATCGGGGGAGGCTTTTAAGCGGCGGAGGGTACGTTCCATCGCGATTGGGGCGATGACGGCGGCGCGGATCAAGGATCAGCTGGGGGCGGGGAGTCTGCTGATCACTCCTGGAGATCGGGAAGACCTCTTGTTGGCCGTGTTGGAACACCAGCCCAACCGGACGAGCGATTCCAAAATGGCCGGTATCCTTTTGACCGATGGGCTGCGACCGCAAGCGGGGCTGATCCGGATGATGAATGACAAGGGGGTGCCGAGCGTGGCGGTGGCGGCGGACAGTTATTCCGTGACGGCTAAAATCGAGCGGATGACGGTGAAAACGGATCCGGGGGACGAGGAAAAGATCCGGGTGATCCAAAAAACGGTGGCTGATCACCTGGACGTATCCGGGATCCTCAAAAAAATTGGCGCGGAAAAAGCGCCCGCCCACCGCACCGCTTAGAGGCCGGCGGTGCCGGTGGCACCTTGCGGGGCGGCCGCGGGCTGGGGGGTGGGGAAGGGCATTTCCAAGGTGGCCCCCACGTAATGATGGAGAAAATCTTCCTGGACCCGATGGCGGGGAGTGCCTGCCGAGCGGGGAGGGCGGGTGGAGAGGCCGTCAGGGCCAAGAAAGCGCGCCTTGGTGTTGTCGGCCAGGTAAGTGGGCTGGATGTATTCAAGGATCTGGCGCCGGATTTCGGGATCAAGGATAGGAAAGACCACCTCCACGCGGCGATGGAGGTTACGAGGCATCAGGTCGGCGCTGCCAAGGTAGATCAGCGGGTCCCCGTCGTTCTGGAAGACGTAGATGCGGCTGTGTTCCAAGAAGCGGTCGACGATGCTGCGGACGCGGATGTTTTCGCTGAGGCCGGGCAGGCCCGGGCGGAGGCAACAGATGCCGCGGATGACCATGTCGATCGAGACACCTTCCTGGGAGGCGGCGTAGAGCGAATCGATGATCTGCTTGTCGACGAGGGAATTGACCTTGATAAAAATGCCGGCCCGCCGGCCGGCCCGGAGGTGCGCCCGTTCGCGGTTGATCATTTCGACCAGACGGGGGGCGAAGTTGAAAGGAGCCACCAGCAACTCGTCGAAGTGGGCGGTTTCCGACCTGCCGGTGAGGACATTAAAAAGAGCGGCGACCTCGGTGGTGAGAGAGGGGCGGGAGGTGAAGAGGCCGAGGTCGGTGTAGAGGCGGGCGGTGCGAGGGTGATAGTTGCCGGTGCCGAGATGAAGGTAGGAGCGAAGCTGACCTTCTTCGCGGCGAACGAGGAGCAGGGTTTTGCAGTGGGTTTTCAGGCCGACGAGTCCGTAGACGACGTGAATGCCGGCCTCCTCCATCCGCCTGGCCCACGCAATGTTGTTGGCCTCGTCGAAGCGGGCCTTGAGTTCGACCAGGACGGTGACCTGCTTTTCGTTGCGGGCGGCCTGAATGAGGGCGTTGATGACGGGGGAATCGCCGCTGGTGCGGTAGAGTGTCATCTTGATGGCGAGGACTTCGGGATCCTCGGCGGCGTTTTCCAAAAGGGTGACGATTGGGGTGAAGCTTTCGAAAGGGTGATGCAGAAGGATGTCCTTTTGGCGGATGGCAGCGAAATCGGCGGGGCCGCCGGGGAGCGAGGCGGGGAGGGCGGGGGTAAAGGCGGCATCCCGGAGGGCGGGATCGTTGCGGCCGGCCTCGGTGAGGGCAAAAAGCTGGGTGAGATTGACCGGGCCGGTGACGCGGTAGACGTCCTCCGGGCTGAGGTGAAGGTGACCAAGCAGATAGTTTTCAATCTCGACGGGGCAGTCCTCGGGGATTTCCAGGCGAACGGCGGCGCCCCGGTTCCGCTTTTGCAACTCCTCTTCGATGGTGAGGAGAAGGTTCTGGGCTTCTTCCTCGTCGATATAGAGCTCGCTGTTGCGGGTGATGCGGGTGGGCCAGGCCCCGTGGATTTTCATGCCGGGGAAGATTTCGCCAACGAAGTGGCGAACCAGATCGGACAAAAGAATAAATTCTTTGCGTCCAGATTGGGCGGTAGGGAGGGCGATGATCCGGGGAATGCCGCGGGGAACCTGGACGAAGGCGTGGCGGGTGGTTTCCTGGAGACCGGGTTTGGAGTAGAGCACCGCCAAGTTGACGGATTTATTCAGGAGCTGGGGGAAGGGGTGGCTGGGGTCAACGGCGAGCGGGGTGAGGATGGGGAGGATGTCTTTGCGGAAGGTGTCGCGGGTCCATTCCATCCGGACTTCATCCAATTCGGCGACCGAGCGGAGGAAGATGTTCTTTTCGGCCAAGGCGGGAAGGAGGGTGTTGTGCAGAAGATCGTACTGGTCCGTGACCATGCGCTGGGCCCGTTTCCGGATGGCGGCGAGGGTTTCCCCTGGGCGGAGACCATCCGGGCCATGGGCATCACTGCGGTTTTCCAGCAACTGTTTGAGGGCGGCGACGCGGATTTCGAAGAATTCGTCGAGGTTGGAGC
>Ga0194118_10005973_pt1 | contig 12367 bp, 11 predicted proteins | sample TA2MahsurfametaG_2_FD_148662 | JGI IMG/M metagenome (GOLD analysis project Ga0194118, IMG submission 148662) | Freshwater microbial communities from Lake Tanganyika, Tanzania - TA2015013 Mahale N5 surface | ecosystem: Environmental > Aquatic > Freshwater > Lake | place: Tanzania: Lake...
TCAAATGCCCCACCTTCGGGTAGCTGCAAACCGTTACAGGCAAATTAAAATACAAACTGGTTCAAATCAGGCTAACCACCTAGAGTGATGGAAATAATCAATGGAGACAAGAAAACCATTATAAAAACAGGGAGATTTCTGAAAAGCCTTAAGAGTAGGAACAAAAAATAATAATTAAAACCATGAACAAGCTTTTTAAAAGAACAATTGAGTTTTTATTTAACTCGAAATTACACGCAATCCACACTAATATTAAAGGAAATAAAAGTGGAGGGATCAGAGATAAAAATGGTACAGACTACAACACAAAACCCTACGGAACTTAAACAGTAGATGATTTTATGTTCTTACGGAAGAGGCAAAAGTATTGCCTCTTCCGTTTATAAATATTAGCAATTGATACATGACAAGAAAATTCCTTACAATTAACATTGAATTTCAAGGTAAAAGATATTTTTTTAATCGTTATTTAGGATTGCTTTTTAGTCAAATTGATAAAAAAGAAAAATCAAAAATAGATAGCAATAAAAAAATCCCTGAACCAATAAAATTCGTTAAATATCCTTACCAATGTAGAAATGGTAAGGATAACCCCATAACGCCAAAAGAAAATATTTACATCAGACTATGGGGTGTCCTTTTGACTTATTTTTTAAAAAATAGTTTTGTTCTGGGTCAGATTTTTTCAAGATTATGTTTCAGATATTTTAATAATACAATCGATGCGGTTTCTTTTTACAGGAAATACATACATCCTGAAAATCAAAACGATCTTTGCCTATCAAGATGCTTATTTGCAGCAGCAACATCAAAAAGTTTTAAAAGGAATGGATTTATTTTTATAGGAGTTTTTTTGCCTTCTAATTCCTTGCATGCGTGGATAATTGAGGATGGTTTTTTGGTTGACAGATATGATGATTCTTGGATTCTATATCAGCCTGTAGCACTCATATATTACGAATAAATTAACTTTTTTGTGATTTACAACAATTCATCATTTATAGAAATATCATCCAAAAAGTATATGGATGAAATATGGCATATATATGAATGTGAACAATGGAAAGAATTTAATGTAGATAATTTTATTCATAATAATAAAACTGGGGAATTAAAAAGAGAAGAATGGCTTCCTGTAATAAAAGATATAATTACGGTTTTTCCAGGGATGAAATGGGATTCAAAAGATAACAGGTTAATTGATCCTCGTTATATACCAAATCTTAAAAAATGTGATTGGGATAGCTTTGTTGATACATCAAAAGATATTTTTTTGCGAAATAAGGGTAAGCGTATTGGCGTTCAGTTAAGTGGGGGGCTTGACTCAAGTATTATAATCTGCCTGCTCAACTATTTAAAAATCCCTTTTTATGCAATTGGAATGTGTACTCAAAGGTTCGAATTTCGAACTGAAAGGCATATTCAAGAAGCTCTAAAGTCTTTAGCAGTTGAAGCAACATTAATTGATTACGAAAATTATCTACCAATGAGTAATCTTTTAAGTATTCCTCCCCATCAATATCCAGATATTAATTCTCTAAATTATTCAGCGGAACTAGTAATGGCGGAGGAAGCAAAAAAATTGGGAATTGAAATAATGTACACTGGAGATGGAGGGGATAATTTATTAGCAGAACCAATTTCGGTTAATCCTATAGACTGTACTTGGAAACCTCAGAATTTTACAGCTTCTTGGATTTCAGAAAATGTTTATAAAAAAAAGGGGATTGAAATTGTATCATTCTATTCTTATCCTGAAATTATGGACTTGATTTTTAATTTTAGAATGGGATTAAATGAAGATTGTTTAAAACTTTGGGCACGGGAATTTTTTAAATCTATTCTTCCTGCCGAACTTTCAAACTACCATTATCGCGCAGACTTTTGGGGTATTTATATAAGTGGGTTAAAAGAGGCTACCAATGAAATTAAAAAATTAAATAAACAAGCTTTTGAATTAACTACCTTATACCATTTTTCAGAAAAATATCAAAAAAAACTTATGGAAAAGGATCTTCTCAAAACTAATAAAGATTTATATCAAGAAATAGAGTCAATCTTATCTCTTGCAGTATGGATGAATGGGATAATAAATAACAAGCCAATTCATTGATAAAATTATTTAAACATCAAGTGATCTAAATAAGAAACAAATCTGCCTATAACAGCGTGTAAGCAATATTGCCTTTCCCCCGCACATGCGGGGCAACACAAGGCAACATCGCCTGCACGCAAAACGTTAAGGGCAAGTTAAGCAGACATAGCGAACAAACAAGAGAGTCTTCAAAGGACAACTTTGATAGTTCTTAAAGAAATTTTGTAAAATTGACAGACGAAAGTGGAGACCAGAACCCACTTAAAAAAACGGGGCGAAACCTGAAAAGCCATAAGAGTAGGAACAAAAAATTAAAAAAATAACAAAATGAAAAAATTATTGATTTTAGCAACGATGTTGTTCACGATTGGATTAGCGAATGCTCAGATAACAGAAATATTTAAAAATTTAAATGATGGCAAAGAATTGTTGTACTCCGGCATGAACAAAGGATGTTTAACTATTACGAAAAACTCTATGAAACAGAGTTATTCTGATAACTGTGTTAAACCTATTGACTTTACAATAAATAACATGATACTAAAAGATAACAAAATTCAAATTAGTTTGATCATGCATTACTATGGAGATGTTAAACTAGTGGGATTTTTAGAAATAAAAGATAATTTATTAGTTCTTAGCTACGGTGAAAGTTCATCAAGTGAGCAACAGGTCGATAAATACAAATTAAAGTAGCAAAAACGTGGAGACAAGAAAACCACTCCGCCGCGGCGGAAAAAACAGGGAGTATTCTGAAAATCCATAAGAGTAGGAACAATTTTAAAAAATAACAAAATGAAGAATTTATTAATTATATCAATTATGCTATTTACCGTTAAAGTGGCAAAAGCACAGAAAGTATACACTGAGAGCGTAGCTTCAAGAGCCGATATAAAAGTTTACGTTGAAACGGTTGAGTCTAGAGCTGATCTTTTAGTCTATAAAGAAAGTGTTGCGTCAAGAGCAACTGGAAATAATGGTGTTTGGTATTTTGAAAGTGTTGCGTCAAGAGCTGATAAAAGTATTTATTTTGAAAATGTAGCCTCAAGAGCTGATCTAAAAATTTGTTTTACTGACGTGAAGTCAAGAGCGGGTTGGAAAAATGCTTCAAAGAAAAGTTTAATGTATTAAAACATTCCCATAACAGCGTGCAAGCGCAACCCTCTGGGTATGCGCCTGCACGCAAACCGTTGTGCGACACCCTAACCAAACTGACCGCTAACATTGAGCTGACAACAAAATCAGAGACAAACGAAAATCATTTCTAATAATTTTTGTATTTTAGTATCTTAAAATAATTTGAAAATTAGAATGAAATTAAAAGAGAAAATATCGCTTGAAAAAGTATTTGAAAAAGAATACAAAGTAAAACTTGTTGAACTTGAAAGCAACAAGGAAGCGGTTATTACTCATTTTTTGTACAATAGCAAAAATGGAGTTTCTCAATTTTTCAAAAAAGATGCAGTAAAATACACGAAAGAAATTTTACAATACGAATACCCAAAAGAAGAAATTTCAAACATTGTTGCGGAAGAAGCATTACAATACGGAATTTTTGACACATTTGACATTCCATTTCCGCCAGTTGAAAATCCTAAATTTAAGTTTATCGATTTATTTGCTGGAATTGGCGGTTTTCGTTTAGCACTGCAAAACCTTGGCGGAAAATGCGTTTTTACAAGTGAGTGGGACAAAGATGCAAAACGAACTTACAAAGCAAATTTTGGAGAAAGACCTTTTGGCGACATCACGAAAGAAGAAACAAAAGCATTTATTCCAGACGGTTTTGACTTGCTTTGTGCAGGTTTTCCGTGTCAAGCTTTTTCAATTGCTGGAAAACGTGGAGGATTTGAAGATACAAGAGGTACATTATTTTTTGACGTTGCCGAAATCATCAAACGCAAACAACCAAAAGCAATTTTTCTTGAAAATGTAAAAGGTTTGCGAAACCATAACGGAGGAAAAACTTTAGCTACAATCTTAAACGTTTTGAGAAACGATTTAGGATATTTTGTTCCTGAACCGCAAATTATTAACGCAAAAGATTTTGGTGTTCCACAAAATAGAGAACGAATTTACATTATAGGGTTCCATCCAAGTACAAATGTTACTGAGTTTAATTATCCAAAACCTTTGGACAAAAAAGTAACTTTTGCTGATATTAAAGAAAAGGAAGTTCCAACAACAAAATATTTTCTTTCAACTCAATATGTTCAAACTTTAATCAATCACAAAGCACGACACGAAGGAAAAGGAAACGGTTTTGGATATGCAATTATTCCTGACAATGAAATTGCAAATGCTGTAGTTTGTGGAGGAATGGGAAGAGAAAGAAATTTGGTTTTTGACCACAGAATTACAGATTTTACACCGACAACTCATATAAAAGGAACTGTAAATCGTGAAGGAATTCGTAAAATGACACCAAGAGAATGGGCAAGATTGCAAGGTTTTCCTGATGAATTTTTAATTCCAGTTGCTGACGCATCCGCTTATAAACAATTCGGCAACTCCGTTGCCGTTCCGGCTATTCAAGCAACTGCAAATGAAATACTAAAACTGATTAACAAACTATAATGGGAAAATTAAACGATTTAAGTATTACTATAGGACGAGATAACAAAGCCGAAATAGTTTTTGATAGTTTATTTCCTAATTTTTTAGAAGTAGAATACGAAAAACCATCTGATTATATTCAAAAATATTGGAATGCTTTTAAAAACCATCCTGAAAGCAACAACAACTTGAATGGAAAAGTTTTTGAATATATTTTAGCAACACTTTGTGTGAGAGAAGGTATTTTGCCAATTTATATGAGTGCAAAAGTAGCATTTGTTCCAAACGTAATTTATGATTTAATGTTTTACACAACTGAGCGAGGTCCAATTTGTTGGAGTGTAAAAACAAGTTTAAGAGAAAGATATAAACAAGCCGATCTAGAAGCAATAGCACTAAAATATGTTCATAGAAAAGCATTGAGCTATTTAATAACACTTGAAGAAAATGAGGCAAGAAGCGTAAAGGCAAAAATTAAAAGTGGAGATGTGATTGGACTTGACGATGTGATTGTTGCGACATCAGAAGATTTTAACCAACTAATTTTTGAATTAAAAGAGTTTGAATTTTCTGAACCACCAACCGTGAAAGTTATCGAAAGTAATCAAATTATAACCGAAGAAAAAGTAAACAAAATAAAATAAAAAAAAAGGGCGATCGCACAACAGCAGTTTGGCAAAATGGCGGGTTTAGTGCTAAATTCAAGTTCAGTTCTTCGATTGAACTTTTGTGCAAAACTGAATATTCGTGCTTCGATTTCCGCCACTTCGCCAAGCCGCAAGCCGTTATGGATTTCCTGAACAGTCGCAGCCAAGGAATATAGTGCTAAATAAGTATCAAATACGTGAGGCCTTGGGTAAGGGTAGTTCCTTTCCTAAAGCTATGAGTAAGCCCAGAATAAATTTGCCGTTTCGAAAAATTTAAAAACCAGTTAAGTCAAAATAAAATTGTACATTTATTTCGCTAAACACTAAAAATGAGCTAATTATGAAAAATTTTAAACTCCTTTTAACAGGCCTAATCACGATAGTTTCTGTTCAAGTTAGTGCACAAATCAATATACTTACACAAAATACTTCAGCTCCAACTACCTGTGACGGATCAGCTTGCTTAGATTCCACTGCATCGAATACGGTGAGTGCTACTTCCATATACTGGGCAGGTGGAGGTGCTGTACTGCAACAAGGTGGCTATTGTATATACAATTTGTGTTCTGGAACATACACTGTTACGTACACAATCAATGGAACTTCCATGACATCAACCTTTATAATTGGATCTGGTTCAGGAAACCCATGTGCTGGTTTAACGGCAAATTTAACAATTCAAGCTGCTTCAACAGCATCTTCTTGTGATGGAACAGCAACGGTTACTGCAGCAGGTGGAACGGCGCCATATTCATTTTCTTGGCAAAATGGCGTTTCCACATCAACCACAGTCTCCAATTTGTGTGCAGGAACTACTATTTGTTGTTATGTAGCTGACCAGAACGGTTGTACCACAACAGCATGTGATAGCATATCCTACCAAGGACAAAACTCAGGTGGTGGAGACACTTTAATTATTTCTGGTAACGGCGGATGTAACAATCCAGTCGGTAGTATTGTGATGCAAATTGAGGATTGTAACTTCGATTTTAACGCGGTAGATACGGCCTACTTATCTTCTGTTATTTTGGGAACAAATCCTGCGGATTCTTTAACCACGTATTGGGTATTCGTTGATACAAATGGCGTAAGCACAACAATTACTTCAGTTTCTCCAGGATTTAATGCAAATGGTTGTTATGATTATACGCTCATTTTATTCTGTTCTCAGAAATCAACGAACATCAAGTACATTTTTGTTTCTGGTCAATATACGTACCAAAGTGCTGGAATTGAGTCTTCGGCTACAACTCCAAAAAAGCTTGTAAAAATTGTAGATCTTTCAGGAAGAGAAGTTACGAGTGAGAACGGTAACGGAATACTAATTTACCACTACTCAGATGGTTCACACCAAAAAGTGTTTGTTTCAAGAGGAAATTAATTCCTTGCAGCAAAAGAACACTTCAGATTATTCTATTGATTTTAGCATACTGTCCTTTGTAAACCTTCAGTCCGTAAAAAAGTAAGCACGGATAAAAAGGCCGTGAGGAACCAAAATCAGTCGAGGATTAAAAGCCTTACATCAACTTATATAAAGCTAGTTTGGCATTCAATTCTTCAAGCCAATTCAAGCTAGCATCAAAAATCGAAGAAAAATATGTAACTTTTGGCTCGAATTGAACAAAATATTCATAAATGGAAAGTAATGCCCAGGTTGCCCCAACATCTTCAAAGAATCAACAAATTCTCAACCTCATTAGTGAGTACAAAAAATACATTTCACAAACCCAATTAAAGGACGAGGTATACAAATGGGAACTTCTGAACAAATTCAAAGGTCGTCCTGATGTTAATGCGGAAAACTTTGAAACCGAATACAAATCGGTAAAATTTGCCAATTTAATGTATTACCTTTCTTTTTCGGTAGGAAAACACATTTGCCGCGAAAAACCTGAGGAATTTAGACAGTTGTTTGTTCGCTTATTCGATGAAAAAACTGACCTCAGTACGCGTGTTAGAAACTTCAACAAAGAATCACTTGTACTCTATCAATCAATAGGTGAAGAAAAAGGGCATCACCAAGACGATAGGGCTATTTCAGTTTATCTCACGTTTCATAATCCTGAAAAATACACGTTCTATAAAAGTACTTTTTACAGTGATTTTTGTGACTTATTAGAAATTCCTACCGCAGGTAAAAATGAAAGGTACACGCATTACCTTGAACTTCTCTCTAATTTCATTGAAGAGTACATTATTCCAGACACCGATTTAATTGAGTCTATAAAATCCTTGATTCCACAATATTACGATGGTACAAATCACCTTTTGCTAGCCCAAGACATATTGTATTGCATGCTGAATAAGGTAACGGAATCAAAAGATGAAAACTTTATTCCAGAAATTTTAGAGGCTATTGAATCAGAATCATTTCAAAACTTTATCCATGAAGATGAATTTTATTTTGAAAAGGCCAAAAACGCTTTCGACGAGTTTAAATCTCTTCAACTAAGTGATCCATCCATTTTAGAAAAAATAGAACAAGAATTTAAAGTTGCTGGTAAATTCAAAGATTACTATATTGGATTGAATCAAGATAGTGAAGAATATACCATCACAAATTCAATTGCAAAATTGATAAGCTACTGCGATTCAAATGCCGCGTTTAAAAATGAATTAAATGAAACAACCGATAAAAGAGTATTGGCAAAGGCTGGTGTTCGACAAAACAATTGGTTCGAAAACTTGATTGAATTTAAGAAAAAACAGAATTACAACATCCTTTCCTCAAGTATAAAAAATGCGTTAATCTATTTAGAAAATCCCAACCAGGGCATTACGATGTTGAGCGATAATCATCGTGAAAAATTTATTAAGGCATTTGTTCCTTCCAAACAATTTAAAGCAGATAATTTCATTGATGATATTTTAGATTTCTTTAAACCGTATGAAATCCGATGTAAAAATGAATTGAATTACACGAGAGCCCTGAGCGCCATTCTCTATAACTATCAACCTGTTCGTAATTTGTGGTTGGATATAGTTGAGGAAAATGATGAATTAAAAAATAATAACTTGAATAATAATGATATGATCCTCATGCCTTTAAATCAAATCCTATACGGGCCACCTGGAACGGGAAAGACATATACTACCATCGATAAAGTAGCGGAAATCTGTCAGCCAGATCAATACCTCGAGAATAATCATGAAGCTAACAAACGGGTTTATGACCAGTTGTTAAAAGAAGGACGAGTTGTATTTACAACGTTCCATCAATCGATGTCCTACGAAGATTTCATCGAAGGAATAAAACCGCTAAAACCGGGAGATGAGGATCAATTCTTGAAATACGATGTTGAGCCAGGTATCCTTTACCAACTGGCTAATATTGCCAAGAAAGTTGAGAAACGATCATCTGCCCAGGTCGATTGGGACAATTGCAAATTCTTTAAAATGTCAATCGGAGGAAAGAACCGTCCAGACATCCACGATTGGTGTATTCAAAATAATGTAGTTGGATTAGGATGGGGAGGAGACGAAGACTTGGCGGAACTCAAGAATATATATGACTGGTACGTCTTCCGTGATCGATTCAGAGAGTTATTCCCCGTAACAGTCCAAGAAAACAGATACCATATTCAAGCGGCATTCATCTTCAATAAAATGAAAATTGGAGACATTGTGGTTATAACAAAAGGAAATCACATTATTGATGCGATAGGCAAGGTGGTGGGAGATTACTATTTCAATGATCAGAATCCGACGGATTTTTGTCATTTCCGCAAAGTCGAATGGATAGCCACAGATATGAATGCGTCACCTGAGAAATTTATAGAAAAACAAATTTCACAACAGTCAATTTACGAGTTCTATGATGGCGACGTGAAGAAAAATGTATTCAAAGAACTCACAGCCATTGAGGTTACCGAAGAAAAACCTTATGTTTTGGTAATCGATGAAATCAACAGGGGAAATGTATCAGCCATTTTTGGTGAACTAATTACCCTCATCGAAGAAGATAAGCGCATTGGTAAGGCAAATGAATTACGCAGTATATTACCTTATTCAAAAGAACGTTTTGGATTACCATCCAATTTATACATCATCGGAACAATGAACACCGCAGACCGCTCTGTAGAAGCTTTGGACACAGCCTTACGCAGACGTTTTAGCTTTGTGGAGATGCTTCCAAAACCTGAACTATTAAAAGATAAAGGAGAGAACAATAGTGGTGAAATTGAAGGAATTGATTTGTTTTCTTTATTATCAACAATCAACGAACGCATTGAAGTGCTCGTAGATCGCGACCATACAATTGGTCATGCATTCTTTATCAACGACATCACGATTCAGGACTTGAGAAATACCTTTGCAAATAAGATAATTCCATTATTGCAAGAATATTTCTATGGCAATTACAGTAAGATGGAATTGGTCATTGGTTCAGCATTTTTTGAGAAAAAAGAAGTGTCAAAAGTGAAATTTGCCATAAAATCGGATGATTTTGAAGCGGAAGGTCAAGTATATCACATCAAGAACATTTCAGAACCTTCTGTAATGTCAGATGAAGATTTTATTTCAGCACTTACTATCTTGATTAACGGAGAAGCTTGAAAACCATAGATGTATATGAGCATGGTCGATTGATAATCGATGAAAAAACGTTTACGCGTGAGCATTGGGAGGCTTTTGTTAAATTGAATACCGTCCACAACGGCGAATATTTCGATGTACTTCACAATGGATTGAAATTCAAGCAATACGTAGGTGTTCTTCAAGTAGATGGTTTACTTGTTCACATTCATCCAAAAGCTGACAAAGACGATCCAGACTCAGCTTGGAAAGGAGTACTTTTAAAAATGCTCAAGGCCTGTGGAAGAATAAAAGCACAAGCAACTGGAAATGCACTTTTGCGCAAACAAAACATCAATTTATTAGAGATCTATTTTGATTATTACCTCTCTGAATTGGAAGAATTATTACACGGCGGATTGGTAAAAAAATACCGAAAGGAAACCAATAACGTCAAAGCACTTAAAGGGAAGCTAGAGTTTGCAGGAAACATTCGCAAAAATCTTGTTCATCGAGAACGATTTTACACTACCCATCAAGTCTATGATGCGAACCACAAATTACATCGTGTTTTGGCGCACGCACTGGTTATTGTTAGTCACTTTTCAAGAGGCACTCGCTTAAATGACCGTTGCAAACGTGTTGAGTTGTCTTTTCCTGAAGTGGATGCAATTCTGCCAACAGCTGCTTATCTTGAAACCATTAAATTGGACCGAAAAACATCAGTTTATGAACGAGCATTTGAATTGGCGAAATTTATTATACTCAATTATTCACCAGATATCAATCAAGGGCAGCGAAAAATGATTGCCTTGCTATTCGATATGAATGAATTATGGGAAGAGTACGTCTTAAAAATGTTAAGGAAATACAGCCGTGAGCATCCAGCTGAAGGTTGGCAAATTACAGGACAAGAATCACGCTTATTTTATGGGGCCTATCGTAACATTCGTCCGGATATCGTATTACGAAGAGGAAATGAAGTTTTTATCCTTGATACCAAATGGAAAAGACCACCCAATAAATTAGCAAGCATTGAAGATCTTCGCCAAATGTATACCTATGCTCGCTTTTGGAATGCAAATAATGTGATGCTTCTTTACCCCGGTGAACACTATGACAGCGGCTACCAGCCTTACCCTAACGAAATTGATATTTACGACCAACGAAATGGGCACCACCGTTGTAAAATTGCCATGGTGAATGTCTTAAAAGATGGAACATTATCGGATAGCTTAGCAGAAGATATTTTGGGCTTGTTGTGTGAGGAGGAACCTTTGCATAAAAATGTTTCTGGCCTATGATGCAGCGCTCCCCATTCACTTTTCTACTTGTCTCACTGGGATTTGTTGTAATTGCACTAAGCTCTTGCGACGCTAAAAAATCAGATAAAGCCGGAGGTAGCTATGTCAAACCCTCTGTAAACTAAAAAGGTCAAACACGAAAAGGTCACGTCCGCATAAAAGTAAGCACAGATAAAAACGCCATCCTTAACCAAAATCAGTCACGTTATAATTACCAGACGCGGGAGAAGTATCGAAAGAAGAAAGATTGAAGGTACTTTTTTGCACCCAAAACCGAAAGCGTCAAACATTCTAAAACATGGCGTGTTTTTGTTGTATGGCCAAAAGAACCTCAATAAATGATGTGCGTGAATTGTCGGATTTGAACGACCTCAACTGCATCGTAAAAGACAAGCGTATTGCCAAAAGAGCCCATGCCAAAAAAGAGCGTCGGAATAGGCACTATGTGAAGGTTTTGATTAAATCTCAATTGCACAATAAGGATTCAGATGCGTAGTTTGCTAAGTTTTCAGGGAGTATGATTAAAATTGCTTTCGACCCCATCTATGCGCATCCTTTGCCTGAGAACCATCGCTTTCCAATGCTCAAGTATGAACTTATTCCGCAACAACTGCTGCATGAAGGTACTTTTCGTGAAACGCACTTTTTTAGCCCTAGTTCATGCGCGCGCGATGTGGTTTTGGATACACACGATGAAGCGTATTTCAATAAACTACTAAAACAACAATTGAGTCCATCCGAACAGCGAAAAATCGGATTTCCGCAGTCCCCTGAACTGACTCAGCGCGAATTAATCATTACCCAAGGTACGATAGACATTGCGTTGCATGCCCTCGATCATGGGGCCGGGCTAAATATTGCGGGTGGAACACACCATGCTTTCGCTGATCGTGGGGAGGGCTTTTGTTTGTTAAACGACATGGCCGTGGCTGCCAACTATTTACTCAAAAAAAAGTTGTGTCGCAAAATTCTCATTATCGATTTGGATGTACACCAAGGAAACGGAACGGCTAAGTTGATGGAAAGCAAGGCAGAGGTTTTCACCTTTAGTATGCACGGCGGCTCAAATTATCCCTTTCACAAAGAAAAATCGGATCTCGATATTGAACTTATGAATGGCACCTCGGGCAAAACATATTTGGCTTTGTTGGAGGAATACTTGCCAAAAATTATAGATTCCTTTCGGCCTGACTTTGCTTTTTATCTTGCCGGTGTTGATATTTTGGAGACAGATAAGTTTGGAAAGCTTA
>Ga0194118_10005975_pt1 | contig 12366 bp, 8 predicted proteins | sample TA2MahsurfametaG_2_FD_148662 | JGI IMG/M metagenome (GOLD analysis project Ga0194118, IMG submission 148662) | Freshwater microbial communities from Lake Tanganyika, Tanzania - TA2015013 Mahale N5 surface | ecosystem: Environmental > Aquatic > Freshwater > Lake | place: Tanzania: Lake Tanganyika...
AATTATTAATTAAACAAATTATTGATTATACTTCTGGTAATTTATTATTTCAACAAAAAAATTTATTAATAGGAGATATTATTTTCAAATTTAATGATATTAATACTGAAATTATTATAGAGAGAAAAACTTTAGAAGATTTATATGCTTCTATAAATGATGGAAGATATAGAGAACAAAAAGCTAGGTTATTAAATTATAAACAAAATAATAAATGTATTATTATTTATCTTTTTGAAGGAGATAATTATACATCAATTGATTTAAGTAAAGATACTTTTTTATCATGTATTACTAATACTATTTTAAGAGATTCTTTATTTGTTTATAAGACTTCAGATATTTTTGAAACAACAGAATTTATTGTTAAATTATATAAAAAATTAAATACTACAGATAATATTGAAAATTATCTTTCTAATTCATCAATTATTCCTAATTCTTATTGTGAAAATATTAAAATTAATAAAAAAGATAATGTAACACCTGAATTATGTTTTATAAATACTTTAAGACAAATTCCAGGTTGTTCTTTTAATATTGCATCTGAAATTTATAAAAACTATAGTTCTATAACTAAACTTGTTTTGAAATATCAATCTCTACATAATGATAAAGAAAAAGAATCTTTATTAGAAAATATTAAAGTCAATAACAGAAAAATTGGTAAGAAATTATCAGCTAAAATTTATAATCTACTTTTTATACAATAATTTTTATAAAATTTATATAAAAAACATATTTAAAGACTATTTACTAAGTTTTAATGATTCATCTTTTTTACAAAACTCATCTAATTTTTATAAAATATATATAAAATTTATATAAAAAACATATTTAAAGACTATTTACTAAGTTTTAATGATTCATCTTTTTTACAAACTTTATCTAATTTTTATAAAATTTATATAAAAAACGTATTTAAAGACTATTTATTAAGTTTTAATGATTCATCTTTTTTACAAAATTTTATAAATTATATAAATTTTTTCTAAAATTTATATAAAAAAAATATTTAAAGACTATTTATTAAGTTTTAATGATTCATCTTTTTTACAAACTTTATCTAATTTTTATAAAATTTATATAAAAAACGTATTTAAAGACTATTTATTAAGTTTTAATGATTCATCTTTTTTACAAATTTTATCTAATTTTTATAAAATTTATATAAAAAACGTATTTAAAGACTATTTATTAAGTTTTAATGATTCATCTTTTTTTACAAATTTTTTGAATTTTTTATAAAATATATAAAATTTATATATAAAAAGTATTTAAAGACTATTTATTAAGTTTTAATGATACATCTTTTTTACAAAATTATGCCTAATATTTATTTAAATTCTAGTGAAATCGCTATCTTAATTAATAAAAACCCTTTCCAAAAAATTAATAATGTTGTTTCTAAATTATGGATCAAATATTTCCCTGATAATTTTAATCAATTTAATATTAAATATAATATTAATACCTCCTTTTTAGATGAAACTTCTATTATTAATGATGCTCTTAAAATCAATAATATTGATTTTGATATCAATAATTCTCTCAATTCTACTTCCTATTCTGAATTATTTTCTAAAAAAAAAGAAATTAAAAAATTAATTAATGACATTCCTAATGATATTATACATACTGATCAAAAAAATATTATTAATCCTATTGATAAAAAAACTCTTAATAAAAATATCGATCATTTAATGAATAAAAACTTTGGAACTATTCATGAAAATGACGTCCTCAATATCTATTTATCTTATTACCCTGAGTTCTCTGCTATTAAATCTTCTCAATATAAATCTAAATTAATCTTTAATAATAATGGTTATAATTTCTTTATTGGTGGTATTATTGATGCTATGAGAAATGATGGAACTATTATTGAAATTAAAAATAGAGTTAATAGACTATTTAAATCTCTTAAAGATTATGAAAAAATTCAAGCTATGTCTTACCTTTTTATTTATAATTCTAATAAACTTCATCTCGTCGAATCTTTTAATAAAAATATTTTCGTTATTGATGTTGATTTTAATGAAGAATATATGAATTATATTATCAATAATATTAAAATATTTACCGATTTCTTCTTCCTATTCCTTAACTCTGATGAACTTAAATTTGATCTTATCGATAATAATGAATCTTTTCATCAAAAATTTATTCTTTTCTCTAAAAAAAATTGATATATTTATTTTACCTTATTATTCTTTTCTAAAAATATATAAAAATTATGAATAATTTATCTATTAATATATTAAAAGATAACTGGATTCAATTTATCATTCAATTTAATATTGATTCTATTGATAAACCTTTGATATTTCAATATATCGCTAAAATAGATGACACATCTAACCTAGAAATTATTCAATCCTTTATTCTTCATTCTCATAATAATGAATTTGGTATTATTTTTGATAATAATAACTCTAACTTTAATCTTAATAAATATATTAAAATTAAATTTGTTAAATTGAAAAAATTAGATATCAATTCTCAATCTGAACAAGATGAAGAACTACTTAAATTATGTGATGAACTAGATTTCGATTTTGAACCTGAAATTTATGAATTTATTAATAAAGATATATCTGATATTAATAATATTAACTTTTCTATTGTTTCTTTCACACAAGCTGTTCAATTAATCAATAATGTTAATATATTTAACCATCCTGATATTTTTAATAAATTATTAAATATTATTCATAACGGTCCTACTGAATTTATCAATTTTGATACGAATTCTTACAATTATGATACTTTATTTGATATTCATGCTATTTCTATTCATAATATTTTTCAATCTTGTGAATACTCTTTGATTAATAACGATATCCATGGTCAAAAATTTACATTTAAAGATGATTTCTGTTTATTTAATCCTAAATTCTTTGAATTACTTTCTAATGATAACATTGGAATTGGAACTTCTATTATGGAAGTCGATTTTAAAATTTTATCTACTGAAACACTGATTTTTAAATATTTTAATCAAATTTATGGAAATTTTGATAAACTTAAATTTTGGACATCATTCCCTGAATTCGTTAAAAAAGATGGTAATGAAAATTATTTCTTTAAAATCATTAATAACTTTTATGATCGTGATTTTGATGGAAAAACTACTTGGATTAATAATTTCTATTTTAATAAAAATTATTTCTTTGTTGAATGCTTCTCTGCTCAATATAAAGATGTTTATATTGATTCTATAAATGATTATACCGAAAAATTATTTATTGATGATAAGCCTACCATATCACTTTATTTTCAAAGATTAATGTAATATAATTATTTTATGTTATGATATTTATAATAAAAAAATTGATCAAAAAATTATATAAAAATATAAACTTATATTTATATAAATTATTTTTGATTTTATCATGTCTGATAATAAAAACTACAATTCAAATAAAATTAACGATGACTCTGATTCATCTTCTGATAATGAACTATATAAAAATATTATCTACAATTCTGTCAATAATGATGATAATTCTTTTAAAATGTTTCATATTCATAATTCTAAAAATAAATGGATTACTGCTGAGTTTATTAATAAAATTCTCGCTAAATATGGTGTTCATAAAAAAATTAATGATATTGAAATTTGGAAACGTGCTACTGTTCATAAATCTTACTGTAGTAACAGAAAAAGATACTTCTCTAACGAAATTATTGAAAAACCTTCGGATGATTTTGATTATATTGATACTCAAACTAAATCTGGAGAAGTCTATGAATGGATCGGTGACGGTATTATTCAATCTATTATGGTTCAATACCTTAGTTCTAGATTTAATAATGAAGATGAAGGATTTTTATCTAAAACTAGAGCTAAAATCGTTAAAACTGAAACTTTAGCTAAATTAGCTAAAATTATTGGATTACAAAATTATGTTATTATTTCTAAATATTGTGAAGATGAACTCAATGCTAGAGAAATTCCTAATGTCCTTGAAGATGCTTTTGAAGCTTTTATTGGTGCTATGTCTAAAGACCTGGGTGATAGTAAAGATGAAAATAATATTCAAGGTTACAGTTACTGTCATACATTCTTTATTAAATTAATTGAATCTAAAATTGATATGGCTGCTTTAATTGCTAAAAATGATAACTATAAAGATATCCTTATGAGATATTTTCATAAAACTTTTGAGGGTCATAACCCTACTTACCAAAATATTAAAACTTCTATTAATGGAAGAAATAAATCTTTCGTTGAAGCTGTTCTTGATATTAATGGTAAAATTATTTGCACTGGTCAAGGTAAAAATAAAAAAGAAGCACAACAAATTGCCGCTAAAAATGCACTAATCATATATGGTGTTAAAGAATAATAAATTTACTTTTTTTGTTCTTATAATATCTATTTTTTATAAATTCCATTATCTATTTTATATCTATTCTTTATTTTTTTATATTTATCAATATTATTTATTTTTTTATATTTTTTATTAAAAAAAATTATTTAAAAGTTTATCTATAATTATTTATAGTGATTAAAAATATTTATATAATGTCCAATATAATTGATTTCAATAATAAAAATAAATATGATTTTGTTATTATTAAACAAAGATATAAAATTTTAAATGCTTTTAATGAAATCGTTAATTTTATTAAAAATAATAAAATACCCTTATTCTCTCTATCTTCTATGGAAATTATTTTTAATAAATTTATTAACATAAAAAACCCTATTATCGTTATTACTAATCAAAAAAATGAATTCTTTCTTGAATTCTTTAAATATATTTATAAAAATTTTAAACTATTTTACACTATTAATAAAAATAAAGGAATCTATACATATTACCTTGAATTACAACCTGTTCTTATTATCTATTTCTCTAATAAAATTAATAATTTTAAACTATATTATAAAGATAATTTTACTTTTGTTAATCCATTCCTTGGACTCGCCGATATCTATTATAAATTTTCTTTACCTTTCGATTTTATTGATCTTTATCCTAATTTTATCGAAATTGAAGAAAAATTCCTTAATAATCTTATTGAAAATCATACTAAAAAATCTTTCTTAAGACTTTATATGAGTGAAAAAAATGAAATTTTAGAAGATGAAGATGATAATAATATTCTTTCTACTCCTACTTTTATTAAAAATATTTTTATTTCTCTATTTCAATTTATTGAAACTAATATTCTTACTATTGGTGACTGCATGCTTACTGGTTCTTTCGCTTATAATAAAATTATGAATATCGATTATTTACCTGATGATAAAATTGAAATTATTGCTGTTTCTGGTGATAAAACTATAAGTGATATTAAAGCTTTTTTAGATTCTAATTTTAATGACGATAATTTTATTATTACTAAAATTAATAATTCTCTTGATAATTCTACTAAATTTTTTAATTATTTTTTTAAAGAATATACTGTTTTTTATAATAGAACCCCTATCCTTACTGTTTATGAATATTATTCTCAATGTTGTTTTAATACTTTTAATGATTCTTTATATATTGCTAATTTTCATAATATTATTTTCCATATGTTAATTAGTAATTTTGATAATATTATTAAATTTATTACTCTTTTTCATAAAATTGCTAAAGATAATATTGATATTCTTGATCATGGTAATTTCCAAGTATTCCAATATAACCATCTTAATGATGCTATTATTTATCGTCTTAAACTTATTTCTAATTTTTTCAAATAATAATTTTATATTAAATCATATTTAGAGATATATATATATATATTTATTTATTAAATATATATAAATATGAGTCACTTATATAATAATAAAGATAAATTTTTAAATTATTTTAATGATATTTCTTTTAAAAATAAATCTTATAAAATTAAAGCTATCCCAATTGATAATTTATTAAAAATTAATAATATTATTCAAAATATTCTTAAAGATAATCAAAATATTATTGTTAAAGGAAGTAGAGCTCTAAATAGATTTGTTAATAATAAAATTTATACTGATCATGAACTAATTTATGTTGATTATGATCTATACAGTTATAATGCTAAAAATGATATTATTTTTATTGCCGACCAATTATTCATAAATGGATTTCAAGAAATTTATATTAGAAATACCATTTATAAAGAAAATATTTATAGACTTTTATATCTTACTAATACTATTATTGATATTGAATTAATTCAAGAAAATATTAATATACCTCATAAAAATATAGATGGTATTAATTATGTTATTCCAGAATTTCAAAAAATTGATATGTTCTCTCAACTAGGAAGACCTACTCTTGTTAATGTTAATAATTGGGATAAAGTTCTTAATCGTATTCATATCTGTAATCAACTTTTTCCTTTTATTTATTCTGATAACCAACTTATAAATAATAATATTTTAACAAATGATATTGAAAATATTAATAATATTGATATTCAAGATTTAGTTAATATGTTTGATAATGATGTAGTTTTTACCGGTCATTTAGCTTTCTCTGCTATTATGTATTCTAAATTTATGAATGATATTAATTCTAAATTTAGTCCTATTATTAATTATTTAGAAGTATTAGTCCCTGCACCCCATAAATACATTAATAAAATTACTGAATTTTATGGATCTGATAGAGTTATTGTTCAAGAAATGGATAATATTCTTTATTTTTATAATAAATTTTATAAAATTTATATTGATGGTCATATTAAAATTATTATTTGGAGATTAGATGAATGTTGTAATTTCTTTGAAATTAATAATGTTAAATATACAGATTACTATTATCTTTTATTTCATTATAGTTTTTCTAAATTTTTCTCTTATATTATTAATATTAATGATAATTTTAATCATTATGATCAACTTATTCTTGAATTATTTAATACCTTTAAATACCCTGATCCTATTATTAGATGCTTCGGTGAAAGAAACCCTGGAACTAAAAGTCTTAAAAATATATTCTTAACTGTTGATGGACTTGATAAAAGTAAATTATTTAAATATAATCCATCTTCTAATAATAATAATAATAATAATAATGATAATAATAATTGATTTTATTTTTTTTATTTTATCAAACATTATATAATATTTATTTATTATATAATATATGGAATCTAAATCCAATACTAGTTTAAAAAAAAAGATTAAAAAAATTAAAATCATTAAAAATAATATTCAAAAAAATACTAATAATAATAAACTTTTAGAAAAAGTTTCAAATATAAATAATAATAATCAATTTGTTAAAATCGGTGAAAATGAATGGATTGATATTAATAATAAAAATTTCCAATCCTTTATTAATAAATTATTCGATATTTATAAATTAACTAATAAAACTGAAAAAATTAATAGAAATAATCCTAAACCTTTTCTTTATCAAAAATTTTTAAGAGATTATTTTCAAAATGATTCTCCTTATAGAGGAATCTTATTATATCATGGTTTAGGATCTGGTAAAACTTGCACTGCTGTTACTATTTCTGAAAATTTAAAAAAATTCAAAAATGTTATTATTATGTTACCCGCTGCCTTAAAAGATAATTTTATTCAAAATGGTCTCCTTTTTTGCGGTAAAGATAGCAAAAAATATAAAGAAATACCCGGATTAATTGATGAAAGCTATACTTTTATTTCTACAAATGCTTCTAATACTCTGGCTCAAATTGAAAAAATTGGAACTCTTGATAATCATGTTATTATTATTGAAGAAGCTCATAATCTTGTCTCTAAAATTGTTAGTGGTTTAATGGGTGCTAGTAAGCAAGGTCATAAAATTTATGAAATTTTAATGAATTCTAAAAATGTTAAAATTATTGCTATGACTGGAACACCTATTGTCAATTATCCTTTTGAAAGTGGTATTTTACTTAATTTACTTAAAGGTAAAATGTTCTCTCATGTTTTTAAAATCGATAAAATGAATTTTGATTCCTCTGATGTTAATGTTTTTAATAATTATAAAAATGAACTTGATAAACTTAATTATATTGATATATATGATATTAACTTAAGTAATAAAACTATTGAATTTACTTTTAAATTAAAAATTGATGATAATAATGAATTATTTAATAATATGATTCAACAAATTATTTTATTATCACAAAAATTTGGTCTATCTTTATCCTATGCTTTAAAAAGAGATTTTACTCTTTTTCCTAATTCTCAAGATGAATTTAATAATTATTTTTTAAATGAAACTGAACAAATGGATAAATTAAAAAATATTGATTTATATATGAGAAGAGCTTCTGGTTTAATCTCATTTTATGAAAATGTTGATGGTGATTATCCTTCTTCTTCTATTGAAGATGTTAATATTGAAATGAGTAATTATCAATATTTTATGTATGAAAAAATGAGAGAAATTGAAAGAGTTCGTGAAAAATTCGCTGCTATTAAATCTAAATCTTCTAAAAAAAAAAATAAAGCTTCTCAACCTACCAGTCTTATGAGAATTTATTCTAGACAATTCTCTAATTTCGCATTCCCTAAAGATATTCCTAGACCTTTCCCTAGAGGAACCGCTAAACTTTTAGAACTTACCAATAAAAATTCTGATAAAAATAAAGAAAATATTGACAAAATTGAAAAAGAATTTATTAAAGAAGAAGCTGTTACTGAAAATATTGATGAATTAGATAAAGAATATAGACTTCATATTGATCAAACTATGGATCAACTTTTGAAACAAAAAGATGAATATCTTACTGGTAATAATCTTTTAAAATTATCTTCTAAAATGAGTAAAATTTTAGATAATATTAATAATAATCCTGGTATTAATATGGTTTATTCTCAATTTAGAACATTAGAAGGTATTGGAATATTTGAATTAGTTCTTAAAGCTAATGGATTTTTTAAATTTGGAGATAATTATAATAAACAAAAATCTAATAATATTTATGCTATTTATTCTGGTATGGAAGATCCTGATTATAGAAAAAATATTCTTAAAACTATTACATCTAAAGATAATTCTAAAGGAGATTTAATTAAAGTTTTATTAATCTCTAGTGCTGGTGCTGAAGGTTTAGATCTTAAAAATATCAGATGTATCCATATTATGGAACCTTATTGGAATGAAATTAAAATTAAACAAGTTATTGGTAGAGGTGTCAGAAGAAATTCTCATATTGATTTACCTGAAAAAGATAGAAATGTTAAAGTTTTTAGATATTATTCTATTTTATCTGATCAACAAAAATCTGAAACCAAAGAAAAAGAAACTACCGACCAATACGTTTATAATATTGCTAAACGTAAAGAAGGTATTACTAACGATATTTTACAATTATTTAAAGAAGTTTCTATTGATTGTTATTTAAATAAAAAAATTACTAATAAATCTGATAAAATTAAATGCTTTAATCCTGATTCTTTAAATATTGATAATAATATTCTTTATTTACCTGATATTTCTAAAGATTTTGTTTATGGTAAATCTTTTAAATTAAATAAATCATCTGAAAAAAAATTTAAACGTCAATTGATTATTGCATATATAACCAAAAATAATGATATTATTATTCCTGATAAATCAACTAAAAAAGCTTATAGTGTGATTGATTATATAAATAAAAAAAATGAATTTAAAGGTAAATTAGATATTAAAAAACGCGTTTATATTGATATTAATTCTAAAAATATATATGATTTTGATTTATTTAAACAAGGAGAAACTAAAATAATTGGTTCTTTTGATAAAAATGGTAAATTTATTTTGATAAATTAATATTCTTTTTTTATTTATAAAAATAACTTTTTATTTATTTTTATATTATTTTTATATTCAATTATATATTGCTCTTTCTGACCATAATATAGAATAATGTTTTAATTTTTCATTCGAACCCTGCTCACCTCTATATTCTGGATACATCTCTATTATTGGTAATAATCCATATCTTATTATTGGTCTATTTGGATCATTTGAATGTAAAAATAATCTAATTCTCATTTTATCTTCTAATGTTAAAAACTTACTCAATAAATTTGGTCCTGTTGGACATAAACAATCTGGTCCATAATACCGATTCTTTACATTAAATAATATTTGTAAAATACATTTACCTAATATTTTATTTCTTGGTTTTACTGACATTAATGCATTATATATTCCTGAATTTACTCTATTTGGATAATCTAAAACAAAATGCTCTCTTGTTGTTAAATGTAATAATTTAAATTTATTTATACCTCTTAACTTTATATCCATATATATACCACCATGGATATATAATACACAATATCTCCATAAATCTGCCTTAAATGCTCCTGGTCGTAATTTATCAAAAGCCCATAATATTGATATTGGAAAATGTTTCTTTATAAATTCTCTACAATCATTATCATCAAAAAAATAATACTTAAATTCTGGATTAAAAAATCTTATTCTTGCTACATTTAATTTCATATTATATGGCATATCCTTTGTATGCCATGTTTGAAATATATTTAATGGAACTACACTATCTACTTTTAATTTTTTTTTTTTTTCTTTTTTTTGTTTTTCTAATATTTCATTCGTTTCTTCTTTTATTTCTTCCTTTATTTTTTCTTCTATTTCTTTATCTATATCTGAATCTATTATCTCATTATTATTTTCATAAGCTTTTGATTCTTCTTTTAATTCTTCTATTATATTACTTACTTCTTCTATACTTTTTTCTATTAAAATATTATTTTCTATTTCTTCATTTATTTTTTTTATTATTTCGCTTTTTATCTCTGTATTATAATTCTCTTTTTTTTTTTCATTATTATTATTTATATTTTTTATTTTTTCCTCTATATTAATATCTGATATTTTTTCATCTATTTTATTTTCTATCACTATATTTATATTATTATTTTTCAAATCTATTCTTTTTATATCATTTTCTATATTTGTATTATTTTTTATTTCTTTTCTATTTGATTTTTTTAATTCATTATATAATATTACTTCTTCATTCTTCTCCATATTATCAAAATTATAACCATCATTTAATAATTTCTCATATAATTCTAAACTTATTTCTATAGAATTTATTAATATTGACATATAAAATATATTTATTTATTTTTTTTTTCACATTAACGCATTTTTTTATCTTAAATACCAATGATATGATATATAATCATATTTATTATTATATAAATCTTCTAGTTTATTTGTATTTTTCCATTGCAATTTTCTTATCTTTATTTTATCTATATGATATATTAACATATAATTAAAATAAATCTCATATTCTGATGCTCCTGATCCATTATTTATTCTATATCTATTTTCTACTTCTTCTAAAAATATTCTCCAAAATGGTTTTTTATTTTGATGATAATTTTCTACCATTTTTATTAATTCTAATATATATTTTCTATTAAATAACATATGATGACATATACCTGACACATTATGTAAAACTTTTATCAATGATGGATGTAGTTTTTTCATGTGATTAAAATATGGTTCATGATATTCTTCTCCTATATTAAATAATTCTTTATCTGTTTGTTCATCTATAAAATTTATTGGTTTTATAAAAAATGTATCACAATCTATTATCAAATATCTATCTAATATCTTTGGTATTACTAAACTTACATATATTTTTAATAATTGTTGTAAATACCATCCATTTCTTTCATTTTTACCTTGTATTTCTTCTATATCTTTTATTTTAAAAGGAAATATTTGTTCCGGTATTATTATACAATTTTCTACTTTTATAAATGGATAATATGATAATATATATATATTTCTATATCCTAATATATTTCTTTTCGTATATGATATTTGTTTATCTAATATATTTAAATCTTTTGGACCAACTACAATAATTATATCAAACATCTTAATTTTAATTTTTTTGTTATATAATAATATAAACAAAACTTAAAATGAAATTAATCTCAATTGATAACAACAATGTTGTTAATATTGAATCTAATACCAATATTAAAGGTGATCTTTTAACCAATAATATTAATTTATCTAATTTATTTACTAATAATGGTATTGCTTCATTAGGAACTATTGGTGTTAAAAATTCATATACTACACCTACTCAATATATTCAATTTGGTAGAGATATTGCTTATACTCAAAATGGTAATGATGGTAATAATGGTAATGGATACCGTTTCGATGGTCAAAATACTACTGGTCATTTTACATTTAAAGGATATAATAATTTTGTTTTAGAGCAACCTTTAAATATGAATTCTACCAATAAAATAATAAATGTTGCTAATCCTACCAATCCTCAAGATGCTGCTACTAAAAAATACACGGATGATCAATTAGCTACCAAAGCTAATTTATCTGGAGGGAACCGTTTTAATAATAATCAAGCTATTACTGATAATAATACACTTGTAGGAATATTTGCTTCTTCAACATT
>Ga0194118_10005980_pt1 | contig 12350 bp, 11 predicted proteins | sample TA2MahsurfametaG_2_FD_148662 | JGI IMG/M metagenome (GOLD analysis project Ga0194118, IMG submission 148662) | Freshwater microbial communities from Lake Tanganyika, Tanzania - TA2015013 Mahale N5 surface | ecosystem: Environmental > Aquatic > Freshwater > Lake | place: Tanzania: Lake...
TCTTATTGGAGATGATGACGATGGATCTGCAATACGTTTACGACGAAAACTTAAGTCTTGTGGTTTGCTTCATCGGTGTCACTGGTTTGGTTCAGTCCCATCCTCAGAACTCCTAGGACCCCTGAATGCAGCCGATTGGCTGCTACTCCCTAGCCGTCATGAAAACTTTGGCAATATTGTGATCGAGGCTCTTGCGTCAGGATGTGGTGTCGCTGTTAGTAAGAATGTCGGAGTTCACGAGTCTTTGTCCCTTTGTCCTGGAGTCAGTTCTGGAATACGGAGATCTAAGACATGGAATATTATCCTTAAACAACTTATTAGCTCTAATCGTCCCGGATCTCTTTCGGAAGCCTGGGTAAATGACAGATACTCCCAACAAGCAATAGCTGCTCAAGTCCTAGCTCTATACGAGCGTATTATCTAAATGGAATGTCGTCCTACCATCGCTGGAGTTGTTCTTACACTCAACGAAGAGGTCAACCTTGCCCGCGCTCTAACATCGCTTTCATGGTGCGATCAACTTATAGTTATTGACAGTGGCAGTACTGATTCAACTCTTTCCATAGCAAGGTCTTACGATGCGACCCTACTTACCAATATTCAAAGTCCGCCATTCTTGATTACTGAACAACGTAACTGGGCCTTACTTCAGCCCGAGCTCCAATCAGATTGGGTTTTGTTTCTCGATGCGGACGAACAACTAAGCACAAAACTTATGAATCGCATCCAGGAATCTATACTCTATCCGAATGGTGCCACTGCATTCTATCTCTGTCCTCGCTATTGGTTCCTGGGTCGGTGGCTTAAACATACTCAAGCTTACCCTAATTGGCACCCAAGGCTCATCAGGCGTGGCTTCGCCACCTTTGTGGGTGGGGTATGGGAGCAATTCTCCGGTGATGCCGTTACTTCATATATCTATATGCCATATGAACACTACTCTTTTAGCAAGGGTATTGATGATTGGCTCCTTCGACATATTCGCTACGCCGATCGTGAATCGAGCTTAATTGCCGATTATCTACTCTCTTACAACTCCCGTCTTTTTGTCACAGAACGCCTCTCCGATATGCGTCTTTTTGCTGCGCGACTATGGCCCTTGCGACCTTTACTCCGTTTTGTACAAAAATACTTTCTTCAGCTCGGATTCTTGGAGGGATGGCAGTCGCTCGTCTTCTGCCTTATGATGTCTTTCTATGAACTCATTATTGTTATTAAAGTCATTCAGGCTCTTCGGGCTAGGCAAGGAAGGCCTCTCTAGCATGACATCTTTGCGCCCTCGCCTACTTATTCTAAGCGAATACTTTGAGCCTAGTACAACCGCAACAGCTCAACTCTCTACAGATCTCGCGATTGCCTTTGCAAATCTTTCTTTCGAGGTTATCGTTTTAACCTCAACAGCCGGCAGCAGTCATAGTAATCTCGAGGTCGTAAGACTAAATAAAACAGCAACCTCGTCTTTATTGATATCTCTGAAGGCCATTTCTGGAATCCTATTTCTGCTGAAGTCGTTCTTGTGGTCTCTCCGCAACTGTTACCGTTATGATCAGGTCCTCATTTATTCAAACCCGCCATTCGCTGGAGTGGTTGGACTATTGCTTACGTTCTTTTGCCGCAAACCATATGTGTTTGTACTTCAAGACCTTTTCCCTCGCTCAGCATCACTTACGGGAATACTTCCCTCTAAGGGTCCGATACTCTCTTTATGGAAGCTACTCATCTCCTTAGTCATCGCTAATAGCAGATCGACAGTTGTGTTGTCTGAGTCTATGCGGTCACGCGCAACCAGTGAATATATGTGTTCCTCCAAGTATGAGGTAATACCTAACTGGTCAGTTCAGCCCCCCCACCAAATCAACAAACGTGCTGCAACCCTTACTTACGAATGGGAGCTTGACAACTCACTGGTTGTGCAATATTCAGGCAACTTTGGTCGACTACATGATATTCTTACCGTTTTAGAAGCCGCACGTCTTACACAAGGTCATCCTATAAAGTACCTCTTTATCGGTGACGGAGCAAAGCGGGCATACTTGGACAAATATACACAATCCTTCGAAATGAGTAACGTAATCCTAAAACCATTTCAGCCCCGTTCTAGTCTCATGGAGTCGCTCGCAGTCGCTGACCTCTCTCTTGTCACCTTAATTCCAGGAGCGACTGACACAGTTGCCCCCAGTAAACTTTATGGGATTCTCGCATCTGGTAGACCAGTTCTCTTCGTTGGTAATTCTAACTCTGAAATAGCCCAATTTATCTCTACCAACCGCTGCGGATTTGTTTTTGACATTGGTGATGTTGAAGGATTGGTCTCCTGCCTTCTCGAACTTCTAACCAACAAAACCCTTATTTCAGCGGCCGCTAAGTGCGCGTACAGTGCATATGTCAATAATTATGGTGTAAGCAAATCTTTGGCCATGTATGTCAGTCTCTTGAAGAATGCCTAATCTCTTGCACAGAGACGTTGCCCTTCTTAACCTATTTTATGGCCACTACTCACTCTGAAAGAGTACTTATACTTGGTGTGACAGGCCAAGATGGAGCTTACCTAGCTCATGAGTTCTTACAGGAGGGTTATCAAGTTCATGGAACGACTAGAGATATCGCGTGTGCAAACACCTCAAATCTTGAAGCTCTCGGGGTTGCAGACTCTGTCTCTCTACACTCAGTTTCTATCACAGACTTTCAGAGTCTCTTGTCGTGCATCACACTAGTTAAGCCTACACAGATCTATCACCTTGCTGGCCTCACCAGTGTCGCATTTTCCTTTCAAGAGCCAGTTGAGGCCATTCGCTCTATTTCTCTCTCCACGATTAATCTCCTCGAGGTTGTTCGGTTTCTTGAAAAAGACATTCACGTCTTTATCCCAGCTAGCTCTGATTGCTTTGGAGAGCTCCCACTTAGTCATAGTGCAGATGAAGCTTCGCTCTTCAACCCACGGAGCCCTTATGGAATCGCCAAAGCATCCGCGTTCTGGATTGCAAATAACTACCGAGAATCTTACGGTCTTAATGTCTCTATAGGTATTCTGTCCAATCATGAATCTATGTTGCGTGGGCCCCAGTTTGTGACTCAAAAAGTGATCAGGTATATTCGAAGTGGATTGCAATATGGTTTTACTCACAACCTTGAGCTTGGCGACCTAAACATTATTCGTGACTGGGGCTGGGCACCAGAATATGTCTCAGCTATCAAGCAGATCAACACTTCATCCAACGCAGACACCTACATTGTTGCCACAGGCCTATCCATGAGTCTCTCTAGTCTCATAGCCAGCCTCTTTAAAGCTGCCGACCTAGATGATTTTCGTAATTACGTCACATCAACACCGAACCTCGCACGTCCCAACGAGATCAGGGAGCTCTACTTAAACCCTAAGAAGATCCATGACGAACTAGGATGGAGAGCCACAGTTAAAGGCAGCGCGCTTGCTTACAAGCTGATTAACCAAGAGCTCAGGTGAAACACTCTTTCTATCGGCAAAGGTAATCCGCTAGATCATTCCTTGATCTCGTTGCTATCCTACTATTAAGCTCTTTATACCTTGCAATCCTGTCACTCTTACTTGGCAGTATATACTTCTTTGTCTGAATATCGAATCTCTTCACGCTGTCGCTACTTACAACTAGCTCTCTTTTGAGAATATCTTCAATCCACAGAACTGGCGGCACTGTATCTATCAGCTCACCAACCAAAACCATGATTTCTAGGTATGTCTCTATTCTTGTCGCTATCACGGGCATTCCCATCAATAGTGCGTCCAAGAATGGTATTCCGTAACCTTCCTCCTTCGATAAGCATAATGCAAGCTGCGATTCTAGATAACACTGTACGAGCCCCTTTTCTCTTGAGTTAACTGGACTAAACCTTAAACTAAACTCTCTGTCTAGATGATGTCTCTCCGCCTTTTCCCTGAGTCTAGCTGACCGTATTCCGTAAACTGAAACCTCAGTTATTCCTAATGCTGAACTAAGCCGTTCTAATAATCCTACGCCTTCTAAGAACCCTTTGTTCCTTGTCTCACCACTGATCCATATTGCTCCTATCCCTCCACTCCTCTTTTCTTTTGGTCCTTGGCTTCCATCTAGAATCTGTTCTCTAAATGACCCACCCGGATAAACTACAATTCCCTTAAACCTACTACTCATGTCGTCTCTTCCTATCCTGTCCCACCCTAAATACGATTCAAAGTCTCTTGCCGTCTTCTTGCTAATCGCTGTAACATACTGGCTACTACGTATTGAAGGTGAAACTATCACACTATTTATGAGTATATTTATCTTTTCGATGAGTCGATACTCACGGCTCATTAACCTGTTAAAGCCTACATTCATTGTATCCAACAACACAATCATATACAGTCTCTTGCCACCCAAGAACACTCTTGGAGATATCCTTCCATTAGGAGATAATAATAGATCCTCTTTCCCACAGCTGTCTAAATACATGCCCAACAACTCCCAAGCCAATATGCGCCACCTCGGCCAGGTCTGAGGTGGACTCTTTAGTTCAACACAAGCACCTAATAGCTCGAAATATGCCTTATAGTCTCTGACTATCTTGCTGGTTCCCCTCGCCTCTCTGCTCGGTACGATTATGCATACCTTTCTCCCCTGAATAATCATTTATCTCGGTTGCCTCTTCCCATTCTACTTCTCAATAACGATCTATATGCCCCCGCCAATCTATTCTTTGAATAATACAAGAATGCCATCCCTTGAATTACTAGAGACTTTGCCTTGGTGCCTAATGTCTCTTTTGAAAGTAGGCACTCGACATTGTACCCAGTTGCAGTCCTTAGACTGATCGATACATAGTGCTTTGCAAGTGCATTTAACAACCATCCTGGAGTATAGCCTAAAACGGCTTGGTGTAATTCATGATGTCTTTCCCTAATTGCTTCCAGTGCCATCCTCCTCCTCTCATTCGTCTTTGGTCCACCTAATAACCCATCAACACCCAACGTATACTGTCCCAAAACGCACTCTACGCATACAAAACCTTCGGTAACTCTGCTTAATCTTACCCATGCATCATAGTCTTCTATAGCTATAAGCTTCTGGTCTTCGGAAAACATCCCAATCTCTATAATTGACTTCCGCGAAACTACTACTGATGATGTTGCAATGGCATTGCCATTTACAATCAAATCTCTCATGACTGGTTTTGTGAGTGCGCGTGTTAAGGCTATTGGCTTATTACTGCCAATCTCGCTCATCCAATGGAAGCATAAATCTGCACCAGCATCTAAATGAGGGACACAGCTGTGCAGTTTCTGCGGTTCCCAAATATCGTCTGAATCCAAGAATGCAATATACTTGCCATGCGAACACCTTATGCCCGCATTCCTGGATTTCGCAATTATACCGCTATTGCTTAGCTGAATTATGCGTATGCGTGGGTCCCCGAATCTCTGTACCCTTTCTATTGTATCATCAACAGAATCGTTGTCTACTACAATTAGTTCAAGGTGTTCATAGCTCTGGCTCAACACACTCTCAACTGCTCTTTCTATGCACCATGCTCGGTTATATGTTGGTAGAACAACTGACACTAGGGCACTTCTCATTGCGCGCTATTCTCCCTGGCTACTAACCTCATCGTGTGGACAGAATCTCCTATGTATCCTGCGAGAATATCAGTCTTTTGAAAGAGACCAAGTTGCAGAGCTCTTTCTCTGTCAATTATGCGTCTTCCACATGCATTGCCATTGCACCTGGATATCTTGTCTTCTATTGAACCTTCTGATATTCTTCCCGAAGAAATATCAATCAATATATCCTTAATCTCGAGCATAGAAAGCGTGTATCCACTTGCTATGTTAACAACCTCGAACTGACTTCCCATGTTCTCTTGTCCAATGAAGTTCTCTACTGCCTGGACTACTACCGAAACCGGAATAAAATCTCTTTCCGCCTCTGGGGACATTATTAAAACCTTCCGCTTAAGGGCAATATCACTCATAAAGCTGTTGGCGGCTAACTGCCACATTCTACTTTCTCTACTTGTTTCTACCCGTGTGCCAAATACATTCGATAGCCTTAAGGAAATACCACTCACGCCATGTCGTAAACAGATGTCTTTAATCATTGACTCCCCTAATAGATGGGACAACGAATATATATCCTTATGATCTACCTGACTCTTCTCCGTTATCTTTGTTTCGTCCCCCTTGTATACCCTGCAAGTTGATAGATATACAACCCTTCTGACTCCACATCTACATGCCAGTCTGATAAACCTCTCTAGTTCTATTAGGACTAGCTTTAGTGTTCCAATAGGGTCCTCTTTGCATGTTCTGGCATCCGGTGAAGTGCAGATAACCAAGTGGTCTAGCCCAAGCCTATGAATATCTTCTCTCCCCCACGCACCTACATATATCTGATTGGTCTTACATTCACTTCTGAGGCTCAGCCTCGTTACCTTATGCTTGCCTTCTAGGTATTGGGTTATATTAGACCCCAGGTAACCACTACTGCCCAGAACACCAACGTTCACAGCTTTTTTGCAACCCACGGGGCGCTTTTCTTTTCGAGTTCTCTTAAATATTCTAAATCTCTTTTTGTGTCCATGCATTGCCAAAAGCCTTCATGTTTAAACGCGTTTAGTTCCCCTTTCCACGATAGTCTTTCTAATGGTTCTCTCTCCAGCATTGTTTCGTCTCCTTCGATGAGCTCAACTACACTCTTCTTTAACACGAAGTAGCCTCCAGATATCCATCCCCTATCCATCTGCGGTTTCTCAGCAAACTCTGTTACCATACTTCCTTTGATCTTTAGCTCTCCGAATCTGGCCGGAGGACGCACTGCTGTAACCGTAGCTCTTTATGTGCTCAGAAACAAGTCTATCTATTTCTATATCTGCGACCCCATCTCCATATGTCAGCATAAATTCTTCTCCCAGATATGGAAGTAATCTCTTTAACCGCCCACCAGTCATTGTATTTATGCCAGTATCAACGAGCGTTATTTTCCAGTCTAGATCACGCCGGTTGCACGACTCTACCGTACCAGCCGCCAAGTCAACGACTAAGTCACCACTCAGCTTACTTCTACTGTAAAAGTAATCTTTAATAATATTCGCTTTATAGCCAAGCGCAATAACAAAATCCTTGTAACCATAGTGTGCATACCTCTCCATAATATGACAAATTATCGGCTCGCTACCAATGGTTACCATTGGCTTTGGAATATCTTCGGTGAGCTCAGCAAGCCTTGTTCCAAACCCCCCTGCGAGGATAACTACTTTCATTTCAATACACTGTCTGCCTTGACCAGATTACTGGATCTTCCATGAAACTATCCTTAACGGCGCTATCTACTCTATATTTGTACTCAAGAGCATTGCATATCATTGCGCTGCCTCTTCCATAAGCTTTAAAAGCATACCAGCTACCTGGTTCAAGCGTCAACCTCACGTTTTCCTGCGAATGTAATGTGATAGGCCCATAAACTATCCCATCATCTTTCTCTTTGATCAAGAATCTCACTTCACCTTCAACTACGCACAAATTAGCGACTGATACTCTGTTTGAATACCACCCCCTAACGATACCAGGTCTTATCTGCGAAAAATAGATTTCTTCTGGACACACAATACCCGTGTCTCCTTTCCTAATGAACTTCCTCAGCCAACCGGCTTCCGTCTGATACAGCTCTCCGATTGAAATCTTATACGGTCTCATACTCTCGACATATAGCTTGCTATATCACGTGCATACAAATCCTCCGGATCGTAATTATACCTTAGGAAATCAATATACCACTCGGATGTTAAGTATGCTGTTTCCTCAATCCCTAACACCGGTCTCCAGTCTAGAAGACTTGACGCTTTTTCACAACTCAGAGACAGAAGCCCACTTTCTCCTACTTGTAGCTTAGCCGCCTCACTGCTTTCCCATTCAGCATCTGTCCATACCTTTTGCATCTCTTTAACTAGCCCCTCAACTGTAATACTATTTGATGTCAACGGTCCAAAGTTAAAGGCCTCTCCATTCAATTCGTCCACATTGCAAAGTTTGCATGCTAACTGTATATACCCTCTCAGAGGTTCTAAGACATGCTGCCATGGTCGTGTCGATTTAGGATTCCTTAAGAACACCTTTCTAGACTTGCTCCAGCTTCTCATGCAGTCTGGAACAATCCTATCCTTTGACCAATCTCCCCCTCCAATAACGTTCCCGGCTCTTCCCGTTGCAACCCTCACACCTGTACAACTACTCTGGAAATATGTATGCACATATGATCTTACCATTATCTCACAGCCAGCCTTTGAAGCGCTGTACGGATCTTTGCCTCCCAGTCTATCAATCTCTCTATATCCCCACATCCACTCATTGTTTTCATAACACTTATCACTAGTTATTATGACGATCACGCACTTCTCAAGGGTTCTTCTCACTGCTTCGAGAATGTTCATGGTGCCCATGACATTAGTCTCCCATGTTGCTCGCGGATTCTCATAAGCTCTCGACACCAATGCTTCAGCCGCTAGATGAAATATAAAATCTGGCTTGAAGCTCTCCACAACTCGTTGTACGTCTTTTATATCTCGAACGTCTCCTCGGATGTCCGCGTCTATACCCATACACTGTCTATTTACTTCACCATCTATTCCACTGCCATCATCAAGCGAATATCCCGATAATACACATCCTAGCTGCTTCAGCAACGCAACAAGCCATCTACCCTTAAAGCCGGTATGCCCTGTAATTAGGACCTTTTTCCCGCTTATTTCTCTCCAGTCCACTCTTTCGCTTTTAATAACCTCTCTGTATTCTACCCTCTATCCACCCACGCTGTCTTTGCGCAGTCCCCTGAAGCATTTATGTATATCTCTCTTAGTACTTGAGCTGTGCTACGCCAATCATACCTCTTCAACTTATCGTAAGATCTCTTTATCAATCCTGAAGCATCTAGGTCTCCTTTAGCAAGTCTCCTCAAGCTACTGTCCAAGTCAAAGCTACTCTCGATCTGAATATATTCTTCTCCTTCTGCCAGTCCCAATGGCTCAGCAACCAACTTGCTCGCGAATACCAATCTTTTCCATGCTATGGCCTCTAGTAGTTTTGACTGTATGCCGCTTCCGCTCTGCATCGGTAACACAACTATGTCATGAGAGCATACCAAGGCTTTCATATCATCGACCGGTGATATAACACGGATCCCACTCTTCCTCAAACGATAAGATAACCTTTTACCAGCATGCCTCCCTGCTACAGTGAAACTAATATGATAGGGCTTACTCTCAACCATCGTAATCTCATCATTATATCTAGCCAATCTTTCTGCAGCTTTTATGTTTGGCCCATAGTTGAGATTCCCAAAAAATATAGCAGTTAACTCTTGTCTGCCGGTATCTAGAGACTTATCACCTATAACACTACCATCAATCTCAGTCCCGACTGGCACCACGACCTTCTTCCCTTCTCTAGTGGATATCTCTTGGCAATCTCTTTCGCTGACGGTTAGATACAAGACCTGATTCTTGCTTGGGGGTGCAAACATATCAATATTTCTTTCAGCTCTGAGGATCTTTCTGTACTCATGCCTCATGATTGGTCCTAACCGACTTTCTCTATTTCTACTCCTTAGATTTAATCCATACGAATCGATCAAGTCCAAGATCACCAATCTTGGAATACAGGCAAGTTCTACCAAGCCAGCAGACCTGATATGATAAAAATGTACTGCTTCGTAGCAATCCATAAGTCTCAATATCTCTCTGCATCCTGATCCCGCATATCCATAGGATAGCCAAGTCTGTATTGGCGCAATGGCTAACTTATCCCTCCTTTTCCACAAGCCATATATGACGCTCATCAGTGGAACACTCACTTCAATGACTACCCCGCTCACTCTTACGTCTCTAAATATTCTCACTGACGGTTTGCCGCTAAATACGACTGTTCGCATATATGCCACGTCTATATCTACTCCACACTGCTTTAAGCCTCTTACCCTTCCCATCACTAGCTTGCCATCTCCCTTTTCTCCATTTAACGGAGATGTCAAGCAAAACTTAAGAACTCTCATCCAGCCATCCTCTTGTAAAACTGAACTCTAATGAACTCTTTCATTTAATCTTACCCACTTTTCAACAATCAGCGAAACGACCAGCAGTACAGCGATGTATTTTATGAGATCCCAACTTGCCAACCAGAATACCTCCCTAACTGTACCACCAAATGGATTTTGATAGTATGTCACTGGATATACAACACACAATACTGAGAATATTCTATAACTACTTTTCACGTGCCACAGCCACGCCATCTCACACACCACAAGCAGTACTCCCATGAGAATACCTCCTACATAGACTGCAAAAGCACCACCTCTCCTCCATAAATCTGCTGGAGTCGATAGGCATGGAAACCATCCCGCGACCTGCGTATTCATAAGTCTTTGTGCTATTGAGCTACCGTCTAGTTTCTCAAAACTCTTCTTAGTATCAAAGACACGTGGCTTGAGCGTATTCACTACCACATCTAAGTCTAGATCTCTAAATCCTGCTCTTTTATCCTTGTTGACTGGCTTAAAAATAAACGCATCACTACATGCGTAGACTTCTCTTCCAAGCGCACTCATTCGATATTCAAATCTCTCCTTTGAAACTCCATTCACCAACAGAGATATTCTCCCTCTAATATCATGCACTGGCGTCTTACCCAGCCCTGGATTATCTCTATAGGCAGCGATGTATGGGACTGCAGGAGCTAGCAGTGCAATAGAAAGTAAACCTGCAATAATCACCCTCTTCCTGGCTCTAGTAACCACCATCGCGCCTAATATCATCATTACCACTGGATATAACAGGTCCCCTCTTGAGCCAGTCGCAATTGATGGCGCTATAGAAAACACTGTTAGTATCACTATCAACAACCTTTTTAGCTGCGTTTTTGAGTTGATGACGCAAAAAGGCACCATAAAATACGACAATTGTTTTATCCTGCTCAACCCAACAAACAGACTTATCGGTTTGAATGCCTGCTGTGACCAGTATGTGTAGCTTGCACCCCTATCTGTTGCACCTGTTGCAAACCCCACTATTCCTTCTAGGAAAAAAAATGTCAGAAATATAGTAACAAGATCTACTAAAGCCTTCTTCTTCTCTTGACTCTCTAAGGTCTGCCTGTCATTAACTATCAAAAGCTTCCCAGAGCACTCGTCGCTCAACACGTGTGACGCGGATTTCTTTATCTGACTACTCGCTATACACACTGTTGTCAAAACCCCCAATACAAACACAAACCACATCCAGCTGACTTCCGATATATATTTCCTTGCAATAATGTATTGACCATATTCACCTGTTATCACTCTGTTCATAGGCTGCATTAGTTGCAGCCATATTCCTCCACATGTTCTCACAACGATTGAACCAAAAAATACCACTAGAGGTGAAAGCAAGGTAACGCCGCTACACCTTCTCCATATAAGACACGATCCGAAATATGTCGCATATAGCAGAATGCATGTCAAGGCTACTGCTTCCATGTTCACTATTTAGCCTCCTCGGCTTCGGCGAATCTAATACTCTGCATCATCCTCTCAATATGTGTTTTACTCTCTTTGACAAAGCTCGCGCTCATCTCCTTGTATGCTGAAACCATTTGCTCATAATAGGTATCCCCTTCCATCATCAATCTAACCATAGAGTAAAACTCATTAGGCGTCTTTCCTATCATCAGACTATGACTCGATAACGACTCCAACTCCCTGTGTGCCTCGATATCACTAAGTATAGATGGAACACCATACTGTCCCGCCTCCACTACAGCCATATGCAAACCCTCGAACTGAGACATTCCAAGATATAACTTCTTCCAACCTCTTCTCCGCGATGCAAAGTCTTTGAATGGATTCTCGGCATAACCTCGCATTTCTACCTTGCAAAGACTCTTCAGCTCGACCAGTTCTTCCTTCACTTCACCATATATGTCTACTTCTATTTCTATACTCTCCCGTACCTTGCTGATCAGTACCAACGTTGATAAATATCCTTTCTCGAACTCTCGTGCATTTAACAATGCTAACGAAAGCTTGTACCTACCGCAATCTGTCAGCTTCAACCCTTCGTCTTCTTCCTCTGAATCTCTTATCTGGGCGTAAACTACTATCGGTCGCTCTGCATCCTTCGGTCCGATACTCTTTCTTATGCACTCTGATACGCATATTACTATCTTGTTCTTTCTCCTCATAGCAAGCTTGTAGACAATTCTCGATGTCAAAGACCATTCTTGAAATGGGCTTTGGACTAGGATAATTGGATTGCGAGCGATTAATGCCAACGGCAAGATAGACGGCGCTGTGCCCACGACCCACGTCTCCTTCTCGCACATCAGTCTT
>Ga0194118_10005982_pt1 | contig 12348 bp, 9 predicted proteins | sample TA2MahsurfametaG_2_FD_148662 | JGI IMG/M metagenome (GOLD analysis project Ga0194118, IMG submission 148662) | Freshwater microbial communities from Lake Tanganyika, Tanzania - TA2015013 Mahale N5 surface | ecosystem: Environmental > Aquatic > Freshwater > Lake | place: Tanzania: Lake Tanganyika...
CTCATTACGTTAAGTAAAGGTGGTCAAACCGTTGTACTCGATCTGACGCCCGCAGTCGGCGCAACCCTCACCGCCGCGAATATCGACACCGCTCTGGCTACGGAGGCGGCAAAGACCGGTGCAGGGACCTTAGCGGCTGCAGGGATTGCTTTCCGTGGTACGGCAGCCAGCGGCACGCTGGCCTTTTACTCTAAAACATCATCCCCTCCGTTCTCGATCGCTGTCACCAACACGTTGAGCGCGACCTCAGGCGGATTCGCTGGATCTGATTTCTCGAGCGCCTCGCCGGTGACCGCTCCTTTATCGAGCTATCTGGGCTTGGCCTATAGCCGCGGCGTGCACGCCGACAGCAGTCGCCAAGTCGATGTCGACGGTCAGCCCATTTTGACTCCGGCTCGTTTACTGGGGTCAACGGCCGTCGCAGCCGCCTCGACGAACTACACACTCTTACTGAATGGCCAGGAAATTCTCGTCAACACCGGTGACTCCGTTGAGACCATTCGTGATGCAATCAATGCACGGACCCCATCGCTTGGCGTCAACGCACGAAAGGCCGATAACGGCTCGTTGGTGATCGCTTCACATAATGACGTTCGTTTTGACGTGAGTAAGATTGATACGGTCAATGAGGATCGTACCTCGCTCGTGATCAACGGCGCGGAGTATTCGGCGGGGTGGCGAGTACGAATCTCCTCATCCCAACTGGCTGCTACCGATAATTTTATCACCTTGAATGGTGATAAATACTCATTCACCAACTTGACTGATCTTAAAGACAAACTTAATGCGAAATTAGTGTCTGGCGAGGCTGTCTTCAATGCAAGCGTAACCGATGGAAAATTGACGATTGCAGTCAAAGATGCTGGCCTCACTCTACAGAATAATAATTTTCTAAAAATCGGAGCGAACTCCCTCGGCTTGAAGGAGCGAGAGGAATATTTCTTTCAGACACCTACAGCAGACACCGTTTCAACGAAACTCGCCAGCTTTATCAATTCGGCTAAGTCTGCCGTGACCGCGACGAAAAGTGGCAGCACCTTCGTGATCACCAATACCGCAGGGAGCGAGGGGAACCCGATTTCGATTGATCTGAACACCGTCGGCTTGACAACAAAGACGTACTTTAACTCAGAGTCCATTTCGCTCGATGTTAAACCGACTGATGTGGCAGGCAATCCGGTATCCCGTACGGTGTTTGGTGCGCTTGGCTTTCGGTCTGGTTTTGTGATGCAGGAGTCGGCAGCAGAAGATTTTTTACTCTTTGGCGTTGATAAAGAAGGGAACTCGACCGCGATATCGTTATCGGGGACCTATCAAGAAAGTCAACTGCCGGCGAAGTGGTTGCCTGAGAACAGAACCTACAGGTTGAGGTTCGAAGGTGGAAACTACTCGCTTACCGATGAGGGCACGGGTACGGTGGTCACTCAACAGAAGTTTGACACCACATCGCGAGCCGTTCGTTATGGAAATTGGTCGATCTCGCTGAAGGCTATTCCAAGCGATGGTGATTCGTTCACGATATTGCCCAATGATGATGCGAAAGGCGACAACCGCGCCATTGCATTGATCGCTAAACTACAATTTGATCGCGAGATTCTCCCCTCGGGTCAAACGGTTCAATCTGAGTACGAAGACCTCGTCAATAAAATTGGTGTCTTAACGGTTCAGGCCGAAGTGGGTCGAGACGCCCAAAAAGTCGTGTTTGATCAAGCGCGTGAAAGCCGCGATCGGATATCGGGCGTTAACCTAGACGAAGAATTATCGGATTTGCTGCGTTATCAGCAGGCGTATCAGGCTAATGCGCAGGTCATTCAGACCGCAAGTCGCCTCTTCGATACCTTGATGCAGCGTTTGTAGCTTAAAGGACGACGACCATGCGCGTTTCGACCTCGATGATCTATCAACAGCTGACTGACAAATTGTCGGAAAACGCTGAAGGAATGAAAACCCTGCAGGGCCAGCTCGCGACGGGCAATAAGTACGCAAGCCCGGCTGAGGCGGCGGATCTTGTGGGTCGTGTCCAAGCCATCGAGAGTCGATTGAAAACGCTCGATGCGGACGCTAAATCGGTGTCTCGAGTCAAGGTCGGCGTCGATGCACAGGCGCGGGCACTTGAGGTCGCCGCAGAATTGACCGATCGACTGAAAGAGCTCGCCTTTCAGGGTGCCAATTCGCAAACCTCGCAAACAATATTGAATAGTTATGCCGAAGAGGTGGCCAGTATCAAGCGCAGCCTCGTGGATCTCGCCAACGCCAAGGACGCCGATGACCGATATGTCTTTGGCGGCGTTCGAAGTGGTGCACCCCCTTATGAAATCAAGGCCGACGGTTCAGTCAAGTATCTTGGCTCCGGAACACCTTTGCGGGTACGCGTTAACGACGTCGGCTATGAGGACGTCACCGTACCAGGACCCGCGGTGTGGAAATCCGTCCAAAAGGATGGGAAGACCGTCGACATGTTTAAGCTTCTAGATCAACTCGAGAACGCCTATAAAACCAATAATCTCGCCGAACGGGCGCAGGGTCTGACCGATGTGGAGAGTGTCGCGAATAATCTTAGCTTGGCGATCGCCCGGACCGGTGGCGTTCAGCAACGACTTGAAATTAGTGAGCGTTTAGCCCAGGAAACAACGATCCGCGCTCAAGAAAATTTAGCAGCGATCAAAGAGCTCGACTTTGCGCAAGCGCTTGCCCAGTTACAGAAACAGCAACTTTTGATGGAGGCGACCCAGAGCTTGATGGGACGTCTGTCGCAGCTGTCACTCCTTGATCAAATGAGGTAGGGTGATGGCCGCTTCGACGAACATCATTAAAACACTCGGTGCTGCCGATCTTGATACGCAGGAACTTGTCACCAAACTTGTTGCGGCGACAAAAGAACCTCGGCAAAAGTTAATCGATGCCGAGAAGAAAAAAGTAGAGGTTGGCGTTTCAACTGCTGCATTGCTCAGTAGCGCGATCTCGACGGTACAAACGACGGCAACAGAGATCGGTAGCCTTGGCAAACTGAATCAGCTCACCGTAACCTCCGGCGACACCGCGGTTGTGACCGGAACATCGAGCGGCACGGGAGCCGCGCGCGCCGGTAACTACGCTGTAAAGGTAACACAGCTCGCCGCGCCGCAACGTCGGGCAAGCAACGAGCTCGCCAGTGCCTTTACCACTACCGCTAGTCAAACACTGACGTTTTCGGCGGCCGCGGGCGCCTCCGGATTTGTGACGTCGGCGACCGCCGCTGAAAATCAGGTGGAAATCCCCGCTGGCTCCACACCCGCGACCGTCGCCTCGCTGATCAATTCGAGCACGATTGCCAATAACAATAAGCTCAAGGCGAGTGTCATCGATAAAAAAACCCATGCTTCAGGTACCGGACCCTACGTCATCGTGATTCAAGGACAGAGCGGTACCACGAACGGCTATTCAATTTCGACGACAGACGCCGCAGATGAACTGGGTCTTGATCGTGCAAAGACCGCGGCAAAGGACACCGATAACAGCGCTGCCAACGCTGCGTTCACCGTCAATAACGTCGCGCTTGAGCGTTCATCAAATACGGTGACCGACGCAATCAGCGGGGTCTCCCTCAATCTCAAAACCGCCCCCGGGACCACAATCAATCTGACCGTCGCCTCAAACAGTGCAGCGGTCGTGAATAATGTGAAAGCGTTTGTCGAAGCCTTCAATCTGCTTGGGACTTTAGTCAAGCGTGCGACCGGTCCTGCTGTCAAAGGCGATGATATTTCGGGAACTCTTAAAGGAGACAGTGGTGCACGCGGCGCTTATACCGCATTGCGGGCGAAAGTGATCAAAGAGTCATCGAGTAAAAGTGGGTCGGTCACCCACTTTAATTCTTTAGGCGTGGCATTCGATCGAAACGGCGTTTTGCAGTTTGATGAATCAAAACTGACCGAAGCGATGGAAACGGCGCCCGATGATGTGATCAAGGCGTTGTCAAACAACCGTTCATCACCTTCAACTGTAGCGAGTTTGGATAGTGGACTCGCGGGGGACGTCGCCGTTGCGGCGGCTGGGATGTTGAAAAGTTCAGGGGTCATTAAAGCAATGACTGCTAGTTTCGAGAGTCGCAAGGTGCTTGTTGAGACGAAGCAATCGAAACTCGATAAGTATATTGAGGGAATTCAAGAACAGTACGAAAAGCAGTTTTCGGCCTTGAATTCCGTTCTCTCAGAATTCAAGGCGACGTCTGAGCGCCTTAAGAGCACCTTTGACCGAAAATCGGATTAGTGATGTTATGAATACAACCGAGTGGACTCCCCGAATCGCGACTGCTGACCGGTATCTCGATGCGCAGTACTTGCTGATGGCCTCCGCCACCGGCGGGGCGCCGATCGAGGAGACGCTCGCCCGGCTGGATGATGTTCGACGGTCGCGGGTGGCGTTCTACTCCATTCCCCCGCCAGAATTTGCAGATACCCGCAAGTTTTCACCTAAAGAAGCATCAGACGCCGTGGTCTTTCTCGAAAAGCGTCTTAAGGCGCACAAGAATGAAGGCTTAGTTCAGAGGTGGCTGAGTGCCGCCATCTTGCCGGATGAAGTGCAAGACTTCGAGCGGGCTCACGGGTTAGAAATTGACCCCGACCACGATCTCGTGGTGATAGGTGGTCCCGCGGCGGCATCACTGCGGCTGGCGCTAAACGCGAGAAATTATCTCCGCGTTATTGAGCTTAGTGAAATTCAAAGCGAAATCTCGCCTGAAGATATAGATGAACAAAAGCTCTCCAAGAGTTTGTTTGGGCTTTCGAATATAAATAAAGTGCGCCCTAACCGAGTTCATTACATTAATAATGAAATCAATGAGGAGCGACGTGACGATCACTTGAAGATCATTAAAAACCGCGTCGAATTGTTTTATGTCAGTCGAAATACTAATGTATTGATGTCCTCCATTTGGACACCAAATATTCTAAAAAATATCTCCGCGTTTGTTGAAAACGGGTACGATATTTTAAGTTTGAGCAAATCGGTCCTTGGCCGCTCCGCAGTGGTAATTGGAGCGGGCCCGTCACTAGACGAACAATTACCTAAGATTGCTGCGGTTCAAGATCGGGCAATTATTTTCTGTGCGTTTAAGGCCCTCAGGGCCGTAACGGCTTACGGCATCTTCCCGGATATCGTCATCTGTTTAGATCCAAAGCAAAAAATTCGACATCTGGAGGGTGTTGATCTGTCCAGACTGGGTGCGTTCGCAATTGAAGCGGCATCGAACGACGAGCTTGTCGGTACGATTGTAGAGTGTCCGATTCTACCGTTTGTGGCCTCACCGGTGCCACTTGAACTTCTGCGAGCGATCGGTGCGGTGGACATTCCGCTGATGGCGACGGGTGGAAGCGCTATTCATGGCGCTATCCAAGCCGCACTCTTACTGGGGTGTCGCTCCATCTATCTTGCCGGGGCGGACTTTGGTTTTCCAGCGAACCGCCTCTACGCAGCAGGTGCAGGGTCGGGTGATGAATTTACGGTGGCGGATGACGGCATGAGCTATCGGCGTCAACCGTTGGACTCGCACTTCCGTGGTGGAGAACTGTTCCCGGTGCCCGCAAATGACGGAAGCACTATTGGTGCGAGCGTCGAGATGGTTCAGTTTAGAGAATGGACAGAATCGCGAATACAAAGGGCTGTCGAGCTTAACGAACCCGCTCAGTTTTTCAACTTATGTGCGCACGGCGCAGTGATTAAGGGTGCACCGTACGTGACTGAGATTACCCTTGAAAATATTGATAACGAACAGAAACCCTCAATCCGTGATGCGACCTTAGCCTCCCGAAAGGTAGCAAAATTACGATCAAAAGCCTTGAAAATCCGGCTCCAAGGCCGTGCGGACCGACTTCGTAAATTATTGAAGGCCTGCGATACAATTATCGACAAAAGCCAACGAAAAAAAGGCTGGGCAAATGATCTCCAGAGGATGATTAGAGAAGTGAAGCGTTGCCTCGAAGTATCAACCTTACTCAACGCACACCTGATCAAGCTAAACGAGTACACCGAACGAGTTAAAGATATAAATGGCTGCGAGGCAGATAACCTCATTCTTCAGCTCGTCAAAGAGGCGCGTGAAGCGGCGATCGGTCTACTTGCGGTATACGCAGAGATCGCTGTGCGGAATGCACCGCCGAAAGGGGGTCAGACCAATACAATCGAGCAAAGCCCCGAGCGCGGGCCGAGATTGTAAATCTACAATAACGACCATTTCGACGTGTGAACATGATAAGTGTAGCGGTGATTGGACGAAATGAGGCCGGCACGCTTGGAGCGACGCTGGAGTCGGTCTTACCATACGCAAGCGAAATAGTATTCGTGGATACCGGCTCGACGGACGCGACGCCGATGATCGCAGCGGCCTACGGCGCGCGAGTGAGCAATTTTAATTGGACCGACGATTTTTCAGCGGCTCGTAACGCTGCGCTGAAGCAGTGCACCGGACGATGGGTGCTTACTATTGACTGCGACGAGGTATTGATAGCAGGCGATGCCATCAAAAACTTTTTTGAATCGTTGGAATATGACTCCTCTGCAATTGCCTTCATGGTACCGATCCATAATGTATTACAAAATAATCGACGAGATATGCACTTCGATATTCGGTTCTTCAGAAAAGAAAGCGGGATTTATTTTTGTAATCCTATTCACGAATCAGTAACTCCTAGCATTCATCGTTTATATCCAAATGCCGAGTTCGTGACCGCCGCTTTTTCAATCGATCATTACGGATATTCCTCATCAGAGAAAAATGAAAAAAAGCTGGATCGCAACCAAAATATCCTGCTTCAATGGACCGAATCGGAACCGGATAACCCTTACGCGTGGTATAAACTCGGTCTGACCTTGCGATCGAGGGCGGCGCGGTACGCGTCGGCGTGTTTATTTAAGAGTTTTGAGTTACTGGTAGCGCGCGAGGACCGAAATAGTTTTGCATTTCGTTTCGATTTAGTTCGGACTCTTCTTGACTCGTTGAAGGGTAGTGATAAAGCGCTGGAGCGATTAATTAAATCAGAAGCCGCAAGGGCTTTCCCGTCAGCCGGATCGGTGCGATGAATGTTCACCCGATTACCGGATGGGACGGGCGTCAAAGGTGGTGCCGGTGAGTCCTGAGATGAAGACGCGGCTTAACTCTGAAATATTCTTGAGAGCCAAGAGTGCTCATCAAAAAGGCAACCTTATTATTGCTGAAGGGCTTTATCGACAAGTCTTAGAGCGAACCCCAGCTCGATCGGATTGTGAACATTTCCTTGCGATCGCTCTTTATCAGCAACGAAGATACGGCGATGCGGTTAATCACTTTCGGCGAGCTATTGCGCTGGAGCCGAACAATGCTGTTTATCTATCGAACCTCGGTAGTGCGTTACAAGAAAGTAGTTTGCTAACAGAAGCGATTAGTTGTTTCAACCAAGCGCTAGCGATAAACGAAAATTTTCCAGATGCTTATTTTAATCTAGGAAATACATTTTCTATAGCAAAACGTCCAGACGACGCGATTAAGGCCTATACCGAGGCGATCGCCAGAAAGTCGGACTACACCGCTGCGTTCGTTCACCGTGGCGTGGCCTTGTTAGAGCTTAAGAGGGTGGGCGATGCTCTTGCAGATTTTGATGCAGCGTTATCTATCGATCCTCGATCCGTGAACGCGTATATCAATCGGGCCGATGCCCTCAGGCAGTTAGGAAGAGTGGAGGATGCGCTTGAGAGTATTGATTGTGCGGTTGCATTAGACGATACGTGTGCAGAGGGGCACTTTAATCGTGCACAAATACTTCAGGAAGTCGGTCGAGTTGAGGAGGCGTTGTTAAGTTACGATCGCGCAATCGCTTGTCGATCCGAGTATCCGAAGGCATTAAGCGGTAAGGGGACCGCCTACTTAAAACTTGGCCGATTCGATGAGGGGTGGCCCCTTTACGAATGGCGGTGGCATCCAGCGTTGACGAAGAGTGGATGCAAACACGTAACGGGGGAGCGATGGTTCGGTGATAAAAGTCTAAGTGGAAAAACGATACTTCTATACGCGGAGCAAGGACTTGGCGACACCATTCAATTTTGCCGATTTGCGGCATTGGTTCAAGCGTTGGGGGCGCGGGTCGTCCTTCAGGTTCAAACCTCGTTAATCCCCCTACTTCGCACGCTTCGAGGGTATGACCAGCTTATCGATGAACACGCGCCCCTACCTGAGGTGGATTACGTTTGTCCGCTGATGAGTGTACCGCTCGCTCTACGAACCCGTATCGACACCATCCCTATGGGAATCCCGTACCTAGCTGCCGAAGTAGCTCGAATCGAGCGATGGAAACACTTTTTGGGAACTGACGGCTTTAAAATTGCCGTGGCGTGGCAGGGCAATAAGCAAAATGAAGAAGCGTTTGGGCGAAGCTACCCCGTACAGTGGTTATCGCAACTGAGCGGGATCCCCTCCGTCCAACTGATTAGTCTGCAAAAACACGCGGGCGAAGAGCTTATACTAGAGTTGCCTGTTGACCAACGGCCTCTTATTTTGCCGGAGACGTTTGATAGCGACGGCGCGTTCCTTGACTCGGCTGCAATCATGAAGTGTGTTGATCTCGTGCTCACGAGCGACACCGCCCTGACGCATTTGGCAGGTGCGCTAGGGGTAAAGACTTGGATGCCCCTTAAGTACGCCGCGGAATGGCGGTGGATGCTCCATACAGATCGCACCCCTTGGTACCCTGAGCATCGTTTGTTTCGCCAAACACGTATCGGGCACTGGGCATCGGTGTTGGGAGATATTAAAGCGAAGCTCACGCAGCTTGTAGGTTTACAAGACGACGATAAGCCACTTATTAAAACACACCTTCAACCGCCTCCTAAGGTTCGAACGCATCGTCGCGCTTGCTTCCCAAAAGCCCGCGAAACGGTCTCGCAAAGCACTCATGAATCAGATAGTAGACAAAGATGAAACTCAACCTAGATCAGATTGAGGCTGCGGTAAGGAGCCTCATTGCGGGTCGCTTGCAACTTGCGGAAGAAATCCTTTTCAAAGCCGCTGGCAATCCAGCACAGCGTGCGGATGCCGCGTATCTGCATGGGGTGACAGTTATGATGGCTGGCGATGCCAACCGAGGGCTCCAAATAATTAAGGACTCGTTCAGTGTTGGTATCCACTCGAACCAGTTATTTCATTGGCTTGGACGCATCTGGGAAGGGACGCCAAAGGGAGCGACCATTCGTGGAATCATTCAGCGATATCGGCTTCTTCCATTCCAGGCCATCGGTCGGTTAGGTGCCTCACGCGCCACTGCCGATGTCGAGCCATGGTGGTTCTCGCGAAAAATGATTAACTTCTTCCCGCCGACGCAGCAAGATTTCGCTCATCTTCAACATCTCATCGATAATTACGTAGTTAAGGGCTGGGCTCCCTCGAAATCAGTATTTAACGAGCACGCTTCGATACTCACCATGGGGTCGTGCTTTGCGCAGGAGCTACGCAACCACCTCCGCGAGAAGGGTCTTCAGTCCGATTGGATGTTTGTTCCGCCTGGTCTCAATAACACGTTCGCGTTACGCCATTTCATCGACTGGTGTGTAACCGGCGAGCGCGGTTCTGAGGCATATTGGTACGACGAAAGCTTAGATGGCAAGGCTGCGAAATGGACCCCAAGCGATGAAGCAAGGCACTATAACGAAATCCTTCGCCGAATAGACGGGTTAGTTTTGACCATCGGTTTAGCGGAAGTCTGGTATGACTCGATCGATGGAGGGGTATTCTGGCGCGGTATTCCTAAATCAATTTATGATCCAGAGCGTCACATTTGCAAAGTATCGACGGTAAGGGAAAATACCGAAAACCTGCGTTACATTTTGGCCCAAGTTCGCAGCATACGGCCAGACATGCCGATAATCATTTCGCTTTCGCCCGTTCCACTCAAAGCCACGACGAGCGATAAGTCGTGCATCACGTCGGACTGCATTTCTAAATCGGTATTGCGGGTAGCCATTCAAGAGCTTCTTGATGGTTCACAGGACACAGCCGTGTTTTATTGGCCATCCTTCGAAATAATAAAATGGCTAGGGCCACACCTACCCGCCTCATTTTTCGGCGAGGACGGCAATCCGCGCCATGTAAATCGTTTCGCAGTTAAGGCAATCGTAGACTCCTTCGTAAAGAACTATTTCGCAAATTCAGTTCACGATGCTGAATCCCATTCGGACGAGGGATAGTGCAAATTGATGAAATAAGCGATTTAATCTCAGACTGATGCTCCGGAGCGTCATTGGGGCTTCACGTAGACCGACTGCCCAGTATCGAGCACCAGATAAGGAAGACCACGGTCTCCAAAGTACTGGACCCACGCCTTACCGCCGCCGGGGAAGAGTGGCGAAGAAAAATCATCGTTTAGAATTACGCCGCCCGGCACCATACGCGGCATAAAGTATTCAAGACATCCAAGAGTAGGCTCGAACAGATCCACGTCTATATGTACAAAAGACCACTTCGTCTCTGGTAATTGCGTAAGAGCCTCTGGGATCCATCCCTCGACAAAATTCAGGCGCGGAAATCCCGCCAAATTCGAAGCGACCACATCCATCGGAACAGCGAAGTGCCCAGCACGGTGTGTGTGTCCCCATTCGATCTGGCCGTTGGAAAGTTGTCGTGCTGCGAGGTCCGACTCTTTTAGCTCACTAAGCCCTTGGTAGCTGTCGATTAAGTAATAATCCTCGCCCGCAAACTCAGGTCGTAGAGATTTTTGAACGTGGCACGTAATGAGCGCACTTAATCCGCGGAAGACGCCGCATTCTGCTTTTGGGGCGTGTAACGCATCGGCGTACTCAACGTATTTAGCAAGATAATAGGCGCGCTGAATACGACGCATCAGTTTCCAACCTGGCGAAGTAATCTGCGTCCTGATCGCGCAATCAAAATATAATTGATAAAAATCAAGCCCTGCCACTTTCATCTCACGAAATAAAACGCTGGTGTGGAGCTCGAGATCAACCCCTTTATGAACCGCCTGAAGAAATTCTAAATCGTTTAGGTTTCGCATATTCATTAACTCTCGCGATGGTTAACATGTACGACTTCGTCCGGGGGTGTCTTAGAAGTGGTTCCGCTTTTTCGTACAGGTGGATTGAGGGAGTAACTGGCCTGCTCTGTAGGGCGAAGATATCGCCCCTGACGAGGAGAGTAGCGCATGAGACGACCGAGACGGAACCACGGTGCCGCATTCAAGGCACGGGTGGCGCTAGAGGCTTTGCGGGGTGTGACCTGCTAGGTGATTTTCGGCCCAACCGATTCTTGGGATGATGGCTTTCTCCGGGCAGGAGGAAGCGATGAAGAAGGCAAGGTTTTCGGAAGAGCAGATGGTTCGGATCCTGCGGGAAGCCGATGCAGGGACGGTCGCCGAGACGGCGAAGAAGCACGGCATTTCGGAGCAGACGATATACCTCTGGCGCAAGCGATTTGGGCAACTCGAGGCGCTCGATGTACGACGGCTTCGCCAACTTGAGCAGGAGAACGCACGGCTCAAAAAGCTCGTCGCCGAGCGTGATCTCGAGCTCGAGGTGATGAAGGAAATCAGCGCAAAAAAATGGTAAGCGCGCGGGCTCGCCGGCAGCAGGTGGGCTGCGCGCGCAACCGCGGGATTTCGGCACGGCGAGCCTGTGCGCTGAGAAGTGGTTCCGCTTTTTCGGACAGGAGGATAGAGGGAGTGACTGGCCTGCTCTGTAGGGCGAAGATATCGCCCATGACGGGGAGAGCAGCGCATGAGACGACCGAGACGGAACCACGGAGCCGCATTCAAGGCACGGGTGGCGCTAGAGGCTTTGCGGGGTGAGCAGACCCTCGCGGAGCTCGCCCAGAAGTACGATGTCCACGCGACGCAGATCGCTGCCTGGAAGAGCGAGCTCTTGCAGGGTGCGGCCGGAGTCTTTGAGGACGGACGCGCGAAAGGCGAGCAGAAGGTGGATCTGGATCGACTGCACGCCAAAATCGGCCAACTCGCGTTAGAAAACGATTTTTTAGAAACTGCGCTCACCAAAGCGGGCTTGCTGAGCGCAAGAAAATGATCGACCCGAGTCACAAGTTGTCGGTGACGCGACAAGCGAAGGTGTTGGGGATGTCCCGATCGACGGCGTATTACCGCCCCAAGGGACCGTCTGACGCCGACATCGCGTGGATGGCGCTGATTGATCGACTGCATCTCGAGTATCCGTTTGCGGGGGCTCGGATGCTCCGAGATCTGCTGCGACAGAGGGGTTACGTCGGTATCGGACGACGACGGATCCGGCGTTTGATGCGAGTGATGGGGATCGAGGCGATTTACCGCAAGGAAAATACCAGTCAACCGCATCCTGCGCACCCGGTGTATCCGTATCTGCTGCGGA
>Ga0194118_10005994_pt1 | contig 12331 bp, 8 predicted proteins | sample TA2MahsurfametaG_2_FD_148662 | JGI IMG/M metagenome (GOLD analysis project Ga0194118, IMG submission 148662) | Freshwater microbial communities from Lake Tanganyika, Tanzania - TA2015013 Mahale N5 surface | ecosystem: Environmental > Aquatic > Freshwater > Lake | place: Tanzania: Lake Tanganyika...
TGATGTCCAGGTTTGACTTGCGATGGCTGCAATTTCAGCGCCACGATCATCGCTCGTGTTACCAAACTGAATGCGACCAAGCGTGCCGCTAGCGGGAACATTTGTGGTTGGGTGAGCAAGTTTGATTTCACCGCCAGTTCCACCAGGAGCGCCAGTCCTGCCAAGAAACACAGCAATAGCGTCGGCAGTGCTCGAAGACGTGCCAACTAACAGGCGTCCGCTGGAGTCGATGCGCATCCGCTCCGTCGGAGAACTCGCCCCGTCGGCGGTAGTGCTGAACACTAGGCGGCCTGGCATGTCGTTAGCGCCAGGGGTGCCGTCTATTACTGCATTGATAGAAGCAGCAGATAAAAAGTTGGTTCCATCTGAACCCCTAAACTCAATAGAACCAACCGTGTCAGAAGCAATTACGGATGAACTGCCCCTGCGCTTATCAAACCTAAAAGTAGGAGCAAAAGCGTCAGAGTTAAGCCTATGAATTGAAGCCCTAAGCGCAATTTGCGCAAGTGAATCGTCAATAGCACTAGACGTGCCAACTAAAACTGAACCTGAGGAATTTATGAACAACCTCCCAGACCCACCAGTGCTGATGGCTACGCTGTTTGCGGCAGGTAGATAAACCCCGTTTGACGGGACCGTGCTGCTGGTCGGGGACAGACTGGCGCCCGTTACCGTGCCAGTGGTGATGACGTTTTGACTGCCGAAGTCAGGGCTGACCTTGGTGCCAGCAATCGCGGCGCTGGAATTGATGTCGGCGTTGACAATAACATTAGCAGAAATTGCCGTGACGCCAGCATTGCTAATTGTTATATCGCCAGTAACGGCAGTAGAAGTGGGAACATTGCTTGCATTTCCCAGGAGGATATTTCCAGCCGTTAAAGAAGCAAGTTTGCTATGGGCAATCGCAGCGGCGCTGTTGATATCGCTATTCATGATCGTGCCATCAGCGATCATCGTGCTGGTGACGGTGCCGGTGTCGCCGGTGGTGACGATGGTGCCGGTGGTATCGGGCAGCGTGATGGTGCGATCTGCCGTGGGGTCGGTGACGGCAATGGTGGTTTCAAAGCCATCACCAGTTGCGCCCTCAAAACTCAGGCTGCCAGTGGTGCCAATTTCCAGGTTGCCGGTAATAATGCCACCGGATTTAGGTAGTGCAGCGTTGGCTAGGTCGTAGGCAGATTTGACTGCCGTGCTGCTAGCAATCGTGGTGGAACTGGTGGTGCTAATGCTGTCGCTTAGTTTGCTCTGCAAACCAGCGGGTGTGACGGCACGGTCGGTGTCAGAACCAGCTTGGGTTTCGGCACTGGTGGCAAGTTCCAGTAGACCTTGAACGGTGGTGCTGCCGATAGGCGTGGCATTGACAAAAGCGGCGCCGTTATAAATCTTTACACCCGGTGGAGTTAGTGATGTATCAAGCCAGACTTCACCGATGCTGTTTCCTGCGCTGCCGCCTGCCGGTGGCGACACGTTTGGTGCAGTTGCACTGACGTGGACTGGACCAACTTTGATGATCGTGGCACCAGTGCTGTCCTTAAAGAACAGACCGGGGCTCGTCGTATTGGTGTTAAGGGCGATCTGACCATCGGCAATCGCAGTAGTCGGGCGCTTGTTCGCGGTGCTGCTGCGAAGGTGCTTATGCGTTGAGGCCATTCCCTTAGCTCCGGGCGGACGGGATTACCCTGACAGATTAGCGACTTCAGTATTCGCCGTCGTCTAGCACTACGTCGTAGTACTCAAAAACGTAGGATAGGTCGCGCCAAGCTGTGTAATAGTTTGGTGACTGAACTTTTACAAGAACGTCACCCGGCAAACCGCCGGTGGGTACATTCTCGGCACTATAAACAAAGCTGTACGATCTTTCCGACATTAGTAGCTTCCATCGTCTACCGTACCGATTGTCATAGCACCAGTGCTGTTATCTACTAGCACTTCAGTAGATTCAAGTACAACACCGATTGTTGCAGTTGTAGCGATTTGAACGCGACCCCAAATTAATTCAAGAGCATCACGGACATCAGCAACGCCGGTCATATCCGGGTTGAAATATGTACCATCGGATAAAATGTCGTAATCGTTAAAGGTGCCGCCTGCGCCTGAGACAATGGCAAACTTTGTCCAGTTTGAACCAGTGCCTTGACTGAGCACCCAGTCGCCAATCGATAGTGAAGCGGTGGGAGCAGGTGTGGTGCCTGTACCAGCTGTAATAACGGCCAAATAAACGCCGTTGTTTTGAGTGTTTGGTGCGTTAAGAGCCTGGCCCACTGTTAAGCCTGCTTCTATTCCGTATTCGTTTAGGCTGACGACAAGGTTTGTGGTTGCGTTATAGGTGCCGCCAAATCGCAGGTTGAGTTGCGCCGGTGTGCCGTAGCCGACATTGAGCCAGTAGCCATTAGGTGTTGGGCTGACAGTACCCACCCAGATATAGGCAGCTTTGTCCGACGGGTTGATCCACCACTGACCGGCAAACTCGGGTGTTGGGGCAGATTCGCTGACTTGGGCGATGCCGTAGTCGGCAAGTTGGGTGGCGCCGACACTGTTGGCGGCAAGGAACTCGCTGCTGAACGTACCGGTGGTAATAATGGCGGCGTCCAGTTCTGGGATGTCAGCCGCCGTAAGCGTGGTGCCCGAGCTGACGTGACCTTGGGCGTCAACGGTGACCTTGGTGTAAGTGCCAGAGCCAACCGTGTTGCTGTGGTTGAGTACGCCGCCGGCGGCAACCGTCAGGCCAGTACCAGGAGAGATGGCGCCGGGAGTACCGGTCGCAGCAACGGGGATGTCGCCGCTTGCTAAGGCGCGGAAGGTTGGGGCAGCTGCCGAACCAGTTGTTGGACCGGCAAGAACTGTTGCGGCGGTTTGGGTTTCAAGCGTGCTAGTGATGGTGGCAACGCCAGCTGAGGTAACCGACGAACTAAATGCGATTGGCGTGGAGTCGGTAAAGACGAAGCTCTGGACGCCGGCTTGCTGGTTCCAGGTGCTGCCGTCCCAGACGTAGGCGAGGCCGGTGTTGGTGTTGAACCATTGCTGACCCTCAAAATCGCCACTACCGGTGGGGGCGTTGCCAGAAACGATGGTGCTGGAATCGGCAGCAAGTTTGGCACCAGTGACTGCGGCGGCGCCGATTTCATCGGTGGTGACAGCGCCAGTTGCGATCTTGGCAGTGGTAATGGCGTCGGTGGCAATAGTGGCGGCAAAGGAGCCAGTGCCCGAGCCGGTAACGTCGCCCGTCAGCGTGATCGTTTGGTCGCCGGTGTTAGTGCCACTGGTGGTGCCGGAGTGGGTGCCGCTGAAGGTGCCAGATTGCGTGGCGAGTGTGCCGAGTCCCAGCGTGGTGCGTTGGGCGGAAGCATCGGCGTCGTCAAGAAGTGCGCGACCGGCTGCGGTGCAGGAGATTTCTTCGACGTTGCCCGCGCCAGCAGTCGAACGCCCCAGCAGGACATCAGTGCCGCTGCTGTTTTGAATTTTGGCGTAGGTAACCGCGTTGTCAGCCAGTTCGGCGGTTTCGACGGCGCCTGCGGCAATCGCGTCGGCGGTAACAGAACCAGTGGCAAGTTGGTCTGCCGTTACGGCGTCGTCAGCAATCTTGGCGGTGGTTACAGCGTCATCAACAAGCTCAGACGTACCAACAGATGTGGCGGCTAGTTGGGCAGCAGTGACGGAATCGGCGGCAAGTTTGGCGCCAGGGACACTGCCATCAGCCAGATTCAGCTTGCCGTACTCAATCGTGGTATTGGCAATTTTGGTGTTGGTTACAGCGCCAGTGCCGAGTTTGGTTTCAGTGACTGCCCCAGTGCTAAGTTTGGCCTCCGTGACGGCTGCGTTGACGATGGAGGCTGTATCAACAGCGTTGTCGGCTAGTTCGTCAGACCCGACGGCATTGGTGGCAATAGCAGCGGCATCGACTGCACCAGCCTGGAATTTGGCGGTGGTGATGGTGCCGTCTGCAATTTTGGCACCAGTAACAGCTAGGTTTGCAATGGCTGCTGTGCCAAGACCAGCGGCATCAATTTTGGCGGTGGTGACTGCGTTTGCAGCGATTTTGGCAGTGGTGACCGCGCTGTCTTCAATGCCAGCAGTAGGGGCAACGACTTGTTGGTAGGCGCTGCCGTTGTAAACCTTCAGGTATTTGCTGGTGCTGTTGACGTAGCCGCGACCCTCGAAGTTGTCGGTGGAAGGTTCAACGCTTTCGTAAGCAATGCTGGAGTCATTGGCCAGCTTGGCGGCAGTTACAACGTCATCAGCCAGTGCCGTGGTGCTGAGTTTGGTGGCACTGGCTTGGTTGATCTTGGCAATATCAATGCTGGAGGCGTCTGCAAGGGTTGCCCCAGCCTCAAACAGATCCTTGGCGGTGACTTTTTTGGTCTCGCTGGCCGAAATATCGACAATCGGCAGAACGTCGATCGCAGCGACGTTGGCCTCGGGAAGCTGGTTTAACTGTGTAATGCGTTGGTCGGCCACGCGCCAGCTCCGGTTACGGCAAGTCTTCTAGCAGTTTAGTCAGTGACTTCGGTCATGAGGAAGTCGAGGTTTTGCTGCAGGCGCAGGCGGTCGGTGTCTTCCTTGAGGATGTAGCCCGAAGGTTCGCCAATCAGCAACTTAATTTCGCCGGTGGTTACAAAATCAATCGCGCAGTTAATTGTTTGATCGGGCCGCACTTCAACTCCAGTGCGGGTAACCATTGCATCAAACTCGTAGTAAACATCTGAAACATTTGGGTACACGTCGTCTTCAGTCAACTGCAAAAAACAACTGAACTCGCTGCCAATATCAGTGCGGTTAATGAGTTGCAGCATCAACAATGAGTTTTCCACCAAGCCGCTGTTGGTGGTGTTGAAGATGCAATCAATGGAGCCTGAGCCGCTGATTAGGCCGGCGGAATACATTTTTTTGAAGCGGTCTGACATTGTGGTGGTTTCCAGTGCTTCACGATCAGTGTTAAACGTGAAGCCGGTTACGTCACCTAGAAGGCGCTCCACGGAACCGTAAACGCTGACGTCAATGTCAATGGGGTTGCCAGCAAACGCTTCTACTGGATACTCGTAGGTGCGATCATTATTGATGGCTTGTGAAAACTGTTCAAATAAACGAATACCGCCGATTGCGTTGATGTTGGAATAGGCAACTACTTCATTCAAAGTTGCTCCAGCGCCATCTGGCCAAGTGGAAGATGGCAAAAAGTCCAAGCCGCGTGGGTCGTCAGTAGCAATCCGCAGTTGGTCGCCGGTCAACAGGTTTTCAACCGATCCATCAAAACCGAAGCGGTTGAGAATGGTGTTGACATCTGCAGGGGAGACGGAACTGGAAAAGGTGGTGGCGCTTTTGCGGCGCAGTTTGACTTTTCCGTAGTGACCTAGGAAATAGGTCATGCGTCAACCCGTTCGCGGAAGTGTCCATCCACGGTGAATTGGATCGCTACGGAGGTCAACTCACCAGTGCTGACTTGAAGAGAAGCGTTAGTGATATAGGCATTGAAGGCAATGTCGTCTTCAATATCTACCCCGCTACCAGGGTTGACACCTGCACGCAGTACAATTCCCACGCGGTCGCTGGAAGTCACGCCAGCATCCGTCAATTTCATAATTCTGTTCAAAAACGAGTCGAATTGCACGCCAGGTTCGGTGCTGGTCGTGCCCTCTCGCCTGTAATACAACACAGTGGCACTGCCAGTGGAACTGACTGCACCAGGGGTGTAACTCTTGACGGCGGTGTCAACCGTGGTGGTTTCCAGCAACTCAAGGGTGGTTTCTAGGGACCAATCGCGCAATTTCAGTGCCTTTTCAGAAGCAACGGGTGTAACTGCACCGGTGCCTACCTCTACCAAGAACAGTGCCCCGGTACGTCCTGTGTAAAAACCCATGGTTGGAACTCCCTGATGTTTAGTAGTTTAGCTGCGGACGGTAAATAGAGAATCGCTGAAGTCCGCGATCAGGGATTCGCCGTCGCCAGTACAAGGATAAATCGTGGCGCGAACGGTGGTCTCGCCCTCTTCGTCCATCTGCACTTCGGTCACGCGGAATACTCGGCGTTTGGTGGCTTCGACGCCAAGGACAAACAAGTAGCCCTGATAACTCCTCAATACGGTGGATGCACCGCCGGTGATTGAAACGTTGTTGAGCGACACCATACCTTTGTCGCTGCGATACAGGCGCAGGTTGTAGGTGCCATCCGCTGGCGTGTTCGCCAGTGGTGTGTTCAGTGTGCCGTCTTTTCCAACAACGCCGGTGCGGATGGCGTCCCAGCTGTTTTGACCGATGTCCACATAGATGTAGGCACAAGGGGAAATGGGGTCAGAAATTGGGTAGGTCTTGAACTCGATGGCTTGGCGGACGTGGCGACGGGTATTACACAGCAACTTGCCAAACAAAACGGCGTGGTCGTAATTGGAGACGTAACTGGAGATGTCGAAGGTCTGGCGGATGGCATCAACTTCAGTTGTGTCTTTGAGTACAACTTCGACGGATTTTTTCTTAGCAAACACCGCGTCATCAGGCATGTCGGTGTAAATAATGTTGGCGATAATGTCTTGGGCGTTGCTGCCGTAGTCGATATATTCCTCCTTGTAGGAATCCTCCAAGATGTTGCCTTGGTTAAATAAGGCGCTGACGGTGACACTGCGGGTGATGGCGCCAGTTGTCGGATTGTAGGGGACAGCAGGCACCAAGGTTTCGCGTCCGCCAATACGGGCAAACTCCAGCAAGTTGTAAGGACCGACTTCCACCCAAAACTCGCGCCAACTGCGTGGGTCAGCGATCACGCAGTCCATGAATAACTTGTTTTTGATGCAGAAGCGTTTGGTGATTGCTAACTGTTTGAGATCTAGCGCGTCAACGACGGCATAATTGCCGATGCCATCTTCCTTATCCAGTACGGTATCAAGGAAAATATCTGGCGCCAAACTGCTGGCGCCGTCAGGGTTAGGTGGGTAATACTGATAGTTGGTGCTACCCCAAGTGTTTCCGTTTTCGTCGGTGCCACCGGTGCGTAGGCGGCGGACACTGCGGCCTCGCTTGGCAAATATGGTGAACGAGCGCAGGTCTTGGATTGTTTTGCCGGAGTAGGCATTGAAACCCAGCAGTGCTAGGTTGTTGTACAACTTTTTGACGATTTTGCCGGAAGCGTTCTTTTGGTCGTAGTCGCTAAACGATTGCAGCAGTTGTTCGCTGACAGCCGTAATGGTGATTTCGGGGCCGGAATCAAACGAAAACGCAATCTGCGTATCGGCGTCGTAGTTGAACAGGTCCCACTCGTTCAGGTCAGAGGGATTGCTGTTTTTGGGTGGAAAAGCACCAGCAGCAGCGTTTTTCTTTTCACCAACAAATTGGATGGATGGCGTGGTGGAGTTTTTGCTGAGCAGTTTGTAGCTGCTGAGGGTTTCGCTTACTGGGTCACCAGCGTTGGAAAGGTAGTAGTAGACATCGTTGACCGCTGATTCGCTAAGTGGATCGACGATGGGTTCCAGTTCAAATTCCCAATGGGTTGCAGATGCAGCGTCTGTGATGCCGCTGTTGAATTTGAAGAAAACAAAGTTTTCGTTGTCGGCAGCGCGACTGATAGCAAACGTGCGGGGCACTGTTACATACTTGGTTTGTCCGACTTCGCGGTAACGCAACTTAAACAGAGTAACGCGGGCTTTGATGCCGTTATCACTTACCGGATACCCTTTACGCCTGTCGCTGCCGTATTCCAGTTGGCGTCCGTTGATGCGCTTAAAGACAATCGCTTTAATTGCAAAGTCAACAATGTGACAGGCTGACAGCGTTTCGTATTTAGCTACGGCAATGCGTGCCAGGGCTTTTGTGTAAAAAATATCGTTGCCGTATGTTTCCTGAATTGAGTCTAAGTCGAAGTAACGCCGTAGTGTATATTTTTCGTCAGTTGTCAGATCTCGTTTTTTAACGTACCCTGTAATTGCGGTAACATATGTATAGGCGCTAGTATGATCTAAATAATAGCCTTTTTTTAGAACCTTGTAACTGCCTCTACCGGAACCAATAAAATTATACGCTTCCGCGTATGGCACATTTTTTCTGACTTGACCGTATTTAGCCTGTTTAATTTCGCCTGATTCTACAAGTTGAAGTGCTGTTGTAATGTCAGGGCGCTGGTCTTCGTCCAGTAATTTTTGAACATTATTTTTTAACTTGTCACGTTCTTCCTTTTCTGTAGGCGTTAGAGCACCTTTTGCTCCAGAGGCTTCTGTGCTTGCGTAAGTTGTGCGCGGTGCTGATCCAGCTTGGGTGCACTTGAGTTTGACAGTAATGTCCTTTTCGTCAATGTTTGTTCCAGAAAGGCTGGTGACGCGAAATAGTGCTGTACCTAATTTGAAAGTGCTGGCGGTATCAAAAACACTTAGCAAACTGCGGCGAGCATCTTTTGCTTCCTTGATGATATCCGAATCACTATCTACAACTGCTGTGGAGTCAAATTTAATTGCGATTACATCGTCAAGATTGATTATTAGTGAAGGAGTGGTAGATGTCCATGGGATTCCTGATGCTGTCACACCAAGGTTGGTGGAATCTTTGCGGCCGCTGCTGCGGCGGATATACAACAGTATGTTGAGAGGCACCACGCCGTAGATGCCGACTTGGTTGGCGGTGGTTGGGGAATAAGCCTGACTAAAGCCGTCTTGGCGGGTGTTTGTTTCTGATGGTTGGATGCGGTACGGATTGTCGGTGCTTTTTCCATATCGAGTGGGATCTGTTTCAGAGTTGTTGAATACTTCGTCTTGGCGTTGAAGTACGCCAGTTGCGCCAGGGTCGAAGTACATCCAGATGTTTTCGGACATCAGATCGCGCAGTGGCGTCTGTCCGAAGGCGGTTTTTTCGGGGTCGATAGCAGTGATAGCGCCACCCGAAAGCATCATCAGCATTTGGATGAACTGACTGGAGCCGTAACTGCGGACGGCAGACCAGAGCAGAGAGGCGGTGACGCGCACGCCGCCGTTAGGGTTAGCGCGAGTGCCGGTGCCGCGATTGGCGTAGACGAGGTTTACCGGGTCGCCGTAGGCGGCTAGTTCTTGGGTGGAGTTAAAGCCGAATCGTGGAGAGAAGCGTTCGTCACGGGTTTGGGGTTGTCCGCCACCACGAGGTACATCAAGCGAGGGAGTTTGCGGCTGTAAAAGAGCAGCAGCAACTTGAAACAGAATCCCGACAATCGTCAAAACAATGGCGATTGTTCCAGCGTCTGCTATTGGTTTACCTTCAAAGTCCGGTTTTTCGTATAGGGCAACAAATTCCAGATATTCATCTTTGCTGATTCCAAGGGTTGCAATCAGTTCGTGCTCAAATGGAAGGAGTTTGCGGGTCATCGTTCCATCCAGTAGCAGTGACCGATGCCCTCGGGAATAGGGCTACGGACCACATTCTGACTCGGGGCAATAAAAAGGATACCGTCGTCGAACACAGTTGCTAGCGCCAAGCCGATGCGACCGGGCAAAAGCATCACAGCGCCCGGTACTGGAGCGGTAAGGCGGCGACCGTTTTCCTTCAGCCAGCGAATAATCAAGCGGTAATTAAAAGTTTGTTCTGTGTAACGCTGGTAGACCCACTCAAATTTGGGCTGGTAGTCAGTGAGACCCAGGCGGTTGCGGGCTTCGCAGGTGAGCTGGAAGCAATCGGTTTTGCCTGAGCCGTCGCTTGGACGGTGGCCCCAGCCGTAACGCAAACCAATGAGGTCGTTCATTGCAACGAGATGTTGGCGTTGAGAGGTAGTGGACCGACAAGCTGGCGCGTTACGTTGCGTGAGGGGAAGTTTGAGATCACGCTATCAATGGCGGAGCGGTAGCGCAACTCGATCGTGGTTTCGCTCACACTGGCGCCAATGCCGACCATGTACTCCACTTGGGTGGCACCGTTGGCGGCAATGGTGTTGCTAGAGGTTAGCCAAACAGTTGTTAGCACCAAGGTACTGAGGCGGTTACCGTTGCCGGCGTCCAGCAGTTTGATTGCAAATTCCACGTTGGGAAACAAGATTTGGAGGATGCTGTTGTCGCCAGTGTTGTTGGCGACCGAGCCTTCGACGCGGAATGGGGCGAACTCGTAGTTGCTGCTGCCGTACTTGTATTTTTCGTTGACAAAATAATTTTGGTAGCGGTGGCGCGTGCCGTCTGACGTAAGCAGATTAAAAAATTGGGCGATGCGGATGTCGATAGCCATCGTCAGTCATCTGTCACTGGATCGCGCAGTTCGCCCATTAACGAGATCGAGATGTTGTAGATGCCGGGGCGGACACTTTCCACCTGGGGTGGTTGTTCGTATTCGTACCGCAGATTGCCGCGATTTGCTGCAGTGCTCTTGACCTCGTTTGCAACATTATTGCTCATGCCGGCTGTCAAGTTGGCAGAAAGCTTGAACCGTTGGTTGATGGAGGTTTGGCTGTGGTAATGATCCAGCAGCGTGTTAACGGTAGCGTCGGTGGCGTTGCTGTATTGCAGTTCTAGCCTGGCGCCGTAGGGGCGGTTGCCGAAGGTGCGGCGAGCGGCGATACCGGAAAGGGTGCGGTATGTTTTGACCGGGTACACGCCGGGTGAGAAGCGGCGGGAGGTTGGTGTTAGCGAGGGGAAGTCAGCCATCAGATACCAACTTTGCGGCGGGCGCTAGGGGATTGTTGTAGGCGATCCATGGTCATGGACATGCCGCGATTGGCGCCATCACGGGTGGCTTGGCGGCGGGTCACAGCCATTGCAGCTTCCAGTTGATCGCGGCTGACGTATTCCACGCCGTTAATCGTGCTGGTCTCAAAGCTCATGTTAAGTACAGGAGAGCCGCCGGCACTACCTGGAGCGGCGCCCATGGCATCACGGAGACCGCTGGCTTCAACCCCCAAACGACCAGCGGAGTTACGCCGCAAAGGCATAATTGCTTCCGGCCCAGCTTCGCCCATCAAGCCTGTGCGCGTTGTCCCCCCCTCAGCAAATGGGAACAAAGTAGGTTTATTGACAACACCTCCAGATGCAAAAGGTTGAATACCATTTGCGGTAAAGACACCTCCATTGGCAAACGCACCGGGGAAAACACCACGCATAAGCATGTTTACACCAAAACGGACCAACATTTTACCTATGTCTTGAAGTACACCGGCGGCGATCTCCTTCAGGGCTTGATCAAGTTCTTTTGTGCCGTTAATTAAGCCGTTAATGCCAACTGAGATTGCATCTACAATCCCATCTTCAATAGTATTTACAACACCTCGGTAAAGATTTTTCAGCCTTTCAGCTTGTTCTTTAGCGTCCTGTTCACGACGTTCGCGTTCTTGTCTTTTTTTCCTTTCCTCTTCTGATTCTGCTTTTGATGTAGCAACGGCTTGACCTTGCAGTTTAAGTATCTCTTTAATCTTGTCAATTTGCGATTGCAGCGCTTTGGCTGCTTCGCTTTCGGCTGACAGCTTTGCCTTGGCTGCCTCTAGCTCGCCAAGTCGCAGAGTTAGCAGTTGCGTTTGCTTTTCCGCCGTCAACTCAAGCTGCGCAAACTCCTTAGCTAGTTCTGGATTGACACCATCAGCTAGCAGCTTTTGATAGCGGTTTTCCAGCTCAAGACGTTGCCTGGACTCATCAAGAATTGCTTGCAGCGGTTGAGTTAAGTTATCAATCTCTTGTGCTAATGCAGCCTCAAGTTCGAGTGCATTAGTTTTAAGCGCATCCTGCTGTGCAATCTGCAGGTTGAGCGTTTCCTGCGCTGATTTAGATTCGTTTAGTTTTTTGGTATATTCGCGTTGAATGTCATTTTGACGCACCATTGCTACGGTGATTTGCCGCTGCAATGGTTCAGCAGTTTCAGCAATTAACAAACGGCCTTTTTCAGTTGCCGCCAGTTCAGTTGCGGCGGCCTGTTGCTCCCTAATTTGTTTGGCTAGGCGTTCTTGCTGTGCTTTGCTTTTATCTGCTGCGCTGCCAGTGCGGCCAGTGCCTGTGCCTGCTCCGGTTGGCATAGGCGTTGGCGTTGGCTGAGATGTTGGTGGACGATCAGCAGTGCTGACGCTAATCGCAGATAACAATTCCTGCTGTTCACGCTGTAAAGTAGTAACGCGGCGATCAATGCTGGCAATCTGTCGACCAGTTTGTGCGGTTGCGCGTTGTCGCTTTAGCAAGCTGATTTCCTGCCCTTTTTGTACGGCTAAATTTCTAGCTGCAACTACATCTGCAGCACTGCCCGTTTTAGCCGCGCTAGCTGCTTTTTGCGATTGGCTTTGATAGCTAGCAAGCGCAACTACGGCAGCAGTAATGCCAGCGGCCAATGCAACCCACGGCCCAGCCGCTGGCAATGTTGCCAAAGAAAGCCCCCCCAGTAAACCGATAGCCGTACTAATAGCTGGGGCTAGTAAAACAAATGCAGCA
>Ga0194118_10005998_pt1 | contig 12326 bp, 7 predicted proteins | sample TA2MahsurfametaG_2_FD_148662 | JGI IMG/M metagenome (GOLD analysis project Ga0194118, IMG submission 148662) | Freshwater microbial communities from Lake Tanganyika, Tanzania - TA2015013 Mahale N5 surface | ecosystem: Environmental > Aquatic > Freshwater > Lake | place: Tanzania: Lake Tanganyika...
CATCTTCTGTTAAATCTGCTTTGAGTATTCTAACTCTTGATTTATCTCTTGGTGGTTTAACTTCTTTTGGTCCCTTGTTATATGCTCTTTTACCAGAACCTTTACCAATATAATAAGGACTATAATCCTCTCTTAAGTACGAATAAACGTAATACATTTCTACTCTAAATGGGTGGTAGTATTATTTATATTAAAAAGGAGGGACTTTCACCCTCCTTCCTGAAAAGTACCACCCATTCAGGTGTGAGTATTTATGTTGGATGGTTAGTCTTGTTCGCTACTCACCTCGCTCGTGAGTAATTTATTGGCGATTCCGCGAAGGCGGCGTAGATATAGGTGCCGCCGGAAGCGTTAAGTCCAGAACTAGACGCTCTAGATTTGAATCCATTGGCCAAAAAATCTGTATTTACGGTTGAGTTATTTGCATCTTCCTGAGATGCACTATGTGCTATCAAATAACTGTTTTCAGGGTTATATGTGTTTCTTGCGCTATCTAATATAAACCATGCTTCAACAGCAGAATCAGAACGCTTTATCAACACATATCTTGGCCTAAACCCGGTATAAACAAACGGACCATCACTTGCACTTCCATTTCCTACATAACTCCCCATCGAGCTGTACCCGGCTACTGGGGCGAAGCAGTAGGCAATGCATTTATGTCCATTGGCAGCAATAAATGATTGGTCAAGGCCAAATGTTGTAGATGAAAAGGTGCTCCATAAGTCGATACCACGGGTGGCAACTGCCGCAGTTGTGTTAAGACGAAGATAATTTCTTACAAGATTAGAAAAAGACGAATGATATACGGTCCAATCGTCCACGCTGTCTCTATTTTTAATGATGACGAGTGCGGGTGCTGCGTTTAAGCCGTGACCCATTGTTTTGATGCTTGAGGCACCATCCGATGTCCAACTCACCACAGAAAAACCTGCCGAAGCAGAGGCTCTGACACTAGAAGTGATGCTGCCATCTGGGTTGGATGCGGTAGAAGAACCGGCGTCCCAGCAAAATGCTGCAAACGCATCGCCATTGTTATTACCTGATCCTTCACTGCCATATGTAAAGCCGGTCGAGTCGAAGCTAGTCAGACTGTTAGCTAGGCTCGCCTCAGAAACCGTGAGATTTGAGCACAAACGAATCAATGCGCCTCTGACAGTATCAAACTGCACCCAGTTAGATGCTTGCGACCTATTGCGTAGCCACACCAAATCAGGCGAGAAGTTCAGCCCACTGATGGTCTGCGTGGAGCCATTACCGGTGTAGAGCTTCACATCCATGTAGTCCGAGCCTTTGGCAATCGTCGGCGTCGGCAGGTTGGCGGTGCAGAGGGATTTGAAGCCCGCTGGTGCTTGATAACTGAAACTGCGTTGGCCGAAGTTGCAAATAAGCGTTCCACCGCTTCCACTGCTGATAGCGGGGAAGAGTGTGCCTGAGAGATTGGTATAAATAGCTCCTGTACCAGACGCCGGTGCGCCACTGTTAAACCAAGTGCCGTTGACGCCAAACCAAATTTTTCCGGCATCAACATCGTATGCAACCATCATTACGTCGTTGACATTGATCGTGCCGTAATCTGGTCCGGCGCTGTTGTTGTGATACGAATAGCCGTTGATTCCGCTTTCCGAGAGGATCCCCCATGAGTCAGCGGATCCTCCAATGCCGCCTGCTGCTGCTATGTAATTTTGATTACCTACGCCTACACCTTGGTAAGAACCGACCTGCGCGGTCATTACTGCTTCGTAGTACCACTTTCCGCTAAAAACCCCCATCGTTCCCGCTCGCTTATGAGGGTTCGCTGCGGATGTGAAATCAAGATTTCCATTGGATAGCGTCCCTGTCCCATGTAGCGGATTTAACGTCGCATAATTCCCCCGAATTTCCCCGCCAACGCCTGTATCCGTGCCGAAGGAACTCGGGCTGTCTACCAGCGAATCGTTCCCGCTGCCGCTTGCAACACTGAAGTTATTGGGCGTAAAATTATTATTGCCGGCGCTGTCTTTACCGAGCGTGGTGCTGGTGGTGCCAGAGTTATCGCTGAACGGCAGGCGGAAACCGTTGGTGCCGTAGCTGCCGGTGTATGCCTTGGGGTTCCACGCGCCGGTGGTGGCGTCGAACTCCCCGAAGCTCCCGGCATCAGCTACAGCAATGCCGTCCAACCAAGTAAAGTCTGCTAGGTACGCTGACAAGAAAGTTCCCGCGCCCGCATCCTGCCGGCATCCGATTCTGTTTAATGCCGTGTTAATAGTAAAAAGATGATTTGCATTTTGCGGAGGGTAGTTAGCCGTTAAAAACGTGGTTACTCGTACCCCGTTAACATACATCTTAACTCGATCTGAGCTAGTGCCAAGCGTCGAATCAAGAATGAATACGAAGTGATACCAGGCCGATGGGTCTCTAAATACTTGTGTTGTTATCAGAGAGTATGCGGCACTGCCTCCATACTGAAACTCAAAAGCATTGTCTGATCTAAACCGTAGGTTTGATGAGGCAGAAGAACTACCGTCGTAGCAATCAAATATCCACTGGTTTGAACCCAGCGCTGCACGCTTGACCCAGAATGATATTGTCCCTTTTGTGCGAGTTGTTGGAGCCGATGTATATTGACGGGTACAGTAGGCACTGTCACTACTGTTGAACCGAAGGCTCCTACTGATCTGATAGCCAACCGCAGCTTCAGCGGCGCTAGCCAGCAACAGGCCGTTGTTGATAACGCTCATTATCTCACATCCGCGATCAGGCGAGCAGTAATCCGAGTCGCACTCTCGCAATAATACGCCAGCACATCAACTGCATTGGCCGTGGTCGTCAAGGTCGGTGCTGTGCCACCCGGAAACTTGATGTTGTTGCCGTAAGCCAAAGTCCGCCCACCAGTGCCATCCTGCGTGATCACAATGACGCCACTCTGCCCAGCGGTGATGTTCGTGGGATTAGCAAGCGTCCTGTTACCGCCCAAGGTCACGGAGTAGTTGTTCGCCGCTGCAAAGTCCGGGGTGATCGTTGCCCCATCCGTCAGTGCGGTGATGCTGCCACGCTGGGCAACGGTGAAACTTTGATTGATATTGATGCCAGCCACCGTCATCGTGGCATCAGGCAGCGTAATGGTCCGGTCTGCCGTAGGGTTCACCACCGCCAGCGTGGTCTCGTTGGCGTCGGCGGTGCTGCCCTCGAATGTCAGGCTGCCAGCGGTGCCGATCTCAAGGTTGCCGGTAACCGTGCCACCCGCCAAGGCAAGGTAGGTGCTGGCTGCAGTGGCGCTAGTCAGCAGGCCAAGGTTGGCAGCGGTAACGTCACCGACTGTGATCCAGGCATCGTTGGCGGAATTACGCAGCTTCAGGAGTGCCGGATTGACACCCGTATCAATCCACCACTGATACGCATATGTCGTGGTCGGTGCCGTTGAACCTGAGTTTTGACTGACGGTCGCAGCCAAGATCGTGTTCAACTCAGCGCGGAAGTTCGCCCCGCTCTGGTTGGCTAAAACGTAATCAGTTGCCTGAGCCATTAGGTGATCTGCCTGCCGTGACCAACGGCTTGGTAGTCAAAGTTTCTACTGACCATGCTACCGCCACTATTGCGGAAGGTCACCGTGAAGCCAGTCCGGCTCGCATTGCTCAAAGTGAAGTAATCGCCTTGGTTCATGTCCTGTGCCGTGATGCCAATGCTGGGTGTGGCGTAAAACGCTGCCGGGAATGTTACCGTATAAGCCGCTGCGCCACTGGTCAGGTTACGCTGGGTTTCGGTGCGACGCTGCAATTCCGTAATCACACCCAACTGCTGCACGGCAATGTTCTGCGCTGGGTTGTTGATGGTGGCATTAAAGCGGAACTGAAAGCCGCGACCACGGGCGATGCCATTGACAAATGGTTGCCAAGTGCTATAGGTCGGTGTGCCAGCCGGATTATCGGTGGTGGTGCGTACTGACAGGCTGCCGTTGGTAGCGCCAAGGTCGTTACCGTCAATATCGTTCCAGGCATCCACCAGCCCCGTGCGGTCATCCCAGCGGTTGTTCGGTTCAAATGCCCGTGTCTGCAACACGCTTCGCAGGTTGATGTCGTAAGTCGCGCCAAGGTCCAGCGCGTTGTAAAACACGTAGTCCGCAGCAGATACCGTGGCTCCGTAAAAGTCAATATCCGCCAAGGCATCCCAGTCGGGGATGGTATCAATTAAGCCAGTAGAAATGGCAATTAAACCAGCCTCATCCGCGTTGTAGACCATCGTTGTGGTCGTACCTCTAAATGGCGGGGAGGTGGTGTCCTCTCGATAGGACTGCACCAACAAGGCATCCTGTGGGGCGGGCAGTGAGACCACCACCGAGGCGACGCCCGTGGATTCGTTGTTGCTGGAGTCAACAGCGCGGATGAAGTAGGTGCCAGCCAGTAGCGGCACAATCTTGCGCGTAGCACTACCGGGCGATGCCGGCACAATGTCGTTTGAGTTGCCCCAGACCGCATTGGCACCTGTTTGCGTGGTATGACGGATGCGGATTTGACCGCCGATACGCACGTCAAGATCAACGGCTTGCGGCCAGCTCAATTCGGCGCTTTGTGCATCGATTGGTGTGATAAAAAGATCGGGGATGGTGGCAGGTGGCGCCGTGCGTCCTAAAGCGTTGTATTGAGCGGTGGCGATACCGGAGCGAGTGAAGCCGGCACTTTCAGCCTGTAACTCAAAACGGTACAACCCGACAGCACTGTTTAGCACCTCGAAATCAGGTGATTGCGTGGCAACGGTTGTCCAGTTACCGTCACCGAGCTTGTAGCGCAAGATGTAACGAGCAACGCCGGTTTGGGCACGCCAACTGATGATTAGTTTAGCTAATACTTGACCGCTGGATTCATAAAGCACTTCCGAGGCGCTGAGTTGTGCCGGAGTAGCTGGTGCAACGTTCAGGTCACTGATGTCCGTAGGTGTCAGCGGAATGTCGCGCTCTACATAGTCGTATTTACTGAAGTCGTATTTGATGCCAGTGATGGCATAGGTAATGCCGTCTGATTCTTCTTGAACAGTAAGAACGCGGAATGGTTGACCAGACAGCGTGGGGATGGTAATCATCCACGGGCTGCCGGCATAAGGCTGTGAAAGCAGGTCTGTTGGCAGTGTCACCAAGTTGCCGTTGATTGTGGCGCCATTAATCACCTGCACCGTTTGATCCTGCAGCACCACTTGGAAAGTGAACGTGCTTGGCACCGTGTCGGTGAACATCGTGCTGGCTTGGCGATCAATCGTGATCTGCCGTGCGCCGCTGACGCTGACCACACGACCACCGCGCACAAAGCCCGCACGCACGGGATCCATCACCTTGATGACTTCACCGGGGCGGACGTATTGACCAGGTGCAATGCCCGTCTTAAAACTCACCACTTCGGTGGTATTGTTCTCTTCGTACAGGATCCACTCACCAACACGGCGAGCTTGGCCTTTGCTGGTGCAGGCAAAAGCATCAACCTCCTTTTTGTTGATGCCAAACTTGGCAATGGCAGTGGCATCCTCAACTACTTCATAGGTATAAGTGCGGGCAGTCATGTCGAAATATTTAACGGCAACCACCGTGCTACGAGTCTTCAGACTGCTGCCGCTATAGGTAAAGCCTTCCTCGGTGACATTTGACTGGTTAAAGATATAAGTAGCATCTGTCGGGCGATCCTGAGCAACTGTCAGTGATCCAACGCTCCAGAACGGCATGGCACGGAATACCGAGCACATGTCATTAATCAGCTTGAAAACTTCCTCCTGCGTTTGTATACAGACGTTGCATGAAAAACGGGGTTCAGTGCCACCAAAGCCGTTGGGCACTAGGGCTGAGGAGTATTGGCTGGCAGCAAAGAACGCATACTTGTCTAATTGCGATGCCGAAACATAAGCACCTGTTCCGTATCGACTATTGGTAAGCAAATCCCAAAGGATCCAGGCTGGGTCTGTCGTCCACTTTGCAACTTGAAAGTTGCCACTCCAGATACCGGCATAGGTCAGGCGACCGTTAGTGCTATCGACAGTGGCATTGTCGGGGATGCGTACCTTGATGCCGCGTACACGGTACATCCGCTCGGGAATGTTGCTGAACTGTTCAGCGTTAAAGCGGAAACCAACAAGTGCACTGTTGGGATAACGCAGTTTTTCATAGATCCGTTCTGTATAACTCGTCCAGAACAAACTATTTTGCACTGGATCACCACTGGAATCATTTGCGTTATCGCTGGTGTCACGGATAACTCGAATTGAAACCGGCGGAGGTGCTGCGAAGTTGAGGATATAACTACGGGTATAAAGGTCAGCGGTACGACCGACGATTGAATCTGTCTTTACAGTTGTAAAAGGACCACCACCGTAAGAAAACTGGATTCGGAAATCAATTCGCGTACCAACAACATCACCATTGCGGCGAAAGATTTGCAGCGCAGGCGTTGACAGTGTGATGCGAACGCCATCAACGTTGACATCCGTAACCGTGCGCGTAATCGGGATTGCATTGGTGACCTGGGTTGATACGTTGACTTCTTCTTGTGTTGCAGTGCTGAATAGCATCTGCGTTTGATTTTGCGTGCCGTAACGATTGAAAACTTCAAAGTCGCGGAAGTTAAGATCTGCTACCTGGTATGCATTGGCGGGGTTGGCGCCTTCGCGTGCAATCGGAGTGTTGTTTAGGAATATGTCTTTTAACAATGCGCGATTGTATTGAGCCGAGTCACGTGCATAGGCACGAGCAGATGGGAAGCCTTCAATTTCGCCTTCACTGATTAGGTCTAAAACCAGTGCGTGCTGTTTTGACTGGAGACTATCAGGATCAACGCTGGCAGTCCGCGCTCCACCGCCATTGCCGCCTTTACCACCGCCGCCACCGCGGTTACCAGCACCGATCACATAGTCAGTCATTGGCTTATCCAATTTGATCGCTGGTAATACCAGCAGAGATCACGAGACTGCCCACCAGCATTTCGCCATAAACGATTGGTACAGGAACACCACTCCGGGATACATTCTGAATACCGGAAAAACTGAAGGACTTGCGAGGATCATCAGGACTATTACTCCCAACCGATGCCTGCGATGTGGGTGTCAATAATTGTGCGACGCCGCGCAGAGTAAGAGAAACGCCAATACCACCGACGATGGTGGAGATTGATGTGCCCGCGATAGCTGCTGCCCCAAATGGATTAATTAATGCCAGTGCAATTAAACCAACACCAGCCAATATATTGCCGACTCCACTACCAGCGCCAGCAAACACCGGGACAATACGAATTGGCTCTTTTTTGCCCGTTGGATAATGTAAAACTTCCGGTTGATTTGCTAGCGGTAATTCAAACTTTCCAACACTTACCTTGTAGTGCTGGTCCGCCATGTGTTGCTTCAAGTTTGGAAAATTTGCCAGCAGGAAACGCACAGCCTCCGCTGGATTTTGCACGTCAGCCTTAAAGCTGCGCTGACCGAGAAATTTCGCCAATGCCCCGTAGACCTTGATGATCCGCATTACTGGCACCTGCTGGAGTGCCGGAGCACACGCCCGGTATTTTTCAAATAATAGCCGCCGAGGATGTCACGGGAACTCAATCGTCCCCGAATGTGGTGCAGGATCATCTGGTCACCCACGTACACCGCCACATGGTTCAAGCCATCGCAGCCATCTAGCGCCATCAGCAACGCATCCCCGATCTGCAGCTCATCCATTGAAACCTCGATAAAACCAGCGTCACGCCAGCAGCGATCAAACATCGGGTCGGCATTGAAGTTATTTAGGTCAACCGGACGTTCCCAATCCCGTAGTGGCAACGCAAAATGCTCGGCGTACCAGTCCCTTACCAGCGTCCAGCAATCGCTAATGCCCCAAACCCATTGCCGTCCCACTAAAGGTGCCTTGTAGCCAGTCGGTTCAATCGTGCTCCATTCCAGGCTGCCGGGGTTGACGATATGCCAGGTGATGCCGGATTTCTCGCATCCCATGCGGTCCGCTTCGCTTGGTGTTGCCGGTGAGGTTGGATGGCTATGTACAACGGCAAGCACTTCACCTGCATCTTCGGCTTTGGCGTAGTCGTCAGGATCCAGCATGAAAAAATCCTGAGGTGAGTCCGCCAGATTGCTGCACGGCCAATAGCGTTTGCGACCTTTGATGACCACCAACAAGCCACACGCCTCTCGTGGTGATTCCGCCAGCGCGTGCTCAATCGCTGCCTTCTGCCATTTCCTTGTCATCCGTAGTAACCTCCAACGCCGGGGAATCCGCCAAACGGCAATGCAGCGGTCTCGCCAAATCGCTTACGACAACTGGTAAGTCGCTTACCGCATACGTCCTGCGCTGCGGTGATAACTGCTCCGGTTGTCACGACTGGCTCAACAGTGTTCACGTAACCCGAAGACCACAACGGAGTATTGCTGCCACCGTGGTAATAAACAAGGTTGCCATCATTTTGTTGGTCTAGGTAGTTGGTGCTATAACCACTGGCGGTACGGGTGTAGTACACAGCAGCAACAGCACTGAACGTACCAAGACCGCCGGGTGTGACGACGGGATCGCCGTTTCTCCATGGATTCGTTGCTCCCACGCTGACGATGGCGTTGAAATAAATGCCAACCTTCCACATGCCCGTTGAAGTGCTGACCGTTGCCTTAGCCATAGGCTTGAGGTTGGGGTCGCCATAGTCGTCATTGATGACTGGTGCGCCTTGCGTCCACTGATGGGTCACTGTTCGACCCAATGCAGCAAAGGCAGTCACGTAGTTCTGCGGCAATGCCGTTGAAGTTGCGGTATAGCTCAACGTGATTGTGCGGCCATCAATCGTGAACTGACGTGTTACCGTGCGTGATTGACCGGCATAGTTATTGGCATTGCCAAGAACCTCGTAAAAGAACGCTCCAGCGCGACCTGTATTGACCGTGCTTTCTTGTCGCCAATCCATGTGCCGCACTGCAGTCGGCGTACCAACCAAATCAGTGCCTGTGCTCCAAGCGGCGGTATTGTTGGCGCGATACAGCACTAGGTTGCCGTCGGTTTGAATCACCAGTCGTTGTCCGCTTAAACCGCCAGTACCTGCGGCAAAGACCAGTGCATTGTTCTTGGCTCTTGTCACGATGTTGCCGTCAGCCTGCAGCGTGGTGCGCCACCAGCCGTTGACAGAAGTCAGGTGTTGATCGGTAAATAGCGTTTGCCCAGCTTGCAGGCGTTCGTTACCAGCAGGAAAGTTAATGGCAAATTGTGTGGCGACAGCATTATCATTGGCGTCAAAGAAGTTTGTGCCGGTGTAACCGCACTCTGGTCCGCGATAGATCCATGGGCAGGCATTAGGCAACGCCACACGACGAGGAACACGCACCCCAGCAAGGTCAAATACAGCCGCCAGCTCCCATTCGACGTAATCGCGGTTTTCTGTAACTTTGCGGTCAACGTAATACACCTCACGCGGCATTTCGCTGTCACCAGGTGTGCCGAATGGATTGGTGCCGCCCGTAAAATTGGAAGCATCCAGGAACCGACTTAGCGTGCGGATGCGCGTGAACTTAGCTCCGGCAAGGTCATTGCCTGGTGTGAACACATTGGCATTGACCAAAATTGCCGACATGGAGCCAAGGATGTTGGACACCCGCACCTTTGGTCTTGGAAGTTGTCCGTTGCCTGAATACTCAAAGCCTTCCGCCTCAATCGGAAACGGCATGTAAAGCTGTCCGCGCCAGGCAATGTCACCCGCAGGTGTCTTGGCATTTACACCGCTATGGAAACGGTAGATATCAGCACTGCCGTGAACGGCGGCAACCAACTGCAGCTCATATAACTCAATGATGGCATTGGGGCTTGAACCGATAAGCTGCTGAAATAACTCGCTCATGGCTCAAAGACCTGCACAAAGGTGGCATTAATAATGTTGATATTTGCGTATTGCAATTCACGATTCCAGTTTGGGCAAATGTATCTGCCAGCACCCGTTCCAGCCGGTGGTGTCCAGTAAAAACTTTCCGCACCAGCACGAGCCTCCAAAAATGCTTCTATTGCATTTGCGTCAGTATTATTCTTGGCAGTCCATTTCAAATCCCAAATTTTTGGGCTTGTATTTAAACCATAACGAAGCCTTTGCGAGTAACCATCGCCGTATTGAATAGAACGAACACGAGGTTCACTTTTTTTGTTCAAGCTAAAATCTGGCGTTGTTCCGCCGGTGCTTGTTCCAACTGTTGCATCATCAAAAGTAGCCATCAGGCGAGCAAGCCTCCGGGACGCTTCTGCTTAATCAATTCTGCCTGTACTGCAGCGCCAACGGCACGTCCTAAAGCGTTTGCATCAGGCTGGTTGCCTTGCACGCTGGAGCCGCTGGCATCAACGTTAACGACCACACTGGTGCCACCACCGTTCTTCATCGTTACGGGAATGCTGCGACCGTCAGGAAGGGGCACATAAGCTTCAGGGCGGCTGCCTTCACCAAACATGGCTAGCTGCGGGCTATTAGCAATACCACCAGCGGCGTAACGCTTCAGAAGTAACGGACCGTCAGGGGTCATGATACCGCCCGAAGCAAAAATAGACATTCCAAATATTTTACCGCCAGGAATAATAGTTTTTAAAGTTTGAAAAATAGCAGCTCTCATGAAAATTTTGCTTAGATCAAGAAGAACAGATCGAGTAAAATCCGCAAAAGTAGCTTTTCCCGTGGCAGCAAAATCAGCGAGTTGATCTGCTAGTCCAACAAAAGTATTGCCTAATGCAGAGCCTAGGTTTGCACCAAGATTCAAAGCAGAATCAGCTATTGCTTTAAATGAAGCTTCAAAATTATCTTTAAAAGTATTTCCAGAATTAGCTGCATTTTCTAAAGCTGCACGCAGTTTTTGAAGTGCTTCAAGTAACTCAGTATTAGTTATTTTTCCGTAAAATTCTTCAACAACAGCAGCAAGTTGCTTATTAATATCAATTCTTTTTTTATCTTCATCAGTCAAAATTTTTGTCTGTAATTCAGCTTCAGCGATTTTTATGTTTATTTTTCCTAAGTTATCAAGTTTTTCATTTGTAATTTTATTTGATTCATTTTCATATTTTAACTGTAAAGCTACAAGTTTAGCATTGCGTTCATATCTTAATGCTAAACGCTCTGCTTCTTTATTTTTTGTATTTGCTAATTTTATTGTTTCTGTATCATATTGTCCAATAATTTTCAATCTGTCTTTTTCAAGCTGCAGGCCAAGAGCACGTTGTTTGTTTTGATTTTCCTGCGCATCATTTATTTTGTCCTCCAAAATTGCTACTTTAAATATTTCTTTTGCTTGTTTTTCTATAATTTGCGTGCGAAGTATTGAGCTGGCTAGTGCTTGAGCCGCTGTTTTACCTGCGTTTTTATCTTTTGTGGCTTCAGGTTGAATTCTAGGAAGACCCCTAGATGGCTCTTCTTTTGTTCCTGCTGCTGCCATTTCAGCAGCAAGCAATGCGGACATTTGAGCAAAAGTTTTAGTTCGTCGTTGCAATAAAACATTATATTGACCTTTTTCAATTGGACCTAACTCAGTACCGCCTTTGCCGCCAAGAGCTTCAAATCTGCGAATACTCTTATCAGTTGCATCAAGTGTACTTTGTAGTTGATTGATCTCTCCTTGCCTACCTTTTCCAAGACTAAAAAATTGATTGAGCTTGCGAATTGCCGCATCAATTGCAACAACAATATTTGCAAACGTATTTTGAAACGATGCACCAATTGGTTTTAGCAAGCTACCAATGCTTTCACTCAAGCGAGAAAGTGATGTACGAAGACGGTCACCAGCAGCATCTGGACCAGCAGCAATAATTTTTGCGTTTTCACCATATTCATCAAATAATTTTTCCGCAAATTTTTGGAAATCTTGCAGGCTAACTTGTCCCTTTTCAAGGGCTTTATCAAGTTGCTGCGGAGTCATGCCTATTGATTCTGCAAACAAGCTGAATGCACCAGGCAAACGTTCTCCAATTTGCTGGCGTAATTCTTCAGCAGAAACTTTTCCCTTGCTGAAAACCTGTGAGGTTGCGGTTAAGGCGGAATCAAGCTGATCAAGCGAACCACCTGTACCTCGAATGCCTGATGCTACACCAATAAATGCTTTTTCGGCATCTTTAACGTTTCCACCGGCACCTTTAACAGAGGCAGTAAGTTGAGTAAATTGACGTGTGAGGATTTCTTGCGGTATAGCAAGATCTCGACTTGTTTTATCAATAAATTGCAGTGCACGACGATATTCAGTCGTGTCTTTGGTAACTAATTGCAATGCTTGACGTTGCTTTGCAATTTCTGCGGCGTAAGTAGCGGTGCCGGCTAATGCTTGCCTGAATTGACCGACTTGAGCGCCAATCGCACCACCAGTAATTGCGCCAGGCACCCCAC